>WNFX01001661.1_pt1 | contig 22754 bp, 13 predicted proteins | sample 5400111 | NCBI WGS metagenome assembly WNFX01 (sample SAMN13153363, study PRJNA577476) | soil metagenome | isolation source: 40 cm soil or saprolite under grassland replicate 1 | place: USA:California | collected 2016-06-15 | reverse complement strand
ACAGCTTCACCGCCATGTCACGCCTCTGTCGGAGTTGCAAAAGCATCTCTTAGCACTCTTGGACTTGTCGCCACAGCTGTATGACCAGCTCTGTACTGAATTTCCACAACCAACCTGAAAATGACCGAACCATGAGTATATATGTAAGACTTTCTCTATATTTGGCAGGGAACCAGTACAGCAACCGTTCTTCTCGACTCGCATGGGCAATATCGATAGCATTGATAACTTCTAGTTCGTCCTGAGTTAAGGTCCGTTTTCCTATATGAGGTGTTTTCTGTAAGGAGGCGTTGAGCGAGAGCCATATAGCATTCAATTCGGAAGGACACAGAGGAGTACATTTCACACGACTCATGAGAAGTGCTACTTGACTTACATCTGACCCATAGAAAGAACGTTCCAGTCGCAAAGCCTCTACCCCTGTTGTAGCAGAGCCCAGGAAAGGATCTCCAACGGACGCTCCAGGTGTAGAATAGGTGTTGATAAGGCGGCTAACAAGAGGCGGAATGAATTTTGCTGGATAACGGTGATAGCCATGTGGTCCCCATAGTTTCTCACCTTGTTTTGCATCAGCGAATGTCCAATCTTCTGTCATCCGTTTCCTCATTTCATAGCAATAGCAATATAAGAATGAAATGCTCTTTTAGTATATCATTTTTATATTACTTTGTGTGATTAATACCGGATGTAAAAACGATTTCCACCGGATGCATTATTGTAAATGCTACACCAATTCAATATTAATTGTAATCGTTCAGTCAGATTAGAAAGCAGGATAAATGAAGTGTTTAGTCAAAGTGAGTCACAGAGGGTTTAACAACCAGGCCTTCTACCGAGACATATCGTTGCTAAGCTACCATATATTGATCCTCAGGGAATGGCTTGCCTCGCTCTTCCTGGTATAATAAGGTATATTGAATAAGTGTTCTATTTTTAATAGACTATAACACAGAAAGTTAGAAAGCCAGGGATTCGTATATGCCTTTAAAGCAAACTAACGACCTGCAACAACAGATATACCAGTTCATTGTCAACTATATTCACGAGGAGCAAATGCCTCCGACGAATCGAGAAATTGGTCGGGCGATGGGTATAGCTAGCACAGGACACATTAATCATCACCTGGCTGCGCTCGAGAAAAAAGGGATGATAGAGCGGAAAGCAAGGAAGGGTCGAGCCATCAAACTCACAAAACCACAGGTGGGGATTCCTATCAGAGGAACGATTGCAGCAGGTACACCAATCGACATTTTCCCCGATACTTTCGAATTCTTGCCAGTGGATTCTGCATTACAGAAAGAGGGCACGTTTGCGTTGATTGTGCAAGGATGGTCGATGATCGACGATTACATCTGTGACGGAGATTATGTAATCATCAGATCTCAATCAACTTGCCTGAATGGCGATATTGTCGTTGCAACCCATGTCCAGGATGGTATAAGCGGAAGCGCGACCTTGAAACGATTCTTTCTGGAACATGAACAAGTCCGTTTACAACCTGCCAACGCAGAGATGAAACCCATTTTGATTCCGAAGCATGAGTGGGATCTTGAATGGAATGTACAAGGGAAGGTTGTGTCGATTCTCCGTCAGTATTGAAGCCATAGCATCCCAGCCTAACTGTCACCATCGAAAAGGGTGTAGATTTGTCAATGTGGGGGAAGTGTAAATGCTATCATGAGAGTGTGCCTCAGATGCAAGAAAAGTGGCGTTATGGTGCCAAATCTACTACTCAACGCGTTTTTGGATTTGAACAATAAGCTGCGGTGCTGTAAACGCTGATTGAAGAGTAAGCCCATCTGCTACTCCGAAATCGTTGACCGCTCACCTTCGTCATGGGGGGTGTAGCATTTTACACACTCCTTTAATTAATGGTATCATTGTTGAACTGGTCATATCTCTAAACGGATTTTCGCCTGGTCATGTTACATCGATAGCATACCATTTGTAGACTAGCACCAAAATGCTCTGCTATTTCCCGCTGGGTCATACTACGCTGGACTGCCCAGTCAAGACCTTTGGAAGGAATTTGCAGGCACCCACCCAGATACTCAGCGCCTTTCTCATCTTCCTTACGATACTCGCGTGCAGGAATACCACCAGAAAGCTGGCGCAGACGAATTGGCTGGTGACCCAACAACAAATGTGCCAATTCATGCATCACATTTGACTCATATCGTGTGGCTGCATGGGTCGGATTATAGATAATTAAATGGCTGTCCTCTCCTATAGGGATGGTAATAGCCGACCAACCTGCATCTTCCCCTAACAAATGTTGGAGAATTTGCTCTTCTACCCCAGGGATATCTGTTGGACTCATAATTGGAATCTTCAAATGTTGTGCCAAACGTTGGGCTGGCAGAGGATCATAGGCATACATGTTCAATTCTCTTCGCCATCGCACACTCTCGTTTTCACACCAATTTTTTATATTTCTATCTAAATTATTCATCTACTTTTGTCCTAATTTTCCCTCTTTTGCAGCTCTATAAGCTGTTTTTACCAACTTTGCAAGAGCATCTGCCGTTTCAGGATCCAACTCTCTGTCTGCCCGCAGATATCCTTCGATACGATCCATATTGCTAGTTTTTTCTTGTGGCTGGTCATTCGTCTCTTTAATGAATTCTGTTGAGGAGACTTGTAACCAATCGCAAATACGTAGAAAGGTATCCATGTCTGGCACTTTCCCATTCTCAATACGCGAGAGCGTCGATGGGCTCACACCACCAATTTCCTGGGCAATTTCTCGTAGGCCACGACTTCCTCGTTTTGTCTTGATGAGAGCCGCCAGATAGTGAGTGTCTAACTCTCTTGTCATCACTTCCTCCAATACAGCTTTTCTATTTGGAAACACTGTTTCATCTATTGCACAATCGACAAAAATGCTGTATACTACTTACTGTTTCATACATGAGACATCGTACCACATTTGGAACGAAAGATCAAGTACACAAGGAGAAACTACCGATGACAAGAACCTTACCCGAGAATGTTTTTCCCTATCTCGCCATCGGCATGGCAAAGTATGCCGAGAGCATGCAGAAATACCCCTACCCACCCGAGTTGTTCTATGCTCAGAATCAGTTATCGCTTGCCATGCTCACAACATATCCAGATACCATTACCGGCTTTTTCAATCTTTGTGAGAAACCCCTGGAACAGTGGTGGCCCGGTACATTACCGCCTGGTATCGATCCTCGCTTTGAATTGCTCTATGAAGGAGAACTAGATGAGCAAGTAGTAGAGTTTTTACTTGAATATAAACTTCCTGCCGAAGCAACACTCCAGGATATTCAAGTGATTCTTGACAACCAATTGATGATCAATATACTCAATACAGCCAGGAATGCTTATATTACAGACCCAACCACTGCATGCGACGAGTATGCAGCAATCAGACAGTATGTGATTGCTCACCCCTGGACGAGCAACGGAGAACTCCGCCAGCATTTCCGCAACCTGCGTTATATCAAGATCCAGGAAGTCGGCTCTCTGTACCAGGATAGCCGGGCACTCAATTCTGTATTGCTCTATCAACGACCGGGTACAAAAGAGCCTCGTTACTGGCACTGCCCTGTTTGTGGTCCGCTCTATCAGCACAGTAACCGGCTTGGAAGCGTTAAACCGAATGCTTGCGTTGGCCGCTGTCCTGGTCCGCAGGGCTGGCAAGATCTTGATCCTGCCAATACTCTTCTGGTTTTGAAACGGGGCATCCACTTACGAACCCACCTACCAGGGATCACTGAGATACAGCTTTATCAATGGCTGATACAGGATGTACAACCAACCATGCCAGACTTGCAATACGTCGTCATCTGGCCTGGCGTGGATCGTTACGACCTACAACTCAAATTCCGGAGCTTCACCTGGGCAGTAGATGTTAAAGACTACAAAGATCCATTTGCTCTAGGAAGACATATCGCACAGGATAATCGGCAAACCGTCGAGAGTGCGCTAGACTGGCAGCAGTGGTACTACGTTTATCCATCCTATCGAGAGACTCAGCGGGCTGATTATCGCGCCTGTGTCCTTCGTGCAGCCGGACAACTTCCCTCCAATATTCATATTCTTAGCGAGAAACAATTCAAAGCACTTGTTGTATCACTATAAACCGCAAAGGTCAGGAGAGAGACATGTATGATAGAAAATGGTACAGTCTACTGTTAGAAACGCTTAAAGACCAGGATGAAGACGGCATCCTGGCTGGAAAACATGTTCACCTTCTCCAGGTAGAACTTGGCTTATGGCTCCTTGAAAAGCTTGGCTTCCTCGACGAGTCTATTACTGTGCTCTGGGTGCTCTTGAGCGGCTTACCCATTCCCGATACCCGGCTTACTACTCTCAACAAGCAACAGCAACACGCTATTGCGAATGCACGCATTCTTCTGCCTTTCTCCGGTCGTTTCAACTGGGAAGGCGCACTCAGAGAGTATGCTACTATTCCTCAGGCATGGCGTTGTTATCAGGTACAAACGGAAGATCTTGAGAAGCAGATGCCGTATAGACCTGATCCTCAACGCTACCAGGAGCGCCTTATTGCCTATGACGCTATCCTCAATAGTACTCTACCATTTGCTCCAAGAACTATTACACCAGCAACTGCCGCAACGTTTTACTTCGACGCTATTACGAGGCAAGGAAAACAGGTCGTTCAGGTGGAAATACCCGATGACGTCGCAGAACTAGCAGCGACAACTATTCCATGGTTTACCCAACCTCGTGCTCGCATCTCTTTATGCTACTCGCATGATGATCTCCGCACTATTGCAGTCGAGTTAGAGCAACTACGCCAGCAACGCGGATTGCAAACCGTTCTTGGCTCCCGAAAAAGTTGGGTAGACCTGGTTGACCTCATCAGCTATCGTGCCATTCTTTCTGATGGTAGCCTTTCCGATAAAAATACAGTTCCACTGCGATTAGATGGCCATGCCTATGTTGTAGGGGCTGTTGCCGCTGGCAAATCGAACAATGCCAAGTTAATCTTAGCTGATGCGGCTTTACATCCAGAGAAAGATCTACGCGTCACATTGGTAGTCGGGGACACAATGTCGGCCCTCAATCTTGCCGATGAATTCAATAATCTGTTCTGTAAGTGGGGAGATAATCCGGTTGCAGTTCCTCTGATCGGACGTTCAACTCGTGATCTCCATTTGCAACGTCTCTATCGTTCTAGCAAGTTTCGTTCCGATCACTGGGCCTTACGCTGGCTTAATCCTGCTTGTCCCTTACAAGCTTTGGCAACTGACCAGCCATCAACTCCTGTTATTCCAGGAAAAGAGCCCTGTGAAGCGCTATATCAGCCTCCTAAAAAGCCGAATTCGCGCAAAGTCTACCATTCTTGTCCTCTGTTTGCTGTTTGCCCAAGCAAACAACTGTATCAAGATATGTCAACAGCCCGCATCTGGATTACCACCCCAGGTGCATTAGGCAACTCCAGTCTACCAGCTCAAACCGAGCGACGAAAAGTCCACCTGGGCGAGATTGTCTATGAGCAATCTGACCTCGTCATTTTCGACGAGGCTGATACCGTACAGGAATGGTTCGATAATCTTTTTGCCGGAGAGGTTATTCTTACAAATGGAATTGACGGCCTTCTAGATGTAGAAGATGTAGAGACTGCTCAAGCATGGGTACCTCGACGAACACAGCCTGCTCCGACACGTCGATGGGTTGGAGCAGAACGCCATTCGCTGGCTACCATCTCCAATATTCTCAGCAATCTGACTGATCGTCAGCAAGGCATCCTTTTACGGCGCTGGGTAGGACGCAATTACTTCACGTCTCTTACTCTGGCCTACAAACTGGTATGGCGTCTACTCAATCTCCCCAAGTGGGAAGAATGCCAGGGACAGGAACGCATAGATGCCGATCGCAAAGCTCAGCGCATTGTCCGTTACTTTGATAGGCTCAGCCAGCTCGACCCGATCACTATGGCAAGACCCAAAGGGGATGTCCAGCGCAACCCTATCTACCGCCTGGCGCTTATTATGCGTACCTTGATTGCAGCTGGTGACAGCGCTCATAACACCGCCGTAGGCGAGGAGTGCCAGGCATGGATTCAAGATTTTGTCCCCAACATCCAGCAGATACTCCAAAAATTAGCCCAGGAAACAGTGGCATGGCAGATACAGATAAAAAGCATACCTCCCAATCAAGAGCCACCTGAGGCACCTGATAACCTGGATACACTCGCACAACGCCTGGAATTTGTTCTCGGCGTCATGATCCTGGATCGTAATATTCGGGTTGTCTTTTATGAGTGGTACAACAAACCCGATAACATGCTCACGGACCTCAATGAGCACTCATTGGAGCGCTCACCCAGCAATCTGACAGACATTTTGCCTGTTCCACCGACAGGCAAAATGTTTGGTACCTATTATTCCAAAGATCTGGAAATCGGCCAGAGTGAACAAAAGAATCGCCCTTTACCTTCCGGTTTATCCGTCTTCGGATATCCCAATGTCGGGCGTTGGTACACTATGCACTTTCACGAACTCTTTACCGACCTCGATGGTAGACGCGGCCCCAATGTATTAGCACTCTCAGGTACTTCGTGGTTACCTCACTCTTCACGCTGGCATATCGATATTCCACCGCAGGGTGTCCTTGACCCATCGCCAGAGGCGCAACAAGCAATTTCACAAAGCAAATTTTTCTACCGTCCACAGTTTGTCAGAGACAAGAAAAATGCTCTAAAGCCTGTTCGTATCTCCGGCATCAGCGATAAGTTTCAATCAGTGAAGGATGTCATACGAGCACTGTCCAGTAGCCAGAACCAACAGAAAGCGCCTTTGAGAGAGGAGCTTGAATGCCTGCAAACGCTGGCACAACAAGAGCCGCTGTACTGGCAAGATAGAGAGCGCTTACTCCTAATTGTCAATTCCTATGATCAGGCTGAATGGGCATTTAAGGAGTTCAGAGCGAGCGACCAATGGCAAACGGCTCTTCCTGGTGAGATACGTTACCTGGCTAGAACTGACGCAGGAACGGATGAAGTATGGACGGATGACACTATCTATCGCAGCGATATTGAAGATTTTGCCCGAACCAATGGAAAGATCCTTATTGCGCCTCTACAGGCTATTGGCAGAGGTTATAATATCCTCAACCGAGATGGGAGAGCTGCCTTCGGCGCAATCTACTTCCTCACACGCCCCATGCCTTATCCTGCTGACACTCAATCACTGGCACGTGAGTTGAACCGACGTACCCTCGACTGGTGTAAAGATACACAGCTCGAAGCCTGGAAAGAACAAGAACTCCTTGGGAAAGCTATCGCCCTCCGAAAACAAGCGAGCGAATATTGGCGTAAGGCTGAATTACGCCGTTTCTATCAAAACCTCGACCACGATAAGGACGATACAACCTATAGCGAACGTTTTGATCTTGCAGCAACTACTGCTGGTCATATTATTCAAGCCTGTGGGCGTCTGTTACGTGGTGGAGTTCCATTCCGCGCATACTTTGTCGATGCTGCATGGGGGCCCAAAAGCGCACTAGATAGAACGCAAAAGGAAACATCCAGAACCAGTCTCCTTACGGCAATGATAGAGGTTTTACAGGAGTATGTTCAAGAAGATATTGGGGAAGCCCTTTACGCATCAATTGTAAATGCATTGGTGGATATTGAAGGTTTTTCCCCAGAGTATTAAGTAGAAAGAGAGATAACTATGGCAACATCATCTTTTATTGTACCAATGCGTTTTCGCATTGACGAAACGTATCTGCGCGACCTTGCAGTTTCGTTCTCACCATTCTCGTATGAACAAGACTGCAAAAATTTTCTGACAAGCATGGAGCAATTTCATTCTAGCAATCACATGGAAAGTGCGCCTTATAATCGGTTCAACACGGTACTAACCGCGTTGGCACCGACACTAACTCACCCATTCACGTACCAGTGGAATGCAGATGCCAAAAAGAGCGAACGACAAATGTTAGTTGTCGGTACAGATGTCGCGCGTCGTCCCAAACCAGAACAAATCAGCGATCTTGCCTATGAATGGGGAAAGCAATGGGGACAGAGCAGATTTGAGCGAACTATCAAGGGCACAGGTCAGGATGCCTATAAACGCCTGCTCGACGGTTTGCAGCAACCTAGACAAGAATGGCATGAAACTGACGCAGCCTCGCTTTTTCTCGATCTCAATGCAGGAACACAGCTAGGATATCGTGCTATTCCTAGTGTTCTGGCTTCACTTCTGTCAGGCAAAAAGTCAATTATTAACGGAAAAACAGTCACCTGGCGACTTGCGCAGGACGACCATAATGTGTTAGTCGTCGTCAGTAATCCCTTTCGTGCACACTACCAAGATCCCTTTACACAAAAAGAAAAAGAGGGAACGTTTGCATATAAGCTAGAATTTTGCCTCCAGACCCAAACAGGGAGCCGTTATCCCTGGATTCATCTTTATGTCAGATGTAGCCGCTACGTAGATAGCGAACTAAAACGAGCAAATTGGGGGCGTGACGTCAGCATCAGAGTTGGCATTGATCGGCCTCGCTTGACCGACTGGGGGTGGTCATCAACGCTGGTCACACTTCCTCTCGCAGGCAGTGCTACAAATCCGCGATGGAAAGATGATCCCGTGCAACTCTTATCAGCAATGAAAGCACGAGATCTAATCTTGCCAGGCCAGCTCCTACAGAAACCACAGGACTATCGCCAGGCCAGTCCTCAAAGTGACTACGATGAATACTTCGTCGTACATGCCGAAGGCTTTAAACCTCGACACGAGGTCAAGACAGGTTTCGACTTTGCAGAATTGCAAAAGGTAGCCCATGCTGTAGGCGACATCCTGGGACTTGAACTTTCAGAAGGTCAAACCCTGACTTCCGACATATCAAAATCTGCTATGTACTTGAGTAATCTTCCCTTGATGATGTATGACATAGGTGATCTACGTACAAGAAAGCTTGTAAAAGGGAGGCCGCAGCAACCAGCAGAAGAGAATGAACAACAAAACCGGCTGGAGCGACAGAAGATTGTCCTCCAAGGTTTGCGACGAGCATCGAACAAACGTGATGTCTTCATTTTACTTTGTTGGCACGACGATATTACCAGAAGGGCTCTGGAGCAGGAAGTACGTCAGGCATTGTTCCTAGAGGCAAGTGATCCCTGGCCCGATGATATCAAATTGATCATAGCACCTACACCTATTCCAGCTTCATTGCTAGAATCACTTGATCCTGGCACACTTAATCCGACAGATCACTTCAAGAAAAACGTTTCTATCGCTGAACGTCGAAAATTTAAGCATGATTGGGATACACAAATGCGCAGGGCGTTCCGCACAAAAACACAAGCATGGGAAAACTACTTACGTGATTTGTTGCCGGATGGATCCGGCTATGGGCTGGCGCTTATTGAACTGCGCCAAATCAACGAAATAAACCCAGAAAAATTGAGACCAACGAATTCCCTACAATATCACCCCAGTCAGAATATTAAGGGTGCTGTACGTAGGGCATGTAATAAACTTGGCCTGGGTTCACAAATGATCCTACCAGTAAAACAAAATAAAGAGGGAATGGTGAACCCAGCTAACCAGTATCGAGCACGTAACAGTGCCACTGATCTCATCTACCGCCAAACAGGGTTATTATACGATCGGCCCGTCGATCTCTACATCAAGGCTGGCATACCACAAGAGCAAGCCGAACAGCTACATGTCGTCGCGCTCTACAAATTACGCAAGAACACACCAAAGATGAACTATCCTATGGCGGTTCGCCTCTGCCCGGATGGTACATTCCAGGCATTATTACCGCATGGTCCTCGCCAATGGCTTCATTTATTGGAAGCACAAAAAGTATTGGGTGAGTTATTCACAAAATGGAAAGAGCAAGATTTTTCCCTGTCTCCAGATGCACAAGCACAATTCGCGGCTCAGATCTTTACAGAAACAAGAAGCGTGCCAACACTCGTCCTGCTTGATGCTCAAGATTGGCGTAATTATAATGTTTTACCGCAGTTTGCCAACACCAAGCCGCTCAAAGACTTGCTTGATTTGCGGCATGTAAAAACGTTTGAACGTCTGTATAACCTCGAAGATCTGCCCAATCTACGTATCATCCGTTTACGCACGATAGGCTCGTCAGGCGAAACACCACAGTACTTTTCAGTGCTTGAAGGTGAGGAAGATACTCTTGAAGAAGACAAAGACCTCGGTTATCTTACAGGCTTTGTTGACACACAATCTGAAAGCGAATTTTTCCACTACCTCTCGATTGGTCGATTACCTACCACTGCCGCCAGAGAACAACGACGAAAGTTAGGCTTCTACAAAACCGATGAGGGAGGAGGCATTGCTTTTAAACATCAGACGATCGTCGAATTTGTTCCTTTTTTCTTACAGACAGGCGACGACCCGCAAGCGTGGTGTCATGTTCCCCACTTCATGCGCACCTCACCGGCATGGGATGGTGGCAATATTACACTTCCTTATCCAATGCACCTGGCGAAGTGTATGATTGAAGATCAGCTCTGTATAGTGGAAAACAATACAGACTGGGAAGAATAATCATCCCCCTGTGACATGCAGTAAATATTGCGAACCTGTCGGCACCAGCAAAGTAGTATTGACAGGTTCGTAGTGTTCACTGAATCACGTTAATACTGAACGACAACGGGGGCAAGAAAAAATGCATCATGCATCCGTCACTTACTTTTGCTCGTTCGTTTTCTCTTCATCGGCAGACGGCAATGTTGGAGCTTCGTTTCGAGTATTATACAGTTTATTTTTCGCTTCTTGCTCTACTTCCTCCAAATTGATATGAGCAATATCCTCGTACTCTCTGAGTTCCTCAGGCACTTTTTCACCAACTCGTAGAGCATTGAGAAAAGGCTGAACAAGGCATAAGCGATCTTGAGCAACAGAATGGAGTAGCTCTTTTGTTATAACTTCTTCCTTGTCTGTTCTGGCACATGTAATGGCCTCGATTTGCGCCAGTTTGTACAGTTTTATTGCCAGATCTGCAATACCTTGTGACTCGTCATAAAGCACATGGCGAAGCTCATTACTCAGGGGAGTGAACTGACGCAGATACTGATATCTCCACAGGGCATCTGTGAAAATATTCCATTCCTCATCTTCTTGCATCCGATCCCAGAGGAAAGTTCCTTGTTCTGAAGTACGCCGGGCATGGAACAATTCTCCGCCGAGAGCGGGAAGCGCTTTCGGGGTTCCCACCAATATTACTGGGATACCTGCGCGATTACTGAATCGTACGAGAAAATTGAGCATGCGCGTGGCATCATTCCTTTTTGCCTCGTGTAGGTTCTGAACATCGTTAATAACAAGAACACCAAGGCAATGTCCGGCAGCAACATTCACCATATCATTGAGCATATTATCGATGCTCTGGCTTCCATTGCGCACGTAGACCTCATTGGTATTGGTTCCCATCAATCGATCAATCTCTTTGAAAAAGTTTTTACAAAGCCCACGAAGAAGCCCATCTTGAGGGCATTCAAGTTTCATCCAGGTGAGCTGACGTACTGTAAAGGGTTGATCATGATAAAAACTATGATTGATGATCTGATCGTAGAGCGCAAGTACCGCGCTAATTGCGGCCTTTTTTCCTGTGCCACTCATACCGACTATAGCACAACCTTGCACAATATATTGAGAAGGTGGTGAAGTTGACGGTTCCTCTTCAAGGAATTGGGAACGCAGCAGGTTTTTGATACGAAAAGTTCCCTTCACAAACGGATTGCGCTCAACATACCCGGATCGAAGCATTCCAGAAAAAATTTGCTCCAGTCTGATATGACTGCTCAGTGGCTGGAGAAACCGAATGTTATTCTGAATAAGCTGAAGCCGTAACTCAGGTGGTAACAGTCGATCCTGTTCGTTATAGCTGGAATAGTACTCAAGGAGCCGAACAGCCTCTTTTTCTGTGTTGATAGGCGGAAGCGCCTCAATCAGGGGGTTGCCCTGGTAGCTGGGAAGAACTGGATCAATATAATGTGCATCGACTCCACGATAGGGAGAAGGATCTTGTTTTTGTCGATGCTCTTGTTCATCAGTTCTCTCGTGCATATTCGAACCTCCATTTTATAGTTTTTGTAACATGGCAGCGTATTGCATTTTCTTGCTCTCGTTTTTTCTCATCCGCAGAATGCTTATGGGCACAATATCCATGAGCATCCTTCGTTTCGCCTTTTTTCCTAAGCTTCCTCTGTCCTCTCTTTTGCCTCTTTGATTATGAGATCGCTTAGTATATCACCTCCCAACCGTTTTTGAAGCCTATAGCTTTGTTTACCTGTTCATGCAATTCAAGTCCTACAAAGTATTCTTTCACATCGAACCAACTACAATTAGTGAATTTCACTTGATCCTCTTCAACAAGAGAACAGGGTTTAGTATGCTTTGCATCACAGAAGTAGATATTGTCTGAAGTTTGCGGGTCATAGACAATAGGAACCCTCCTACGTCTCGTTCTATTGTGGATTTGTTCAGGCCATTGCTCTTGTATGGCTCGGTCACAAGTATAGTGCAAATGATGGAACAAAAGTCCCTGCCGGGTTATCAAGGCATGATCCTCAGGGAGAAGATTGAGACGAAGAACATCGCTAGATACCTCACGCAACATTCCAGCACGGTTCTGGATTCCCCATTTCCACACATCACAAGGATATGGTTCTACTTGATCCTCAACCATTGCTTGATCGAAATGATCATCGCTAATCCAGTGACCTATGTTGTGTTCAAGAATGCAACTGATCAGAAGACGACGAAAATCGTACAAGGTCAGGCAGGCATTGAGTCGGTCGCCTTTTCTTCCTGCCTCAGGAAGTTTTTTCACAGAAGCTGGTAACCACTGAGTAGATATATTATCGAGAATTCGAAAACTACACTCGAAACATCCTTTCCAATCCGATTGAAAAGGAACTGTGTTGATCACCTGGATGTTCAAGGTTTTCGCGAGGTGGTCAACTTGCTTGAAAAGCACCTCTCCCGGCTCTACATAAATCGTCTTAGGCAGATGATGGCTGGGCCACTCATCCTCCTTGATATTAAAGCCATACTCCTTGCAAAAAACGACTTTATCTTGTGCTGCGTTTTCTAATGCCAGCCTGGCACCTAACCAGCTTGGCCCTTCAAGACTCACACTCATGCCAACAATTAGATCAGAAAACACATCAATGATGAGATAAATGACTGGACGCCCAATGATACGTTGGCGATCCAGAGCACTGATAAGAGAGATATCAGCGACAACGGCGATAATTTTATAGACGGACCCAGGACCTAATACTTCCATACTCATACTACTGGTATCCACTCTTTTTCGCTCATTGTAGATATACTTGCCTTTATACGTAGTCGTTGAACGCTTGAGACCACGCTCTTTCTCATACCAATACCGAAACTGTGCTAGTGTCGGAAGTTCCACCGCCGATGGCAAAATGGGAACCAGCACATCATTACGTAGTTCCCACCCTTGATGAAAGAAGTGGACAAGTGTTCGCTGGAACGTTTCTTTCACTGTTTTAGTCTCACCGGTGTCATAAAACAACTTGACCCCGCGACGAAAGTATTCTTTGATAGTGTCATCAACATTCATGCCAGTCGTAACCCCTGTATTTCTTGTGATTGAACTTGGTCTTCCCCTTTTGGGATTATGGCTCTGATGTGGTTTTGCATCATAACGATCAAATTGAGGAAACAAGTCATTCTTCATTTTGCCTCCTATTAGCAATAGCAGAAGTAGATATGAATTGTTCTCTTCCTAAATACCCTGTCTTTTCAACTACAGTTCGAACGAGAAGGTAAGGAATTGAGGGAAAGAGAACTCTAAAGTATCTCAGTCTGTCGTCTTGTCATCAGTTTTACAGGCATCTTGATCGCTTCCAATATTTGTCCTCCACACTTGATAGAATCCTTGCTCAGAATTTCAAGCTCTTAGCTCATGATGAAGAAGCAATGCAGAAAAATGAAGACGCATCTTGGAGCGGCTCAATACATTTTTTGCGTTTGAGCCGATGAAAGAGCAAAGGTAGGATTGAGTTGAAAAGGTATATTCGTACCCCTGCAAGACTCTCCACTTTCCACGTAACCTCCCATAAGATACCATGCACAATTTATTACTTCTACTGGAGTGTACAGGCCATCCTTATTTGAAGTCAATGTATATGTTTATCTTTAGTACTTATTATTCAAATATAGCAAAAATCTATTTTATGCTATACAAGATGATTTGTCATAATATACAATCAATGGATAGCCTCCATTTCCCGTCTCGCTCTTTCCATCTCTATAAAAGATAGGAATTTACCCTTGTTTGATTTTGTTATTTGCCATTACTAAGAGTGTATGTATCACATAAATAACTATAATCAAAGACTTAGGGATGTTGCTTGTCAGCAAACGAACGAAGTACCGATACGAGTTTTGTAGGGCCAACCTTCCCACGAATAGTGTTTATGATATCCAGATGGCATTTTTTATATTTACGACCACTTCTACATGGACATGGGTTGTTGCGTTCAGGTTTCGACCAATCTGCAAGTACTGGAACAAGCAAAGTAAACACTTGTCGGTCATCACCCAGCAGGCTTAGAATAAACTCAATGTAGCCCTCATCGTCGTGACTTCGCTCTGGCCCAGGCCACACTCCCTTACCCTCTGCATCGTAGACAAGTTGTCGATCGAAGAACACGGCTACTTCCTCCAAAAAGCGGCATAACCCATCCGGATCTCTTCTATCCCATCGTGACTCTGGTGGTAACCATAGACAACATCGGCCATTAATGTAGAAATGCCGATTAGCAGTATGCGGAAAACGATGCTTAGCATCGTAAACATGTGGCTCCTGTAGCGGATAATCATCGGGGAATTCTAGATGCACGGAAATAGACGTAGGTATGCCACATGCTGCAAGAAGTGTAATTTTGCCCTCAACAGAGACGCATCCTGTTTGTGTATCAATATGATATATCAGATCAGGATACACCTCGGCGACACATTGTTGATCCTGAGCGAGGCGTTTTCCTCCGTCTCGCTCATACCAAGGTTTAGTTTTCGGAATATGGTTTTGCCAGTACATGCTTCCTCGCAATGGATGACTCCTGACTATGGATACGTACACCGGCTGTACTCGCCTGAATGTATGCCGGAGCACCACTTCGATAGAAGGCTGCCAAAGCTGCTCGTTCAACCTTCTCCTCAGTTAAATCAGTTGCGATATAGCATTGAGCAGTTGCGCTGTAGACAAAGAAGTCGCGAAGGTCCGTTGGAAGGATGTCGTAGATGCTGCGACTTACCCCAATCTGTCCACCCTTGCATCGCTCCTCGTATAGTGCGGCCTTCTCAACGGGTTCACCTATGCAAATACGATCGCGTTGCCCACGTGCACCAAGCTTCGAGACCAGCGTGATCTCCAGATCAATGCCAATGGCAAGTCGAAGCTCCCCTCCCTCGGGAAGGCAACTTTTCAACGTATGCTCCATTGATGACTGCAATCCCACTGCTGTTTTGGTAGCTTTTATTGCGATAGCCTCCATATTATCCTGTGGAAGATGAAAAAGTCCCTGTATTCTATCTCCCTGATACTGGATACGTAGCCCGTTGAAGTCGCCTTTTATCACGCGGGCCAATTCTTTACGTATAGCGTGGAACACCCGCAGAGCTACTTTCTTGTCCTGTTCACTCTTGGCAGAATCGATATAGGAAGTGAATCCTGAGACATCAGCGAAGATCGACGCTGCTAATACGCGCTTATTATTGTAGATACTCAAAGTATCCAGATCGATCGAAGTTTCCGCTGAACTATATATAATAGCACTTAAGGGAAAACGCTTTTTATCTTCATCGATGCGGCGCACACTCGCACTACGATCCCACACTAACGAATGTGCAATGAGAAGTGCATCAAGCTCTTCACTCGTGACCGATTTAAGTTGATACATGCCCTCTACTGTTTTGTCACAGTATTTTTGTAAGCTGTAAGGCAGCGCATTGTAGATATTCTGCGTGAGCCGCAGACGTCCTGCCGTGCTAATAATTTTTGCTGCATGATTAGCTGGCGCACCAAGAAAGAGTAGTTCACGGTCTCCTCTGATTCCGTTGCTCGTCCCAATAGCATTACCTATATCGGTTCCACTTGCAATCGTGAAGTCATCATAGTCCGTAAATGCCTGATTGAAAATATTCCGGACAAAGTCTTTCAGCACAAGCTGAAGAATAACTGCACGTACCGCCAACTTCTTACTATCGTCAATAGGCCGATAAAAAAGGGTGTGCAGCTTCGTCCCTTGAAAGTGTACGACGACGCCTCCCAATCCTTCGACTATTCGCGTGAGTTCACGCTGATAGATATGCGCATCTCTAATCAGGTGTTTGTAATCATCCTGAGTATATGCTCCATATGACACAAGGTGTGCAAAGTTCGAGACCTGCACATAGACGTGGGCACCATAGATATCACGACAGGTTGTTTCTGTAAGAAGATTCTCAAGGTCTGCCTCTCTAGTAAGCTTTGAGACCTGGATCTCTCCCATCGTATCCAGATGGAGCTGAATACGAGCTAGACTATTTTCGTATTTCCAAGGCATATCTTTTCTTTCTCTCCGATCGTACTATTCGGAGTATAGGCATATATCGTTTGAGGTTTTGCCCCTTTGATTGGATGATTCTCGTGTTTAATGAGGTACCGTTGCATATCAGGCAGCATACGGTCACAGAAAGCTTGTCCTATGACAATGGGCACTCCAAGAAATTTAGTTTCTGCTTCGAACCGTGCAGCCAGGTTGACAGGTGTACCAATAAGCGTGAACTGTCGTTTTCCGTCGCCGCCAATGTTGCCACTAAACACTTGCCCGGCATTAAGTCCTACGCCGATAGCAATCGGTTCTCCGCCAAAGTGCATCTGTGCAGCTGTCTGAACCATTTCTTGGGCGCATGTAAAAGCCTGCTTCACTGGATCCTGCTCTGTAGGAGCGAACCCCCAGAAGGCCATAACAGCATCACCGATAAATTTATCGACGATTCCCTCATGGCTGTGAATCACTGAGACTGTAGCATCAAGAAACAAACCGAGCTGGTCTGCGATCTTCTCTGGAGTCATTCCTGCGGATCGCTCCGTGAAGCCTCGAATGTCGGAGAAGAGGATAATAGCATCAATATATCGCGGTTTACCATACTCGATGCCGATGGCAAGGAGCTGCTGCGTAGCTTCAGATGAGAGATGTGCCCTAAATTCTTGAAAGAGGAGACGCTCATTTCGAAATCGAAAGGCTCGTTCACTGGTGGCTTCGCTCAGTTTGTCAGACACAAGACGGAGCAGGTTGGCCATAAAAGTGACATTGGACATAAGTTGCTCAACGTTAGCCTTCGGGATGACGAGTGCCTTGACCATTCCCTGGGCAATAACAGTAGCATTGCGTGTAGTTCGATTAATGATGGCCTGCTCTCCTATGAGTTCGTACGGTCTTCGTGTGACGAGGAAGATATTATCAGCAATGACACGTGCTTGACCATGCAACAATACAACAAGACATCCACCTTCATCTCCTTGGCGAAATAAAACCTCTTCATCAGAATAAAAACGCACCATATCTTCATGGAGGATTTTTTGAAGCAATTCAACAGGAATACCTTCAAATACCGGCAGAAGCGAGAGGTCGACATCGTAGAAATGATAGCTTGTTTTGCTCACAGTTCCCCCTCTATAAATCTGCAAATCTTAGCCTTTAGTATAAATGTTCATGTTGTATCCTGTCAATGGTAAGAGAGATTCTGGACACAATATGTTGTGTTTTTTAAACATAAAACCGCAACATGTTGTGGCATTCTCTATGAATCAGTTATGTTTGTAAGAGGAAACGGATGACTTTTTGCCACAGAACACTTGCAAACATTTTTTCTGTTACTTCTCTTCCACAATTTTGTTTATATGCTGCCATTTTCAAGATATTCAGTGCTTCTTATTCCTCATAAGCATTTAGTATGATCACTCAGATCCTGTAAGTGCTCCATATCCAATCTCATACATAGCAGCAGGCATGCACTACTACAGTTAATAATACCAGAGAGGTCTTTATAAAAATGCGAACCATTTCACACTATATAGGAGATGAATATTACAAAACGGAGTAAAATACTATCAAGGTGTCCAGTCCACAACTTTATTCCCTCAGTCCGCAACTTTATTCCCGCTGAACACACTTAACGAGCAGTGGGCAACTGGATATGGAACGTGGAACCCTCGCCAGGGATACCGCCACTCTCTATCCAGATCTTACCGTCCATCGCCTCGATCAGACGACGCGAGATATACAAACCCAGGCCAGAGCCACGTACGGGACTGTTGATATCGCTCTCCAGGCGCACAAAACGCTGAAAGAGGTGGGCCTGGTCCTCGGGCGTGATCCCTTTTCCTTTATCGGAGATACTGATCACTACGCATGGTCCCTGCGACTCTATCACTGTATGAGCAGAGAAACTGATGGGCGTTTGCGGGGGCGAGTATTTCAGGGCGTTGACGCTGATATTCATCAATACCTGGCGCAGGCGTACAGGGTCGGCCTGCACAGAGAGACGAGGAGGAATAGATGTATATACTTCACGCTGCTCCTGGGTCAGTTGTGGCTCGATCAGTACCAATACACTATCGATCATCTCCTGCAAAGAGACACGCTTGAGCAAGGCTGGTCTGATACCTGCCTCCGCTTCCAGGCGGCTGGCATCCATCACATTGCCTAGCAACAAGGCCAGTTCCTCGCAACCGCGCCGGGCTTTCTGCAAGAACTCACGACGCTGATCGACAGGTAATTGCTCGTCAAACTGAGCGAGCAGTTCGATGTAGCCCTGTACGGCAGTGAGCGGCGTACGCAGCTCATGCGAGGCTGTCACCATAAATTGATCCTTCAACTGGTCCAGTTCCTGCAAGCGCTGATGGGCCATCTGCAAATCCTCGTAGAGCTGAGCAGTCGTAAAGGCAACCGCTACCTGCTCAACGAAATCCTGTGCTGGCGAGAGATCCTCAATCGTAAAGGGCCGCTTTTCGACAACGCCCGGTGGCTGTGCACGCGCAAATATCAACAAACCTACAGGTTCGCCATTGGAGATTATGGGCGCGAGAATAGCCGTCTGGACATAGTACTGCGCCAATTTCATGCGCAACGATGATGGACGCTGCCGTACCTGTTCTTGCGTTGCGGGAAGTTGCGATGTAATATGCCTGCGCACAGATAGCTCGGAGGCAGGCAGTGCCAGCAATGGCATCCCTTGCGTCTGCGATGTCTGCTGCGGTGGAATATGCAGCAAGATAGGCTGTAGTGAGTAGAGCGCCTGTGCTTCGTACTCGGATGTATCCATCAAGGGCCATTCGTGCAGCGGCAAAGGTGCATCCAGAGCATACATATAAGCGGCAAGAGGGACCAGCCTGTTCTCCTCATCCACATTATAAAGAAGCGTATAATCAGCGTGCAGCACCTGCGCCCCTTCTTTGCAGATAACCTGGCCAATCTCGGCAGGTTCAATCACAGCAGCGTTCAGGCGTGTTGCGATCGTTGCCATCGCCCTGGAGAACTCCTCGTGCACCCGTGCTTCCTTATAGAGACGCGCGTGCTCGATAATAGTTGTTACTTGTTCCGTATACGCCAGTACCAGCGACACATCTTCCCGGCTCGGGCGTACCTTATCACGGCGCATCACACCCAGGCTACCCATAATATGTTCCTGGTAAGTAAGCGGTAGGAAGACCATGCCGGGAACACGCTGCTCCTGGCACCAGAGACGAATCTCCAGCGGCACTTGCAATTGCTCCTCCCACTCTACCTCGTGCACCTTCCCACTGAGCGCAATTTGTTGCAGCAGATTACTACCCTGGAAGCTATAACGTTGCTTTTTCCTCCCAGGAGTCGTTGCCGTGTAGACCAGAATCTGAGGCGGCTGATCAGGTTCGTGCCGTTCGTCAATCAATAACATCATCACAGCATCAAGTTCCAGTTCCTGCGTGACCATACTTACGATACGCTCACGCAGGTACTCTTCATCAAGGATCGCGGTGAGTTGCGTCATGATATGGCGCAGGTGCTCGGACTCCTCGTGACGCCGCTCACGTTCCTGCAAGAGCCGATCATTCTCGTGCGTTGCCAGGAAATAGCGCGTAGTGACCAGAATACCTACCAGCGCAGTCAGTACCACCAGGCCATGAGAGGTGACATCGTCGTTAACTAACTCGCCATAAACAGTCAACGCGAGCAAACCTGTCAGGGGAAGATGGATCAGCATAGCCGAGATACGGCGCCAGAACCTGCCACCCAACCTGTCCCTTTGCTTGAACGGAGTTCTTTCCGCCAGCGAAGATCCCTGCGGTCGGCTCACTATATCGGCGTACTCGCGACGGGCCAGAGCTGCATACTGATAGAGACCCGAAAGACCGATCAGCAGGTAGCTGGCAAACCAGAAAGGATCGATAAAAAACGATCCTAACTGGTAGCCCCGAAAAATATTAGTATACGAAAACGCCAGATCACCCCAGATATTTGCTAGAATAGCGACGCCAAAAAGCAGCAGAGAAGGATGCAGTACACGCTCAGCACGACGCTGAAAGAGCAAGGCAATCGCCAGAAGGAGCAATACATCCCAGCAAGGGTAGGTTAAGCCCGTTGCTAGCTTGACGAGCTGTGATAATGAAAGCGCATTGCCCACCTGTGAAAAATACATGGGACCGATCACAAAGAACCAGCTCACTCCCAGGAAGCTCAACATGGAGATCAGTGCATCGAGACCCATACGAGCACGAAAGCGCACGGTTGCGGGCATCAAGAGTAAACCCACGAAGACGAATGGATAGAAAAGATTCAAAAATATATCCGCCAACGTGGGAAAACCAGCATGACCCAACAATGCCAGCACGCCAGATAAGACGCCAGCACAGATATTCGCCATCAGTCCCAACCCAACCAGCAGCCAGGCTAGTTGATGTCGGCTTCCCAGGCGCACAGGTCCATAGCGTGCCAGGTAGGCGGTCCGAAATGCCCATACAGCACCTAGAAAAGCCGATATCCCGTACGCCACCATAGAAAAGATAATGGTACCACGCTCGCCACCGATACGAAACAACATCCATAGCAGGCTGAGGGTGATAATAATGACCACCGCGGCTGTCGCTACATAATTGTAGCGCGCGGGCTTCTCCAGATACGCCCGCGTCAGCCTGTTGGCAGCAAAAGACTTCATCGTGAGCTCCTCACTCACTCGCCAGTATGAACATGGGAGTTGCTGTGAGCAGTATATCTAACATCCAACCAGCGCGTCAATATCTCACAAGTTCTTGCGCACCAGGTCAAGATACCAGTATGGCTGGCGTTTCCGCAATAAGGGTTTGCCGCGTACTGCATTGCCTGGAATGCTATCACGGATATCGTAGGCCAGTTCGCCTGTGAGTGAACCCACCATATCACCTGGACTGTACTCAAGCATACGCGTGGTGCGGCGTCCTGTGCGCTGCTCACGCGTATCGATCGTCATCATCATCAAGCACGGCTCATCCTCTTCGGCAACTACCTCCGATAAGGGATAGACCCCGGTGGTGGGAGGATATATTCCGCTCAATCCATTAGCGCTCAGGCCAGTGCGCGAGCCGATCCAGTTGGATAGAGCCAGGTAGACGTTATGTTCGGCAGCACGTATACGCCAGATGAGATAGTGTGTCTCATCGTACTCATCTTCAGCAAACTGCCTGATATCAGGGACACGTGTCGGACCCAGGCCAATAGGTGCAGGAAAATTGAGAAATGCTGGTGCACAGACGAGATCCGCGCCCTTGCCCGCCAGCACGCGTAGCGTTTCGGGAAACAGCGCATCGTAACCAGTCACCAGGCCGATGCGTCCCGTTGGTGTATCGAAGGTTTGCAGGCCCCGATTGCCAGCAGTGGCCCAGAGTCGATCGCGCGCGGTCAGGTGCAGTTTGCGATAGGAGCCATAGATCCCTTCTGGATCAATCAGCAGTACCGTATTGTAATATACACCCTCTGCTCGCTCGGCAACACCAAGCACCATGCTCAACTGTAATTCTTCGGCGAGAGCCACCAGAGCATCTGTCTCCGGTCCCGGAACCTCAATCGCTCCTTGCCGAAAATGCGCACTGATCGCATCTGTGGAGAGCACGTCATTAACAGCGTGTGGCACGGGACCAGGCAAGAGCAACTCGGGCAGCACCAGGATATCCGGGGCCGCTGGCTCGCTATCGCGAATACACATGCGTACCCTGCTCGATAGGGATTGCAGTATCTCCTCATTTGACTGCACAGGAAACATTTGCAGATCCATTTGCATAATCCCTACACAGGAGAGCTGACCTTCAGGCAACTCGCCCAGACCATAGAGACCGTGATAGCGCAATGGCTCCCACAGGTAGCTATTTTGTACCAACGACGTATACTGAGCAGGCAGGCGATCAGCCAGGCGATCGCCTTCTAAGAACGATGCATAGTCCCAACGCTTGCTGCGGCATAGCTCCAGATCGACCTCGCCGTAGACAATACCCTCCCCATTATCCAGGTAAGATTGAATCGAGCCATCTGGATTCAGCACGCAGCTCCCCCCGCCAAACTGCACGCCGCGCTCCTTCCCATAACGGTTGGCCGCCACAAAGTACACACCATTCTCAAATGCACGCGTCATCCACCAGCTACTGGGACACTTTTCATCATCCCAGTTAGTCGGGAGGAGCAGCACATCCGCGCCATGTAGAGCTGGAATGCGCGCAGCCTCAAAGTACATTGCATCCATACA
>WNFX01001660.1_pt1 | contig 22755 bp, 19 predicted proteins | sample 5400111 | NCBI WGS metagenome assembly WNFX01 (sample SAMN13153363, study PRJNA577476) | soil metagenome | isolation source: 40 cm soil or saprolite under grassland replicate 1 | place: USA:California | collected 2016-06-15 | reverse complement strand
CAGCCCGGTGAAGACAGGATGGGTGAGGGCCGCACGGGCCCATGTTGGCTTAGACACCCATGCATGATCACCCGTGCGGCCCGTCTCATGCGCCCCAGGCGATCCTGCGATCAGCCGCGGCTATCGCGCACCAAGTCGTAACAGCCAGAGCGCGTACAGCCGGTCGTCGCGCACATGCGCGAGGAAGGCGCGCAGCTGCTCGGGGGTCCACACCTGCTGCTGGGGCGATGCGCCGTGGGGTGGGTCGACGTCGTCGGCTCGGTTGTGGGGCACGTAGCCCCAGCGCGCCGCGTCCTTGAGCGCCCGGTGCAGGAGCGCGTGGATGTTGCGGACGGTCTTCGGTGCCAGGCCCTTGCCGTCGCGCCGGCCGCCGGCGAGCAGCTCGCTGTAGAAGGAGGCGATGCGTGGCGCGGTGAGCCGCTGCAGCTTCAGGGCACCGAGGGTGGGGATGATGTGGACCTTCAGGTTGGTCTCGTAGTTCGCTCGGGTCGAGCGGCGCAGCCGTCCCTCGATCGCCGGGAACCACTGCTCGAGCAGGAACGCCTCGATGGTCAGCTTCGACGGCTCGACGAAGGCGCCCTTGTGGAAGCGTGCGAGCTCGGCGCTGAGCGCCTCCTGGGCGGCCTTCTTGGTGGGGAAGCCGTTCTTGCTGTAGAAGCGCCGCTTGCCGGTGGCCGGATCGGGGGCGGAGAAGAACCATCCCCAGCCCTTGCCGTGTCGACGGGTGCCACCCCTCACGACAGCCCCAGCTTCCGCTTGAGCGGGGCGGTCGGCACGAACCAGCGCTCGCCCAGCTTGAACGCCTCGATCTGCCCGGCCTCGATGCGCCGGTAGGCCGCTGAGCGGCTGAGTCGCAGCAATTGAGCCGTCTCCTTCACCGTGATGACGGGCGGCAGGTCTGCGAGGCTCTGTCTGAGCATGCCTCACCTTCCTAGAAATCATAGGTATACAAGTAGCCGGTGCGGCGAAGCAGTGTCAAGAGGCCAGGTCCAATGTCAGCCGACTGGGATGCGGTACGAGAGCACGTAGCGGTCACCGGCGATGACAAGGCGGCTGGTCACCACCGGCCGGTCGATCGCGTGGATGGTCCGGGTCACCTCGAAGACGGGCGTGCCAGGTCGCAGGCCGAGCTCGTGCATCTCATCCGGCGTCGGCGTGCGGGCCGCGACATCCTCGCTGATCTCACGAACCTCGACGCCGATGCTGCGGAGCTGAGCCAGCGTCCCGCCTGGCCACGGCTCGTTCTCGGGATCCTCGATCGGCGTGCCCTTCACCAGGTCGTAGGGGAGGTAGGAGTCCGATAGCTGGGCCGGGCGGCCCTCGACGATGAAGCGGAAGCTTCGAGCCAGTACCCGAGCGCCCGTCGGCAACTCCAGGCGCTCGGCGACGTCGGCCGGTGCCGCGATGGGAGCGTAACGGCGCACTTCGAGCCGGCCGCCGATCTCCGCGGCGGAGTCCTGCCCCTCCCGCGCTGCGTCCGCGACGCCGTCGATCGAGAGCCGGCGGCGTGCAGGACGCCGCCGGACGAACACGCCCCGGCCTTGATGGGAGTCGATCAGCCCCTCCGACCGCAGCAAGTTGATCGCCTGCCGGACCGGCCCCCGGGAGCTGCCGTATTGGCGGATGAGCTTGGCCTCGGATGGCAGGGGACTACCAGGGCCCAGGTCGCCGCTGAGGATCTGCATGCGGAGATCGTCCGCGATCCGCTGGTAGACAGCGCGCGGGTCGTCGGGATCGATCGAGGGCGCCACGGGCACGCTTCCTTGGATGAACCGGTCGGGGATCCTGACTACCTTACCTTCACGAGTTCGCAGCGCGAAGGACGGGCGCTCGTGGGCGGGAAACGCCAGGTAGTCATACAGAAGAGGCGCCACGGCGCTCTCCATCTCGCCGGGGACGCCGCCTACGGACACCAGGAACACCACCCGCCGCAGCCGCGCCCATGGCAGAACTGGCAGAAGCACAGCCGGATGACGGCGCGGCGTAAGGCGTGCCGAACAAGCACAGTGGGCATGGAAGTCCGCTCCCTTCACGGGCCAACCGGTGTCCGGTCGGTGTGGGATCGTGATGAGTGCGGCCGCAACGCCAGGAAACGCCAAGCCTCCTGTCCACGTCGAGTAGTGAAAAGCTCCCGATTTGCTAATAATCCGCTAGGATTTCGAGGCTGCCTGTAGCGGGAGGAGGTGTCAATGTCCCGGGCGCCCAAGCCCCTCAACCCGTACGCCTCTTGGTCGTCGCTGTTTGGCGCCACCGTGCGTAGGCTCCGTCTGGGGATGCGAGCCGGCCGGCCGCTGACGCAGGCCGAGTTGGGCAAGCAGATCGGCTACTCCGACGTCGCCGTCGGCGCGGTCGAGCGCTCCGTGCTGCGCCCTGACGTCGCCTTCATGGAGGGCTGCGAGCGGGTGCTGCCAGCAGACGGAATGCTCCGAGCGATGTTCCCGTTTGTGCAGGCCGAGTGGCAGGTGTGGGAGCGGATGGGGCAGCGCCCCCTGGTCGAGCCGCTCTCGCCAGCAGAGGTGCTGACCGACCCGGTGCACCTAACTGGTCCGCAGGACTTGGTCGTCGTGCAAGAGCCGGACGCGACCGATGTGCTGGAGCTCGCCCGGCAGGCGGAGGCATCCGACCTCGGAGGTGGCACGCTCGAGATGGTCGATCAGGCGGTGGACCGGTTCTGCCGGGAGTACCCGACCGCGGCACCGGGCGTGTTGGCTCCGCGCGTGCAGCAGCGCCTGCGCTTCCTCGCCAAGCTCCTCGAGGGCAGGCTCACCCTCACCCAGCACCGGCATCTGCTGGTCGCCAGCGGCTGGCTCGCGACCCTGCTGGCGTGCCTGCAGTTCGACCTCGGCGACCGTGATGGCGCCGAGGCGAGCCAGGCGGCGGCCTACACGTTCGCCCGCGAGGCGCAGCACGGCGAGCTGCTGGCCTGGACGTACGAGCTACTGGCGTGGTGGTCCCTGGTCGACCGCCGCCACGACGACGTGATCGAGTATGCCCGGATAGGGCTGGAGATCGCGCCCAACACCTCGGCCGGCGTGCAGCTCGCAGTCCAGGAGGCCAAGGGCTGGTCGCGGTTGGGCGATGCCGCGCGGACGGACGAGTCCCTACGCACGGCAGGCACGGTGCTCTCGCGACTCCCGCGGCCCGAGCACCCGGAGCACCACTTCGTGTTCGATGCCAGCAAGCTCTCCTTCTACGCCGCGACCTGTTACACCTGGCTCGGCGACCGAGACCACGCCCGCGAGCAGGCCGAGCAGGTCATCCACCAGTGCCTGGAGGTTCCGGGCCAGATGCGCTGGCCGATCCGGCTCGCCGAGACGCGCGTGGACCTCGGCCTGGTCGCCGCACATGAAGGCGAGATCGACGAGGCCTGCGAGCTGGGCAGGCTGGCGCTGGCCTCGAAACGGAAGTCCGGCTCCACGCTCGGCCGGGTCGCTGAGCTGGACGCTGTGCTGATGCACGAGCATTCTGATGTAGGCCAGGTTGTCGATCTGCACGAGCAGTTCGAGGCAGCCCGCCGGGCCTGACCTGACCTGGAAAGGACAGCGCGATCAGCCGAGCCAGCCTGTCTCGCCTCTACCTCCTCGCGGTGCTGTGGGGGTCCGGGTTTCTGTTCGTCAAGCTCGCCCTGCGCGGCCTCAGCCCCGTCCAGGTCGTCCTCGGCCAGCTCGGATTCGGCGCAGTCGTGCTACTGCTCACCTTGGCCGTGCGCCGCCGGCCGCTCCCGCGCATCCCACGGGAATGGGCCTATCTGGCAGGCATGGCCGTGCTGGCAAACATCGCGCCGTACTTGCTCTTCTCCTGGAGCGAGCAGCGGATCAGCTCCGGCCTCGCTGGCGTGCTGAGTGGCACCACGCCTCTTCTCACCCTGCTCCTCGCCCGCGCGCTCGGGGTCGGACGCCTGACGCTCCCGCGGGTGCTCGGGCTAGTGCTTGGCCTGTGCGGGGTGGTACTCCTCGCCGCACCATGGCACGACGGACCACGGGCGGTCTCGCTTGCAGGGGTCCTCGCAGCGCTGGGCGCGGCGACCTGCTACGCCGGCTCGTATGTGTACGCACGACGCCTACTCACTAACCGGGGCACAGAACCGCTGGTGCTGTCGGCGGCGCAACTAACCGCCGGCGCCCTGCTGCTCGGCGCCGTGACGCCATGGATCGGGCGCCAACCGGTCACCCTCACCGGCACCGTCGCCCTCAGCGTCGCGGCGCTCGGTGTGCTGAGCACTGGCATCGCCTACGTCCTCAACTACCGCCTGATCCAGGACGAGGGCCCCACCACGGCGTCGATGACCACCTACCTCACGCCGGTCGTCGCCGTCGTGCTGGGAGTTGTGATTGTCGACGAGTGGCTGAGCTGGAACCTAGTAGTTGGCACGGCGCTGATCCTACTCGGAGTCTGGATCGCCGAACGCAACCCGGATCAGCGTGGGGCGGCAGCCAGCGGCGCATTGGCGTCGTCAGAGGATGGCGAAACTCAAGTGCGAGAACCCATCCCGTAGGAGCCCTCTGCCTTCTTCGTCACCCACTCAAGTCCACGCTCCATGGTTGGCCCGGGCCGCCACCAGGCTGCCATCGCTCCAACTTGCTCGACCCGACCGCCATTGAGGATGTATGACGTGCTGGCGCTGACCCATCGGTAGTCGTCGCGGGGCCCGATGTGATCGTGGTGGTGCAGTTCGTTGCCGATCAGCACTGTCCAAAAGATCGTCAGTCCGGCGTCGGAGAGTCGCGACGCCAGGTCGCGCCGCATCACGAGAGTTCCCGGGCCGCCCAAGACGACCGAGGGGTCGTGGACAGCGACACCGGAGGCGTCACTCCAGGTAAAGTCGACACCCCTCGACAATCCGAGTACGTCGAACAGACGTCGACTCAGGACGTAGCCGGGCGTTTCCTCCTCGGCGGACGCGTCCCGCGAGGTGCCGGTACCGCCATACCAGGCAGCACATTGCAGTAGCTCCGTGGGCTGCGGCCCGCCGGCCTGCACGTCCCGCCATTCGACACTTCCGTCCGCTGCGGCCCACTCCGGATCATCGGGATGCGCGCCAAGCAACACGTTGTGTGGCTCTGCGATGTCGGGCATCCACCGCCCGAACCAGTCCTTGCCCTTGGCCCACTCACTCAGTGCGGCAGTTTCATCCACCGGGACGAGGTATGCGTGCAACTGCATCCACACATCGCGCCGCGGAACGTCCAGCGCATCGATCTCGGGGGGAAGGGGCTGCTCCCAGTCGGGGTTGCTGACCAGCACCAACCAGGGCGCACCCTCGCGATCGGAGACGGCGATCAGATCCAACGGGTCGGGCACGCCCGTCATGTCGGCGGGATAGTCGCCGGCGGTGTCTGGCGGGAATTGCGCCTGGACCGGCGAGAACCATGGCCGCTCTGGCGCTGAGGGCGCCGCGGGCTTGCGAACAAGCACTGTCGGGTCAATGTCCCGCCAGACGAGCTGCTCGGCGTACTGGTACGGCCGCGGTTCCTCGTCCCCCCACGACGACTTGACGGCGTGGTGGTCAGCGATTCGGCCGAGGACCTCATAGAAGCCGATCCACTGATACTTCTTTCCGACTCGCTCGACGACACCATCGCGCCCGCCGGACCGTCCCCTGTCGATCTCGCCGAACCGCTCGGGCGTCCAGCCAAGCTCAAGCACCCGGTCGAACACCGCTCGTTCCGCATCGTGCCGCAGAGCCTTCTCGTCCTCGCTCACGACATGTCGCAGCGCGGACACCAACACATAGCGGCCAAAGTCACCCATGCCTGTGAGTGAGCGCCAGATGGACCCGTAGGCATAGTCAGGCGGGCCAGCAAGCGCTTCGATCTCCTCGACGGGTCGGGTCGGAACCGGCCAGTGCGCGCCATACGGCGGGAGCCCGTCTGGCCCAGACCATCCCCGCGCACGTGCCACGCCGAAGGTACGTCGGACGAAGTCCCTCGTCATCAAGTGCTGGGGCCACCCGTCTGCGACCAGCTCCAACACCCCGTCAGCGATCCGCTGCGCCGCATCGGCATCGCCAGTTCTCAGCACCACGCCACATGCGGCCGCCGCGAGCCGCTCGATGACATAGGGGTCGTTCGTGCCGCGGAACCTCCCGAGCGCCTTGGCAAAGGCGGCCGGCGCTCGCTCGGCGACGCTGACGATGGCCTTCGTCGCGCGATCACGAACTCGGCGGTCGCTTGTGGTCAGCAGCCAGCCGAACATCTGCGTCGCGAGCATAGCGACGTCGTCGGGCACGGCGGAACGATCCCGAAGGCCAAACGGCCACGCCCACTCAATCAGTCGGCGGACCGCCGTCTCATCGTCGATGTCCACCGCTCCGACGAGCCACGTGGACCAGGACTTGTCGCGGTCCGCCACCTCATACGCGGCCAGCTGGGCATGAAGCCATTCGGCATTGAGCGGGTGGTTGGGGACGCACGCGATCCGGATCAGCCGATCCCAGATCTCGCCGACGCGGTAGTCGTCCTGAAGCAGCTGTCGCACGATCTCGACCGCCCGCGGCGATATCGACTCGGGCGAGCGAAGCAGCAGGCTCTCGAGGAAGCTGTCAACGACGTCGTACGAGACCCTGCCCTCATCATCGACAGCGAGGTCGGCGAGCTCCACCCCGTGCCGCTCGGGGACGATCACCGCGAGAGCGCCAAGGACTCCGCGCTCACGCCAGACGTCGCCAGCGAGCCCGTCCAGCCATGCTCGTACATCCTCCGGTGAGTTCTCCGCGATAGCGGTTGCGCGCGTGACGTCCCCCAACCGCTGGTAGCCAAAGGTGATTCGCCCATCGCTGAGCTCGATGAGGACGCCCTCGGCGATCAGGCCGCGCATCAGCGACCGAGACCAGGGGCGGTCCGGCAGGACCTCGTCCGTGATGCGCTGGACGTCGGCTCGATCCAGAGCACTGCCACCGAGCAGCGCAAGCTCGCGTACCGCGCGGCCCACCGGGTCGCTTCGCTCGTCGTAGTCGCTGCGACCAGGCTCGGAAAGGCGCTTGTTGACAGCCTCAAGAAACGCGCCACAGACAGTCGTGAGGCCCGCCGTACCGAAGGGGAAGCGCGTCGCGCCCAACGTCGCAAGCGCCTCACAGGTCAGCTTGAGAAACAGCGGATTGCTGAACTCGGGATTGAGGACGGGGAACGTCGGCGGCTCGAGCCCGAAGTCCTGCGTGAAGCGTCGCACGGCGACGTCGGTCGCCTCAGCAAAGCCGATGTGCTCGACCGTCGGCACCTGCTCGTCACCGATGACTGCCTCGACGAACTCAGTCCGGCATGAAACCACCAGCGCGATATGCGGGTTGCGGGCGGCGGCCGTGATCAAGACCCGAACGTCGTCGCGCCAGCGCTCGGGCCTCTCGCTCTCATTGAGGGCGTCGATCATGAACAGCCCAACGCACCCTGCCGCCTCTGACGCTGCGTCGAGCACGGCCAGTACGTCCTCTAGTGATCCGCCAAGTTGGCTCAACTCACCGATCTGTGACAGGAGCGATCGGCCGTCGAAGTCCTGGCCGAGAAGAAGGATCGTCGGAAGCCCGTCCGTGATTCTTCGGCTGGCGACGTCGCACAAGAGGTGCGTCTTGCCGACGCCAGCACGGCCCGTCAGCAGCAGGAGCTTCTCCTCCGCAGCTCGGGTGGTCGCACTCCGCGAAAGCTGCTCTCCGCGCCGGAGCGCGCCGACCGCCTGTCGGACCTCCGAGTACAGCGACGCGGCCTCATCGACGAAGTACCCGTCCTTCGTCAACGAGTGCTCGTGAAGCAGATCGTCCACGCGCCGCAGCGCCTCCAAAGCTGCGTCGAGCACCGCCTCGACCGGCGGAAACTGGTCTGTAGACCGCGCCGCAGCGATCATCAGGACCACGGCCGCATCCGCTTCATCGAGCGCAGTGACACAACCAGGAAGCGCCTCACTAAACGCGTCCGCGACCTCGGAAGGTGCCCTCCACGGCCACCGTCGCGCCTGCCTAAGTTCGGCGAGCACTCGCTGCCATCGCTCCACATACGCCTCGGCCCGTCCAACTGCGTGGAGGGCTTGGACAGTATCCACCTCGACGTGGAGCCGTGGCGTGTAGCGCCGGCCGGCCTTTGCGACGACCTCCTCGATGCGACGCCCTTGCCACTCCGGCGTCAGGACTTCGGCGCCGAACCAGTACCGGACCCGTCCGGCGTGCCGAGCTTCCGTCAGCGCGGTAACGAGCTGATGTGCGCCGACGAAAACGAACTCGACTTCTAGGCCCTCCTCACGGGCGAGTGCCTCCCACTCCGACACCTTCTGGGTCCAACGGGTGTGCGCCGACGTACGGTCCTCTGTATCGCCCGCTGGCAGGTCCAGCGGTAGCGCAACGAAATAGCGCTTCAGGTTTGGCTCTAGGGCCAGCACCCGGCGCACCGAAGAGGTGACCTGGCCGGCTGCCGACGAATCAAACTCGAACAGGTATTTCGCCTGCCACGCCCAGACGTCCCCGTTCGGCAGCACGCCCTTCCCCTCTCGGCCGCCGTCGGGGTTGCCGAATCGGTGAAAGCGGACCCCTTCCGGCCACTCCACGACGCCTTGCTCGATCAGGATCGAAGCGAGCTCTTCGAATGCGCTCGATCGAGAGGCCGGCTGCCCGTACGGCCGGATCCGACCGAAGTCGACGTCAGGAAGGGCGTAGCTCATCGCCGGCGCACCTCAGCCAGAGCGGTCGAAGGCGGCGTGGTGCTCACCGTAGGAGCTTGAGGGGTTGGCACGGGACCCTCGATGTGGCGCCACGTGCGTAGGGCCACGATGTGATCTACGCGCATGGCAACGACAGCCACGCCTGCGCCCAGGCGGGTGGCCACGCGCTGGCGGCGCTGGAACTCGGCGTTCCCTTCGTCGATGTCGTCGTGTTCGGCGACCCAACGCGGTTGCGCGATGACGTCATCTTCGGCGGCCGCGTGAAGCCGGACGATGCGCCGCCGACGTGTTCGTCGAGCGCGGTCATAGGCCGGCCACGCGACGACTGGCCATCATGATTCGCTCTCCGCACGTCCAGGTGCGCCACAGTTGTCACCAATCTCGGCCGTCACCTCCGACGGCTTGTCCTACCACAGCTGGCCGGCCAGTCACAGCATCTGGATCACCAGTGGCTAACACCCTCACCCCTCTCACACGAACACTTCAACCCACTCTCGGCGTTCTCCCACCCAAGAGTCCGCCAGCACGACACTGGCCAAGCGGTCTTCACAAGCCTGCTCCCGAACGCATCGCCATAACGGATGACCGCCACCTTCGCGCTCTACTCTCGACCCGAAATCGTCCCAGGAGAGCAATGCACCAGGGTGCCGCAATGGCACCCGCCAGGGTGGCGCGGGTGGGTCGGAGCATGGTGGCGGATATCGCGAAGCTTGCGGTTGGCCGGGAGGACTACTACGTCCGAGAGGTCGCCGGCAACCGCGAGGAGTACCTATCCGGCCACGGAGAGTCCCCAGGCCGCTGGCTTGGCCGTGGCGCCGCCGCGCTCGGCCAGGAAGGCATCGCCAGCACCGAAGCGTTCGTAAGGGTGTTCCACGGCCGCCACCCCGACACCGGGGAGCTGCTCGGCCGCGCCCATGGCGACCGCGGCGTGCCGGCCTTCGACGTGGTCTTGCGCCCGACCAAGAGCGTCTCGCTCCTCTATGGATTGGGGGATGCTCGGATCGCCGCGCAGGTGCTGGACGCCCATCACCATGCGACCACAGAGGCAGTCGGCTACCTCGAGGACCACGTCGGCGCCCGTAGGGGGCATGGGGGCTGCGACCACGTCGAAGGCAACGGGCTGCTGGCGGTCGGGTTCGACCATCGCACCTCGCGGGCCGGCGATCCGCTGCTGCATACCCATGTGATCGTGGCGAACCGGGTGCGGGGGCCAGATGGTCGCTGGACCGCGCTGGACGGTCGCGACCTGTACCGCCACCGGCTGGCGGCGGATGCGATCTACCGCGGCGCCTACCAGCACGCCCTGTCCAGGTCGCTTGGGGTCGCCTGGACGGAGCCGGACCGGTGGGGCAACCGGGAGCTGGTCGGCCTGCCGACCGACCTGCTCAGAACCTTTTCCAAACGGGCGGATGCGATCGACGGCGAGGTGGAGCGGCTGGAAGCTGAGGGTCGGGTACGGACCCCGAAGCTGGTCAAGTGGGTCGTGCACACGACCCGGCAGGCCAAACAGCATGAGGCCCCCGCCGGGCTGGCGGAGCGGTGGCGTGCCGAAGCCATCCAGCACGGGGTGGACGTCCCCGAACTGCTGCGCGGGGTGGTTGGTCGCGAACGGCAGGCGACCACCGATCCCGCCACCGGCGACGGCCAGGCCGCGAACACGACGGCGGACGCGGCCACCGGCACGGGGGTGGTCGCTGGGGTGTTCGATTGCCTCGCTGGCCCTGCCGGGTTGACCGCGCAGGCGTCCACCTTCGCGCGGCCCCAGGTGATCGCCGCACTCGGCGAGCAGCTGGTCGGCGCCGGCCGCACCGAGCTTGAGGGGCTGGCGGACCGGTTCCTCACCGAGCGGGCGGTCAGTGTGGTCGCCGACCGCACGATCGGGGAGCGGCGCTGGTCGACCCCGGAGCTGCTGGAGGTCGAGCAGGGCCTGGTCGCCGGCGCGCTGGAGCGCCACGGCGAGCAGGCCGGGGTGTGTTCGCCCGAGGCGGTCCGGGCGGCCCTGGCGGAGCATCCCGGCATTGGGGAGGACCAGGCCGGGATGGTCCGCGACCTTGCGCTGTCGGGCGATGGGGTGCGGGTGGTGGTCGGCAAGGCCGGCACCGGCAAGACCTTCGCCGTCGGGGTCGCCCGCCACGCGTTCGCGCTGGATGGCTACCGCGTGCTCGGCGTCGCGCCCACGGGGATCGCGGCGACCAGCTTGGAAGCGGAGGGGTTCGAGGAGGTCGCCACCGTCGACCGGCTCCTGTACGAGCTCGACCAGGCCGCCGGCGACCGCAACGACCATGCTCGGCACGGCAGCCGGCATGAGGAGGCGCCGGTGCTGGATGGGCGATCGGTACTGGTGGTCGACGAGGCCGGCATGGTCGGCTCCCGCAAACTCACCCGCTTGCTCGACCACGCCCGCCAGGCTGGCGCGAAGGTCGTGCTGGTCGGTGACGATCGGCAGCTTGCGGCGATCGACGCCGGCGGCGGGTTCCGCGGGCTGCGAGTCCGCTTGGGCGCCAGCATGCTGTCGGAGAACCGGCGGCAGCGCCAAGCGTGGGAGCGTGACGCGCTGGAGCTGGTCCGCGACGGGCAGGTCGACCAGGCCGTCAATGCGTACCGCGAGCACGAGCGGATGGTCCCGGCGACCTCCAAGACCGCGCTGACGCTGAACTTGGTGCGGGACTGGTGGCAGGCCCACCAGGACGCCGAGACCGCCGAGCGGTCGGGTGAGGCGGGTGGGGAGGCGGTGATCTTGGCCTACCGTCGTGACGAGGTCGACCGGCTCAACACCACCTGCCAGCAGGTCATGCAGCGCAACGGCCGCCTCGGCCGGGAGGTGCTGGAGGTCGGCGACCGCAGCGTACATGTCGGTGATCAGGTCGTGTGTGGCCGCAACGACCTGCGCGAGCTTGGGGTGGCCAACGGCACGCGCGGGACCGTCACTGGCCTCAATATCAAGGACCGCACGCTGACCTTGCGGACCGAGCAGGGGCGCCAGGTCACGCTCCCCGCCGACTATCTGGACGGCCCGGTCCCGCCGGCCCGGCGGGTGGTCGACCTGGCCTATGCGACCACCGGGCACAAGGCCCAGGGCCTGACTCGCTGGCGGGCGCTGGTGCGGATCACCGGCCAAGAAGACGCCAACTGGCTGTACGTGCAGCTGTCGCGCGCCAAGCAGGACACCCGGCTGCACACCATCATCACCCCAGAACCCCACATCAACGCCGGCGAGGTGGACCTGCCGGACCGGGAACCACCCGACGCCTACGCCCAGCTCGCCGCGGCGCTTGCCCGCCCGGGCGGCCAGGCGCTGGCGATCGACACCCCAGGCAACCTGGATGTGCGCGCGACGCCGACCGCGCAGCTGCGAGTCGAGCGTGACCGGCTCCGGGCGGAGCTGGATCAGGCGCCACCCAACCGCGTCCGGCTGTTGGAGCGCGCCACCCTCCGGCGCCAGCAGGCCGAGCAGCAGGTCGCCGCAAACGATGCTCAGCATCCTGGCGGGAGCCGCCGGTTCGGCCGCCGCAACGCCGAGCAGCCGCAGGACCAAGCGGCGCGGGCGCTGGCCGTCCGCCAGGCAGACCGGGCCGCCCAGGCCGAGGTCGACGCCAGGGCGGAGCAGCAGCAGCACGAGGCATGGGTCGACGGCCACGGCCACACCGGCGGCACCTACCTGGACGTCACCCGGGAGCTGGCGTCGCGGTCGCGCCAGCGGGTCACGTTCGCCGAACTCGAGCAGCCCACCTACCTGACCAAGACGCTCGGCCCGGTCCCCGAGTCGGTCCGCGGCCGTCGCGCCTGGCGGCAGGCCGCCCGAGCGGTCCAGGACTACCGCCAGCAGTTCCAAATCGACGACCCCCACCGACCCCTTGGGGAGCCCCCGGCCCGCGACCACCAGGACTTCCAGCGCCACCAGGCATGGCGGCAGGCCAGCGGCGCGATCCAGCGCATGCAAGCCGGCCAACAACGCGCCCGCGACCGAAATCAGCGGTCCGAATCCGAGCCTGTACGGATGCTCGCCGACCAGCGCGGCGGCGAGTCCACGAGCCGGCATACCGCCACCCGCGACCCCGATCCGGTCCAGGGGCCAGAGCGGGCCGCCGGCTAACCAGAAGGGAGGCCCCGATGGCCCAGCAGCCCGCCCACTGGCCCAACGACCCCGACCAGGGCGACCCGCCGGTCGGCGTCAGCATCCGCCCACTCCACCAGCTCCCCGACCTTCGGCGCTCAGCGCCGACCATCCCCGCGTTCGCTCCATTCAGCGGCGAGCCGGCGGGCGGCTCCTACGGCACCGCCGGCGCATCAGCGCTTGCCCACTACCGGCAGCTGCGCGCCCGCGAGTGGGCCGCGTTCGTGCGGACCCTGCCGTGGCGGCTGGCCGGGGTCATCGCCGCCGGGGGCCTGGCCGGGACCCTGACCCACGGCGCCGGCCCAAGGCTGGCCGGCCCGGCCGCGGCGCTTGCCGCCGGCGCGCTCGGCTGGTGGCTGCGGTTCCGCGTCTCCGCGGAGACCGCCGCGTGGCGGCGTGGCGCCCGCGGGGAGCGGCGCACCGCCCGACGACTACGCAAGCTGGTGCAGGCCGGGTGGACGGTCCTGCACGACCTCGCCATTCCCGGCAGCCGCGCCAACGGTGATCACCTGCTGATCGGCCCGCCCGGAGTCTTCCTGGTCGACTCCAAAGCCTGGCACGGCACCATCACCATGAGCGTCGACGGCTCCGCATGGCACAACGGCCACCCACTCGACCAAACGCTGGCCACCGTCAGCTGGGAAGCCCAACAGCTCGCCACGGCCTTGGGCGCGCCCGTGTTCCCGATGCTGTGTGTCCACGACACCCAAGTCCCATGGGGCGAGGTGTACGTGGACAACGTCCCCGTGCTCACCCCCGCCAAGCTGCTGGCCTTGCTGCGGTCACTCCCAGCTCATATGGACGACGTTGGGGTGATGCTGCTGGCCGAGCACGCCCGCCACCGGCTGCACCCCGCAACCTGAGCCGAGCATCCTGCCGGGGCATTCCCCGGGTACGGCAGGCGCCCTGTACTTCCTCGGCATGCACAACAAGTACTCCCGCGGCTCGTCGCTGATCGGCTTTGTGCGCCAGGACACGGCATTCATTGTCGATCGGATCTGCGAGCACGCTGCCGCGAGGCCGAGGCCCGCATGACCAGCTGGCGGGAGCGTTCAAGCCGGCACCGGCGCCGGATGCGTCTACCGCAGTGCGGCGCTGGCGCGGTTGCTCCCGCTGGCATCGACGAACTCGGCGCGATCGCCTATCGGGGGGCGGTGATCGCTGCCGGGGTGTTGTAGTTGGTGTAGTCGCGGTCCATGAAGTGGCCGGGGGCGTTCATGCGCTCGTGCAGGATCCGGTTGGTGTGGTCGATCCACAGTCGGTGGTAGGCGCCGTTGGCCTGGTCGATGAAGGCCAGCACGTCGACGGGGCTGCCGTGCCAGGTGGCCGGGCCCAGGGCGGTGACATTGGCCTCGCGGTCGCTCCAGTTGCGGAGCGGGTACTGGATCTGAGTTGTGGTGCCCACGAGCTGCCAGGGGCCGGTGTTGTCGCGTGACCAGCGTTGCTGGCCGATCCAGACGGTGTCGCTGGTACTGTCGCCACCGTCGAAGTGCCAGCGTGCCCGGTTGGGTGCGGCCAGGAGGTAGTTGGTCCGGTAGACGGTGCCGAGGCCACCGTCGAGGATCTCGTGGATGCGGAAGGAGCGCGACGCGGCCAGCGTCTTGTCGGCGGCGCGTAGCCGCGCAGCGGCCGAGGGGGGCAGTGGCAGGGGGAGGGTGAAGCGGGCGATGCCCTTGGGCATGCCCGCCTCGATGGTGAGTGGACCCCGCTCCGGAGGCTTGATAAATGCCTCGGCGCAGCCGTCCCCGCACGGTTGGACGGTCACTGGCAGTGGGCGCCCCTTGGGGTCGAGCAGGCCCAGCGGCCGGGGTGCGACTGCCGGTGGGATCCCGAGCCCTCCCTGCGCCCGGACGACCAGCAGGTCACCGGCGGTCATGGCGGTGAGGCCGACCAGGGCGCTGCCGGCGCGGCCGCCGAGCACGACCGCGTCGGGTGGGTCGGGTGGCGGGGTGCCGCTGGTGGCCGGGGTGGCGGCGATGCCGAAGCCGACGGTGAGGTCCGCCGAGACCCCGGGCAGTTCGGTGCCGACCCGCCAGGTGCCGGGGAGGGTGAACTGGTCGGTGACGGCCCGGTAGGTGGCGGGGGCGACGCGGGTGGCGGCGGCGGTGGCGGGCGCGGTGCGGCCGGCCTGGTCGGCGATGCTCAGATAGAGCTGGGCCAGGCCGTCCACCGGCCGCCCAGCAGCATCGGTCAGGTGGACCTGGAGGAGGTTGCGGCCGACCGTGCCAGGTTCCAGGCCGATCCGCAGCCGCAACGGCCCGCCCTGGAGCGTCTGGGTTTGCGGGCCGCCGCGGATGGTGGTGGAGCGGGCGGCGGCGAGCACCTCGCCGGCGGGGACGGTGTTGGCCAGCAGCGCCGCGACCACCACGATGGCGGCCCCACCGGTGGCTTCGATGGCGAGCAGGCGGCGTAGCCCGCCAGGGGTCTGGCCGGCCTTCCACCCGGTCCCGGCGCGTGGCAGCAGGCGGAAGCGGAGCAGGGCTGCCACACCCAATACGGCCAGGAACGCGGCGGCCTTGACCGCCAGCACGCGGCCGTAGTCGGTGTCGACCAGCGCGGCACGGCTGGACACCTGCGCAAGGCCCTGCCAGATGCCGGTGATCGCGACCACCAGCACCGCGCGCAGGGCCAGGACGGAGAAGCGCCGCATCACCACGATGCCGGCCCGCCGGGCGGTCAGCGCCAGCACGGCCAGGCCCCCGATCCAGGTGCCAACCGCCGTCAGGTGCACGACCTCCAAGGGCACAAACAGCCAGCGCGGCGACTGGCCGGCGTCGTGCGCGCCCAACGCCACCGCCACCACCACGCCGACCGTCAGCCCAAAGGCGCCCAACCCCGGCCGGCGGCCCCGCTGGGCGGCCCACCACACCAGCGCGGCGGTGGCGGCCAGCAGCACCACCTCGACCAGCATCCGCCGCACCGTGCCAGGCGAAGCGGACAGGAACGCGGCCACCGCGCCCGGGCCGAGCCCGCCGCCGGTGGCCGCGCCAGCGCCCACCTGCCACGCCAGCCCAAAGGCGCCGACGCTGACCGCGACCACGCTCAGGAGCCGCCAGCGCGGCTCGTCCTGGCCAACCGGCCCCGGGCGGCGCCAGACCGTCAGCGCCGCGGCCACGACCCCGACCAGCAGCAGCACCCCGGCCGCCTCCAGCCAGCGGCCGGTGACCTGCCAGGCGGTGGGAAGCTGCGGTGGGGAGGGACTGGCCACCGGGCCGGAGCCGGCACCGACGGCAAACGCGAACGAGCCGGCCTCCACATGGCCGTCGTCGGCCGACACGATCCGCCAGCTCACCAGATACGACCCATCACTCAAGACGGGAAGCGTGGCGGTCAGCACCTCAGCGCGCCCGTCGGGATGGCGGACCTGGCCGAGGCGGACCTGCCCGTCGGGCCCCTGCAAGCTCAGCGCCTGCCCAAGCGGCCGGACTGCCTCGGAGAACGCCACCCGCAGCTCGGCGGGGGCACGGGCCACCCGAGTGGCAGCCCGGGGGTTGGTGCCGACCACCAAGGCGTGCGCGTCCGCCGGGGCGGTGCCCAGCAGCCACATGCTCACCAGCAGCCCCACCGCGGCCAGCACGCTCATGCCTCGACGTCGCACCACTGCTCCTCGCCACGGGCGTTCCAACACTCCGGCGATTCTCCTACGAAACGTAGGAGACCGCCTGTCGATTCCCTCACCACGCCGACCTACGATGGTGTGTAAGAGTGCGTGGACAGGAACCGCCAGCGACAACGCTCCGACTGGACGGAGGACGCACGTGATCGTCGTTGATGCTGTCGGCCACGCGCTCAGCCTGGCCGCGGCCATGGCGTGGGAGATCCTGTGGGCGCTGATCCTGGGCTTTGCGATCTCCGGCGCGGTCCAGGCGGTGGTCTCCAAGGCGGAGATGGGCCGACTGCTGCCCGACGACTCGCCCCGCTCACTTGGGATCGCCTGCGGGCTCGGTGCCGCCTCGTCCTCCTGCTCGTACGCGGCGGTGGCGATGGCACGGTCGGTGTTCCGCAAGGGTGCCGACTTCACCAGCGCGATGGCGTTCCAGTTCGCCTCCACCAACCTGGTCGTCGAGCTTGGCATCATCCTGGCGGTGCTGCTCGGCTGGCAGTTCACTGCCGCCGAGTTCGTCGGCGGGCCACTGATGATCGTGCTGCTGGCGCTGCTGTTCCGTGCGCTGCTGAAGCCGCCGCTGGTGCAGGCCGCCCGGCAGCAGGCCGACAGGGGCCTGGTCGGGGTGATGGAGGGCCACGCCGCCATGGACATGTCCGTCACCGAAGGGCCCATCTGGTCCCGGATCACCTCACCGGCAGGGTTCACCGCCATCAGCCACTCCTTCGTGATGGACTGGGTCTCGGTGTGGAAGGACATCGCCGGCGGGTTGCTGATCGCCGGCGCGCTTGGCGCCTGGGTGCCCGCCAGCTTCTGGCAGAGTTTCTTCCTAGTCGATCACCCGCTACTGGCCAAATTGTGGGGGCCGCTGGTCGGCCCGCTGGTCGCGATGCTGTCGTTCGTCTGCTCGATCGGCAACGTGCCGCTGGCGGCGGTGCTGTGGAACGGCGGGATTAGCTTCGGCGGGGTGGTCGCGTTCATCTTCGCCGACCTGATCGTGCTGCCGATCCTCAACATCTACCGCAGGTACTACGGGTCGAGGATGAGCCTGTTCCTGCTCGCCACCTTCTACCTGACCATGGCGGCGGCCGGGCTGCTGGTCGACCTGCTCTTCGAGACGCTCGGCCTGGTTCCCACTACCCGCAATGCCAAGGTCGTGGAGGCAAGCATCACCCTCAACTACACCAGCGTGCTCAACATCCTGTTCCTGGCCTTGGCTGGCGTGCTGCTGGTGCGGTTCCTACGCACGAACGGCCCTGCGATGCTGCGGATGATGTCGGCGCCGACCGGCCACGGCTCTGCGGACGACCCAGAAGCGGCCGGGTAGCCATCCATCGAGTATTCCCGTTAACATCGGCCAATGCCGATAGAACAGGTGCACGGACCCTCGACTGCGCTGCGGCCCGCGGTGGCGCTGTTTCGTGGGCTGGCCGATCCGACCCGCCTGGCGATCATCCAGCACCTGGCCAGCGGCCCGGCCCGAGTCGCCGACCTGGTCGAGGTGCTCGGCCTGCCGCAGTCCACCGTCTCCACCCACCTTGCCTGCCTGCGCGACTGCGACCTGATCAGCGGTCGCCCCGACGGCCGCCAGATCTTCTATGCGCTCGCCCACCCGGAGCTGCTGGATCTACTCGAGGCCGCTGAGCAGGTCCTGGACCGCACCGGCGCCGCGGTGGCACTGTGCCCCATCTACGGCACGCCCCTGTCGCAGGATCCGTCATGACCCAGCCCGCCATCCCGCAGGTCACCGGCCCGGCCGCCCGCCGCGCGGTCCGCTACGAGCAGGCCTCCATCGCCTACAACATCGCCGAAGGGATCATCGCCATCGGTGCCGGCCTGGCCGCCGGGTCGATCGCGCTGCTCGGCTTCGGGTTCGACTCCTGGATCGAGGTCGCCGCGGCCACCGTGGTGCTCGGCCGGCTGCATGCGGAGCTCCGCGGCGGGCACGCCGACGAGGCCAAGCAACGTAGCGCGCTGCGGTTCGTGGCCGTCACCTTCTTCGTGCTAGCCGCCTACGTCACCGTCGAGGGCGTCCGCGACCTGCTCATTGGTGCCACACCGGAAGTCTCGCGGGTCGGGATCGCGCTGACGGCGGCGTCGATCCTGGTGATGCCATGGCTGGCAGCTCGCAAGCGCACCGCGGGCCTTGCGATGCACTCCCGGCTGGTGGTCGCCGACGCGGCCGAGACCAGGCTGTGCGCCTGGCTGAGCGTGTCAACCTTCGCCGGGCTGCTGGCCTACGCGCTGGTGGGCTGGACCTGGCTCGACCCGGCCGCCGGATTCGTCATCGCCGCCTTCGCCGTCAAGGAAGGCCGCGAAGCCTGGGAAGGCGAACTGGTCTGCGACGACTGAGCCGATGAGCCGGCCGCCGTCGCGATCGACCAGACGCTGTTCCTGCAACAGCTCGCCACCTGACGGTCCGGTTCCGCCGTCCGCTAGTCGTCCAACAGTGCCCAGATCAAGCCGCGCAACATCAGGACCACGCCGGTGATCTCGGAGGCGACGTGGTGGCGGTCGAAGGGCAGGGACACCAGCCCGGTGGTGGCGCCGATGTAGCCGTAGGCGAACAGCAGGGTCCCCAGGGCGACCAGCGGCCAGCCGACCCGGCGACGCCAGCGCCGCCGCTTGTGACGGGGCGTGATGGCCATGATTCACCTCCGGGTCGACTGGTGTCGCCGGTCGAGCTCGCGGCGGAGCTTCCGTTCGGAGAGCCGTCCGTAGGAGAACGGTTCGCCGTCCAGGAAGACCCCTGGCGGGAACAGGATTCCGCCGTGGGCGGCCAGGGCGCGACCTTCACTTGAGGCCAGGTCGAGGGTGGTGATCCGCACCGGGTATTCGGCGGCGAGCCGGTCCAGGACCTGCTTGGCGTGCTCGCACAGCGAGCAGTGGTTCTGGGTGAGCAGCACCACCTCGACGGCGACCATCTGCCCGGTCATCGCGGCTGGCCATCCAGCCCGGCGCGCAGGTCGGCGAGCAGGCTGCCGCTGGGCACGTACATCGTGTAATTCGGCGCGCCGCCGTAGTCGGCGCGCCAGCGGATCCGCCCGTCAGGGCCGACCACGATGAAGGAGTGGCCGTCGCGACTCTGGCCCATCATCCCGTACTGGTTGGCCCGGTAGGCGCGGGAGACCGCAAGATCGGGGTCGGCGGCCACCGGGATGCTGATCCTCATGTCGGTGACCTTCTGGGCGATGGCGTCCAGCGGATCGGTGGTGATGCTGACCACCCGGGTGATGCCCAGCGCCTTGTACTTGTCGAGGTTGGCCTGGATGTCGGTGAGCTGGTCCCAGCAGGGCTGGCAGCCAAGGCCCTCCTGGAAGTACAGCAGCGTCGTCTGCCCCGCCGGCGCGGCCAGGTCGAAACTCCCGCCGGTGGTGGCGAGCTTGATGGGTGGTGCTGTGGCGCCGGGGCCGGGGTCGCCAATCTGGTACGCGTACCCGCCGCCCGTGCCCCGCTGAGCGCCTCCTCCGTGGTTGGTGACAAGGAAGATTGCCACCAGCGCCACGACCGCCAGGCCAGCGAAGGCGGCGACCTTAACGCCAGCAGGCAGCCCACCGGGGCGCCCGCCCCGGGGACGTCGAGGTCGTCCGCCGGCCGGTCGCCCCTCAGCGTTGCCCGTCTCGTGCGGCCGTGCTCGGCCGGACGGCTTGGGAGTCTTGGTGCTCATCGCTGTCCTCCCGGAAGTCGATCCCGTCTGTCTCGCTGGAGCTGGCACTCCGCCAGCCGACCTGCCCGAGGGCCCGCCAGGCTAGCAGCCCCGCCGCCGCGGCCAGCAGCACGGCCGCCGCCCAGCCGGGCAGCCACGCCAACGCCCGCACCACGACCGTGCCGACGTGCTGCAGCCAGGCGGACAGGCGGGCCTGCCAGCCACCCGGTGGGGCCATGGGGCTGCCGCTGCGCGCGATCCAGACCGTGGCCCCACCCATGGCCACCAGCAGCAGCCCGCTGGCAAGTCCGGTGCCAGAGACCGTGCGGCGGACCGGGCCGAGCCGCCAAGTGAACCAGCGCGGGCGGAACAGGCGGCTGGTCTGCCAGTCGTGGCGCTCCCACCACAGCGCCAGCAGGAACAGGGGCGCGACCATGCCGAACACGTAGGCGCCGCCCAGCCCGACCGCACGGCCAAAGGATGCCGCCAGCCCGGAGAGGGCGACCACCCCGGCGAGCACCGGCGCGCAGCAGGCGCTGGCCACCCCGGAGAACACCCCCAGCGACCAAACCGCCAGCGGGCCGGCCCGCCGCCCTGGCTTGGCGGGGCGGCCGGGCACCGGCAGGCGCAGCTGCCCGCCTGCCAGGGTGTAACCGCCAAGCCCCAGCAGCAGCGCGCCGCCCGCCAACCAGATCAGGGTGTGCTGGCCGACCAGCAGCCGCTGCACCACCGCCGCGCCGAGCGCGATCGGCAGGACCACGCTGGCCACTCCCCCGGCGAATAGGAAGGTCATCGCCACCAGCACCCGCCGGTTATGGAATGAGCTGGCGAAGTAGGCGGGCAGCATCACCGAGATGCAGCACGGCGCGAACAGCGCGACCGCCCCGGCCACCACGGCCGCCAGCACCGAACCGCCATAGACCACCCCGCCGCCGGTCACCGGGATCTCCCGGCCGCCCGCGGCCGCCGAGGCGAGGGGTTCATCCGCTGCTTGGGCATGGGATTCCCGCTTCCGGGCCGTGCTGGCGGAACCGTTCGATGAACCCGCGCAGCTTGCCCACGTCGGCGCGGTCCAGCCGCATCAGCTTGGTCCAGGCGCTCGCGGCGACCGGAGTGGGCAGGTTCGGGTAGGGCGCCATAATCACATGTGAGCTGTAGGAGCGGCCCAGCGTCTGCAGCGCGGTGACCTGCGACGGGTCCAGGCCGGGGCGGTACTGGACCATGACCACGCCATGCTCCAGGTCGTGGACCTGCACAGTGTTGGAGATCGGATCGGTGGAGATCCCGCAGGGCGCCGGGCTGGGGTCGTGGGGGCCGGAGGTCGGCGGGGTGGAGTTGTAGGCGGTGTAAGCCTGGCCGGGTTGCAGGTGGTCTTGGCCCTGATTGGCGAAGGTCTGCACGCCCAGCGCGCGGAGGGCGCGGGCGTTGGTCTGGCTGCGCTGGATTGCGAACCCGATCGCGCCGCCCACCACCAACACGCCAGCGGTGACCCAGGCGACGATCCGCATCCGCCGACGGCGGGCGGCGGCCCGCTCGGCCGCCGAGAGCCGGCGGCGCTTGCCGGAGGGTCGGGGGTTTCTGGACTTGGCTGCGGTCACGGTGTCGCTGGCTCCCGGGCATGGTGGACAGACGGCACAAGCGGTGCGGTCATGGGACGCTGACCCCGAGGTAGCGGCTGATGTTGGCGCGAAGCTCGCTTGCGGTCAGGGCGCCGACGTGGCGGCCGCGCAGGCTGCCGTCGGCGGCGATGAACACGGTGGTCGGCAGGGCGGCCACGCCCAGCTTGGCGGCGGCCTGACCGTTGGGGTCGGCGGCCAGCCGGTAGGTGACGCCGGTCTGGGCGGCGAACCGGCGGGCAGCGTCGACCACGTCGCGGCTGTCCAGGCCGAGGAACGTCACCTTTTCCTTGGCGTTGAGGTGGACCTGCTGGAAGGCGGGCATCTCCTTGCGGCACGGCCCGCACCAGGACGCCCACACGTTGAGCACCAGCGGCCGCCCGCCAAGATCGTCGGGCAGGTTGAACGCGGGCCCGCCCGCGAACCCCGCCATCTGCAGACGGATGGCATCGGGGGCGACCCCGGCTGAGGTCGCGGCTCGGCCCTGGCCGCCTGCCTGCTTGGCGCTGGTTGGCGCGCAGGCGGCCAGCAGCGCCGCGACGGCTAGCAGGAGGACCACCGTCCGGCCGGGTCGTTGATGGAGGGTACGCATGGGCGTTCTGGGTCCTTGGATCGGGTTCGGTCAGATCGGTGGCCAGCCGGAGCGGGCGAACCAGCGGACCAGCGGGCCAAACAGCAGCGTCCACCAGCCGGCGACCATGGCCAGGCCCATCGCGGCCAGCAGCGTCCCACCCACCCGGGCGAGCAGCCGCTGGTGACGGCCGAGCAGCCTGGCAGCACCGCCGCCACGGCGATGCCCGCGGGCGACCGCCCAGGCCAGCAGCAGGAACGGCACCCCCAGCCCGGCCGTGTAGACCGCCAGCAGCCCGGCGCCCGCGGCCGCGGTCGGGGTGGCAGCCGCGGCGGCCAGCAACCCGGCAAGTACCGGGCCGATGCACGGCGTCCAGCCGAGCGCGAACGCCGCGCCCAGCGGCGCCGCGAACAGCGGCCCCCGAGGCACGCGGTGCAGCGCCAGCAGCCGCCGTTCCCTGGCCAGCACGCGCGGTTCGGCTCCCGCAACGGTTAGGGCGCCGACCGCCACGACCAGCACGCCGGCGGCGCGGACCAGGCTGGGACGGCTGGCCAGCAGGGTCGC
>WNFX01003119.1_pt1 | contig 22756 bp, 15 predicted proteins | sample 5400111 | NCBI WGS metagenome assembly WNFX01 (sample SAMN13153363, study PRJNA577476) | soil metagenome | isolation source: 40 cm soil or saprolite under grassland replicate 1 | place: USA:California | collected 2016-06-15 | reverse complement strand
CTGCGCGAGATATTCTAAAGAAGCCGTCAGGCTGTAAAAATCCCTCGACCGTGTTAAAATTTGCAGCGTCGAGCAGCCTGTATGGCGACGCCTTCTCCATCGCAACAAGAGGTCACCCAACTGCTGGGCGACTGGAGCGGCGGAGACCAGGGAGCGCTCGAAAAGCTGATTCCGCTTGTGCAGCCCGAATTACACCGGCTGGCGCATTATTATATGAGCCGGGAACGCGCCGGTCACACGCTGCAAACGACCGCGCTTCTCGACGAGGCCTATCTACAACTTACCGACAAAAAACAGCCGCCATGGCAAAACCGCACACATTTTATGGCCGTTGCTGCGCAATTAATGCGGCGCATCATGGTGGATCACGCGCGCGCACGGCACGCGCTCAAACGCGGCGCCGGGGCGATAAGGGTGACTCTGGACGAGACGGCTTGGGTCACCGAAGAGCGGGCGGAGGAGCTGCTGGCGCTTGATGAAGCGCTGGAAAAGCTGGCTGAGTTTGATCGACGCAGATGCGAGATTGTCGAAATGCGTCACTTCGGCGGACTGACCGTAGAAGAGATTGCCGACGTCCTTAAGGTACATCCCAACACGGTGATGCGAGATTGGAGGGCGGCCAAAGCGTGGCTTTACGCGGAGCTGACAACGGAAGGATGTTGATGAAGCCCGAGCTGTGGCAACGGATCACCGACCTATTTGACGAGGCGATGACGCGGGGACCAAAAGAGCGCATCGCGTTTCTCGAGGAAGCCTGCAAGGGCGACAGAGACTTGCGCAAACAGGTCGAGCGGCTCGTCAAATCTCACGAAAAATCGGGTGACTTTCTCGAGTCTTCAGCCTTTGCCGTCGCTCCCGAACTTCTGACGGATGATCGCGCCAGCGCATCGGTGGGGGAACTAATTGGTCATTACCGGATAGAGTCTCTTATCGGCATTGGCGGAATGGGCGAGGTCTATCTCGCACGCGACGAGCGACTCGGGCGCAAAGTCGCCCTCAAGCTTCTCCCAAAGCGCTTGACAGCAGACGAGACGCAGTTGAGCCGGTTCAAAACCGAGGCCCGGAGTGCCTCGGCCTTAAATCATCCGAATATTCTGACGGTTTACGAGATCGGCGCGGAGGGAAACCGGCAATTCATCGCGACGGAGTTCATCGAAGGCGTGACGCTGCGCGCGTCGCTCGCGTGCGGGAGGATGAATCCGAAAACGGCGCTGGAAATTGCTGTGCAAGTGGCTTCGGCGCTGGCAGCCGCGCACGAAGCCGGCGTCGTGCATCGCGACATCAAACCGGAGAACATCATGCTGCGACCGGACGGATACGCGAAGGTACTCGACTTCGGGATTGCCAAACTTACGGAGCAAAGGCCACCATCGGACCGTTATAAGGTCGGAACAACGGCAGTGCTGCAAACGCGACTGGGGTTAGTGTTAGGCACGGGACACTACATGTCTCCGGAACAGACGCGCGGCCAAAAGGTGGACGCGCGCTCGGACATATGGAGCTTGGGCGTGGTGCTCTACGAGATGGTGGGAGGGACCCCGCCGTTCCGGGGCGAGACGCCGAGCGACTGCATTGCCTCTATCCTGAAGACGGAGCCACCACCTTTATCCGACGTGTTGTCGGATGTTCCGCTCAAACTCGAATCCATTCTGGAAACGGCTTTGCGCAAAAACAGTGATGAGCGTTACCAGACGATCAAGGAGATGCTCGCCGACCTGCGCGGTCTCAAGGTGGAACCGGAAGCAGAAGGCTCCTTGCCGCAGACCAAAGCGCGCGCCGAATCTATCGTCACCAAAACCAAACGTCATAAGCGGGGCGTGTTACTCACTCTGGCGGCGGCAATCCTGGCGGCCGCAGCAGTTGCCTACTCTTTTTTCTTCGTCGCCCGAGCGCCATTGCCAAATGAAAAATCCATCGCCGTTCTGCCATTTGAAAACCTGAGTGAGGAAAAATCCAACGCCTACTTCGCCGATGGCATCCAGGACGAAATTCTGACCCGCCTGTCAAAGATCGCGGATCTCAAAGTGATCTCGCGCACGTCCACGCAGCGTTATAAGAAGACATCTCAAAAACTTTCTGAGATTGCGAACCAACTCGGTGTTGCCAATCTCCTGGAAGGTAGTGTCCAGAAGACCAATGATCAGGTTCGCGTGAATGTGCAATTGATCAGAGCCGCGGATGATTCACATCTCTGGGCTGAGACCTTCGATCGAAAACTAACTGACATTTTTTCCGTCGAGAGTGAGGTGGCCAAAGCCATTGCCGATAAGTTACAGGCGAAACTTACTGGTCAGGAAGAACAAGTCATTGCGGCTAGACCGACAGACAATCCTGAGGCTTACGATGCCTACCTGCGTGGTTTGGCTTATACACTGAAAACGGGAGACTCTCCCGCCAACCACCTTGGCGCACAGAGATATCTCAAAGAAGCGGTGCGGTTGGACCCTAAGTTCGCCCTCAGTTGGGCGCTGCTGTCATACGTCGATGCGCTCGGCTATCTCACACTCACTCTTCAACCAACGGTCGCCCTCCGCGAAGAGGTGCGTCAGGCAGCTGAAACGGCGCTCACTCTTCAGCCCAACCTCGGCGAGGCCATATTGGCCAGGGGATATTACTACTACGCCTGCCTGAAAGATTACGATGCCGCGGTGCGTTACTTTGAGCAAGCACGTCAGTTTCTGCCGAATAGCAGCCAGATTCCTGAATCGCTGGCCTATGTCGCGCGCCGGCAAGGTCAGTGGGGCCGGAGCGAGTCATACTTCAACGAGGCCGAGCGGCTCGACCCGCGCAACGTTAACCTACTCACCTCGCACGCAGCATCCTCCATTATACTGCGGCGCTTCCCCGAAGCGCTGCGAAAGCTTGATCAGGTTCTCGATATTACACCAGACGACGTGGATACCCTTGCGGAGAAGGCGGCTATTGCACAAGCCGAGGGCGACCTGCCGCGTGCTTCAGCGCTTCTCGCACCGCTGCATCCGAACGCCGACGACACCATCGCCTTGGGAACGCAAGTTTATCAAGCGATCCTGGAGCGTCGCCCTGCACAAATCATTCCTCGACTAAAGGAAATACTTGCCAAGCCTGACCCAGCATTGGGTTATTTCAATGGCGAACTGCGCTTTTGGTTAGGCTGGGCGCAAGAAGTCGCCGACGACCGTGCGGCTGCCCAGGAAAGTTGGCGACAGGCGCGCAGCGAACTGGAACCGTTTCTCAAAGAACAGCCGGAAAATTATAACCTCATTGGAGATCTCGCGCTGGTCAATATGGGCCTTGGTGACAAAGCCGCCGCGCTGGCTCTGTCGGAGCGGGCGATCACCGTGATCCCGATAAAGAAAGACGTGGTAGATGGTCCCGTTCCCATCGAGATTCTCGCCCGGGTGGCGGCGCAGCTAGGAGAGCCCGACCGCGCCATTGCCGCGTTACAGAAACTACTCTCGATACCGTACGCGGGCCCACTGGCTTCGAACCTGCCGCTTACTCCTGCGCTGCTCCGGCTCGATCCAATGTTCGATCCGCTCCGGAACGATCCACGCTTCGAGAAACTTGCTTCGATGGCGTCGAAACCGGCGGACAATAGTGCGACGCACTAACTTGGTGTCGCAAGAAATCTGACCGCGACGGTGAGTTCGAACCTGCGACTCCTTTCAAGGAGCCTTTGTCCGTTGAGTCTGGGCGACCGGAAATGAGCAGAGTATTGACGATGATCGGACCGAGCAACGTCAGTGCGAGTGGGACGTAGCGATTGACGCGATTTCGACAAGGACAACATCCAACTCGGCGCGGTAGAAGCAGCTGAGGCATGCGCGCACCTGGAGCGGGTGTAGATTGGCCGCGTGCACTTGTACGAAGCGCATCTCCCGGTCGCTAATACCGAGGCGGCGCAACGATTCTACGTTGAGATCGTCGGGTTGCAGTTCGCGCATCGCGACGTAACGCGCGATGCCATTTTTCTATGGGCTGGTGCCGATAGAAGATCGATGCTTGGCCTCTGGGGCCCAAGCACGACGCTGGGCGGCGAGTTTCATAAATGCCACATAGCATTCAACGTTCCGCTGGCTGAACTGCTCGCTGCCGGCGAACGGCTAAACACCGCGGGCGTCAAGACGCAGAATTTTGCTGGCGAGGAAACGGCTGAGCCATCCGTAATCGGTTGGATGCCTTCGGCCCAGTTGTACTTCTGCGACCGCGACGGTCACTTGGTCGAGTTTATCGCGCTGTTGGACGAATCACCGGAGCCGGAGTTTATGGGAGCTCTCTCGGAATGGAAGCAACGGAGCCAGTCGACATGAAGTCTGCGCGTGGCTTCTTGCTTCCCTAGAAATTGATGGGCGTCCAGCCTCAGAACAAAGCTTGCCTTCAGAATCCCAAATCTTCACGTTTGAGGCTCGCTTAGAGCGGGAACTTTAAACCCAGAGCGTGCGATCGAACGTGCGATTCACATCAGGGTTTTTCCAAGCGCAGATCAGGAAAAAGGCCGCCAAAGTCTTTGATATTCCTAGTTAGCAGACCATCGAAGCGCATGGCAAAGGCGCCGATCAAGATGTCGGCAATTGGGCGTTTGCTAATTCGATCTCGGTGGCGTCTATGAATGTAATGATGCCATGCTTCGTAAGCCGCGACGGTATCGGGCCAGGTCCAACTGTGCGTCCAATGCACGCCTATGGATTCTAAAAATTCGTTTTGTGCTTCGATGACTCCGTTGAATAACGGCGCTAGCTCAACGTAGGAAACTGGCGCTACGAGAAGTCCGGTCGATCGTCGGCGATCGAGCAGGCGAGCTGAACCCTTGCCAAACTGCGGATCACCTTCTGCGACGTCGATCAGCAGGCAAGTGTTAACCACCCACGGCACTATCGTTCTCCTTCACGGAGTTCTGCCATGACACGCGCAGTGCGGCGTCTCTTTTCGCCACGGAATCGCGCCGCAAATCCAAGCATGGCCGTGGCTCCCACCGGTTTCTTTTTGGGTGGAACTTTAACCAGACACTCGCGATCGGAGATTTTCTCCCAAACCAGAGGCTGCCCGGTTTTCAAACCTAATTCTTTGCGGATAGCGGCCGGAATGGAAACTTGGCCGCGTTCTGTCACGACGGTAGTCAGCTTGTCCATCGGGCAGGTTATCATGTGAATTCATCATGTCAACAAACCTCCAGCCACCATCAGACCCAGAGCGTGCGATCGAACGTGCGATATTGGATCGCTTCACTGACGTGCTCGGGTGAGATGTCGATTTTAGTCGCGTGTCGCGACGCTTCATCGCCTTTGCGCAGAGCAATAGAGACCGCGGATTTCACAGATTAACGCGGATTCTTCCGGGATGCGCGAGTTCATAGGATGATCTCTCCGTTCCGTTCGGCGCCGGAATTGATAATCCGTTTCCAGCGCAGACTGGCATGTTTGAAGTTGATTAAGATCGCAAGTTCCAACCCAGTGATCGGGAGATAGCCCAACATCTGCGCAAAATGATCCTGATTGAATTCCTCCACGACTTTGGGATCGATGATCACGAGATTATCCACGATTAGATCGGGGGTCATTTTTCCGATGAAATGACCATCGTAGTGAACGGAGAAACTTTTCTGCTGTTCTGCGCGATGGCCGCGCTTTACGAGCTCGATGAGCAGCGCGTTTTCATAGAGCTTCTCATCCAGTCCGGGCTTGAGTGTGGAGTGGACCTTCATTGCCGCAGCGAGGATGTCGCGGCTCAATTCTTTATGGATGAGCTGGCCCATTTTCAATAATCTGCGTTAATCCGCGTAATCCGCGGTTTCATTAACTCTTCGGGGGAGGCGGAACCAGCTCTCATACCCAGAGCGTGCGATCGAACATCACAGGCAGCGACCAACTCACACAAAAATTAGAAGGAGCTGGGCGACCCAGCTGATTGCTTGCAATCGGCTGCCCTTCGGGCGCGAAGCGGGTCGATCTTTATACCCAAAGCGTCCGATCAAATGTTCTGTATTGAATCGCCTCGCTGACGTGTTCCGGTGCAATGTTCTCGGCCTCATCGAGGTCGGCAATTGTGCGCGACACTTTCAGAATACGATCGTAAGCACGGGCGCTCAGGTGCAATTCGTTCATCGCTACGCGAATCAATTCCTGCGAGTCGTGGCTGAGCTTGCAATGTTGTTTGAGATGACGCGTCGCCATGCGCGCGTTGCAGTTTACTTTCGCGCCATTGCGAAAGCGCTCCTGCTGAAGTTGCCGCGCGCGGATAATGCGACTGCGGATCGCAGCGGAACTTTCCTCAGCGCGTTCGCTGGCAACGTCACGATATTCGACTGCGGGAACTTCAATGTGCAGATCGATGCGGTCGAGCAACGGCCCGGAGATGCGTTGCCGATACCGTTGCACCTGAAGCGGACCGCAACGGCATTCGCGCTTCAAATCGCCAAAATAGCCACACGGACAGGGATTCATCGCCGCAACGAGCATGAACTCCGAGGGAAAAGTGACGCTGCCTGCTGCACGGGAGACGGTGACCTTCGCGTCTTCGAGCGGTTGGCGCATTACTTCCAACGCAGATCTTTTAAATTCCGGCAGCTCATCCAGAAAAAGGACGCCGTTGTGAGCGATGCTTACTTCACCGGGATTTGGAAACGTGCCGCCGCCGAGCAAGCCAATATCGCTGATGGTGTGGTGTGGATCGCGGAATGGTCGAATCGAAACAAAAGATTTTTCGGAATCGAGCAAGCCAGCGATGCTATGAATTTTCGTCGTCTCAATCGCTTCCTCGAGTGAGAGCGGCGGAATAATGGTCGGGATGCGTTTGGCCAGCATCGATTTGCCCGACCCAGGGGGACCAATCATCAAGGCGTTATGACCGCCGGCGACCGCCACTTCGATTGCTCGTTTTACATGGCCTTGGCCCTTCACGTCGCTGAAATCGACATCGTAATTTTGATGTGCGGCGAAGAACTTACTCAGATCGGCGCGTGTCGGCAGAAGCGCAATCTCGCCACGCAGGAAGGCGAATGTCTGCCGCAGATTTTGCACGCCGTAGATATCGATCTTGTCGACCATTGCGGCTTCCAGCGCGTTTGCTTCGGGAACAAACAGCGCGCGCTTGCCTCGTCGGCGCGCTTCCAATGCAACCGGCAGCACGCCTTTCACTGCGCGGACTGAACCGTCCAGAGCGAGCTCGCCCACGAAACTAAAATTTTCAAAGGGCGAGCTGTCCAGGTTTTCCGTTACAGCAATCATCCCGAGAGCGATTGGCAAATCGAAGCTTGGTCCCTCTTTTTTAATGTCTGCCGGGGCGAGATTGATCGTGGTGCGACCGCGCGGCCAATAGTAACCGCTGTTTGCGATCGCAGTGGTAACACGGTCCCGGCTTTCCTTCACTGCTGCGTCCGGCAACCCAACAATCACAATGTTCGGGTCGCCACCCGCGCCGTTCACTTCGATCTCCACTTCGTACGCGTCCACGCCGTAAACGGCAGCGGAATAAATTTTCGCCAGCATTCCGACACCAGAGTTTCAGAAAATCAGGCTGGCGAAAAGCGCCAAATACCCTCAGACGCCTACGCTACCGACACACCAATCACAATCATTGTGAGCCCTTCGGCTACGCTCAGGACAGGCTCCGCGAAGAATCTCGGATTAAACTTCGATCGATGCGCCAGCGGAAGAGCCAGAAATGTTTCGCTTCGCTCAATTCGCCACAGGACGAATCCGCCGTCGTGGACATGACAGCGCGATTGATGGTGATCTTCATCGCCCACATCTTGCCGCTGCGAGTAACAGCGCCCGATCCAATAGCCCAAATCTCTTTCGCGGGAGATTGACCGCCATCGTACTTGCACGCTCCAAGCCCTCCGCAAAACGAGCCGGCGCGAAATTCTCTGCGACCCTGCAACTCGCTTCCGCGAGGCGCCTTCGCTCCTCCTCTGGCAACAGAGTCATCCGCAACAGCAGTGAGGCCAACTCTTGCTCATCGAGTGGATCGAAAGTAAACCCGTTCCCTTTCACGAGCTCCGGCACGCATCCGCATCGGTTCGACACAATCACCGGCAGCCCAGATGCAATGGCTTCGTTTACAACCAATCCCCATTGCTCCGTCCTGCTCGCGTGGACGAACGCCTTCGCTAAGGCATAGTAAACCGGCAACTCGTCATATTCCTTGAAGCCGGGAAGATGCACGTGGGCGTGCAGGTTGAGAGTTGAGAGTTGAGCGTTAAACGTTTCCCGCAGCGGGCCGTCCCCTAGGAGCACGAGGTCCCACGGCGCGTTCCCTGCACCTTCCGACTTCCTCCGATATTCCGCATAAGCCCTGAGCAGCCTCGGGAGGTTTTTCTTCTCGATGAATCGCGCCGAACCAAGAAAGTAATTCTCCGGCAACGCATATTTTTCTCGGATTTGCGATTTAGAATTTAGAATTTCGAGAGCGCGTCTCGCAAAGTAAGCGTTGTCCACTACGTCGTATCCCATGAAAATTCGATCACGAGGCATCCCAAGTTCAACGAGATAATCAACGTGACGCTGACCGCCCACTAGCGCCGTCGAATAAAGGTCCACGATCTGTTTCTTGATGGTCTCCTTCCACCAAGTACGCGGTTCGTCGTGGCGACTGCTCTCCGACATTACGACCATGGGTATCCTGCGCCGCATGCAACAATCCGCAGCCACCAGCGATCCGAAGTTGTTCCAGCCGTTGACCGCCATGACATCAGGGTTTGCCTGCTCCAACGCCGAGCAAAAGGCTCGCCGAAGTTGGGCGCCTCCCGGGTAGTGGTCTGTGGCTTCCGGGAAGAGAGAAATTTTGTGGTACCGCGCAGGAACGTCCGCTGCGCCCCATGCGTCATGTGCTTTGGCCGACCATTCAAAGCCGGTCACTGATAATCTGTCGGCCGCCGCATTAAGCCGCGCATGGTGATAAGGACCAATGTGATGAAAAACAACAGCGACAGCCGGCTTGTGTTCCATTCCTTGGGCGAGACGTTAACTCCCAGCATTCCGCAGAACCACTCGAATGTTTTAGCGGATATGCCGTCGGCGCGCGGAATTGGTCACTGATCTGCGGCCGCCGAGTCAGTGGAGCAGAGCACTCAGTCGTGTTGGCCAAGGTCTTTTCGGCAGCAGTTGCTTCGAAGTCCAACGCGCATGGAACGGCCTGTTCAAAAATATTTGCGAAAAGTCAAAAAATAATCTTGCCAACCTGTGAAGTTTTTTCTAGTCCGGTGACGTAAGGCTAACTTAACCAAAGGAGAAACTATGATCAGAATCGGACTTTCTAAGTTCGGATTCCTGCGCGTGACTCTGGCAGCCTGCGTCGGAATCCCTCTCATTATCGCGTCGAGCGCATTTGCGCAAAATCCCCCGCCACCGCCCCCGCCTCCAACGGGTGCCGGCCCGGCACCACCTCCAACGGAAGCCGAGCGCGTCATCGTAACGGGTTCGAACATTCCGACGGCAGAAGAAGTGGGACCGAACCCTGTTGATACCTACAACCGCGATAACATCAACAAATCAGGTGAGATCACCACCGAGCAATTTCTCCTGAGCCTCCCCATCATCAACGCGAACGTAGTTCCGATTTCGAATAATGAAAACGGCTCCAATACCGCCGTGGGCGCGGCGACAGTTGCGCTGCGCGGTTTCGATGCGAGAGCGACTCTCATCCTTATGGATGGGCGACGGATCGCTCCGTACCCGACGGGCAACAATCCTGGCATCCCATTCAATGTGGTGTTCGTCGATTTGAATTCGATTCCCCAAGCCGCCATTCAGAGCATCGAAATTCTAAAAGACGGCGCTTCCACCACGTATGGCGCGGATGCGGTGGCTGGCGTCGTGAACCTTAAGATGCGTCACAATTACGATGGCGCGGAAGCAAGAGTCGAATACGGCAACACGCTCGATAAAGACTCGGGTGAATTCGACTCATCGGCCGTCTTCGGTGTTGGCAAGGGAGATACCAACATTACCGGCGTGTTGAATTACTATCATCGCAACTCCATCGCCAACCGCGATCGCGGTTTCTCGCTCACTCCGCCGTTCCTAAGCTCGAATAACAGCCCGTATAATCTTCAGCTCAGCAGCAATGTGGCGGGCGCCGCTGGTGGCCAGAATTTAAATCCGGGCGGGACTGAATTTGCAAGTGCGCCAGATTTCACCAACGGACTAGCCCCAGCAAACAGGTATCTCTACGATGTAGCACACCGTGTCAGGGCGGCCGGCGGTTTACGCCCTGGCTTCAACTTCAATCTGTTCTCACTCTCCTTCCCGGAGTCAGAGCGCTACGGCGCTTATGTCAGTGGCGACCACAAAATCTTCGGCGATCAGATGGTGGTCTATGCCGATGGCTTTTATCAGAACGTGAAAACGCACAACGAACTGGCGCCTCCCGCAACCGGTTCGTTCGAAACGAAGGGTCAGACCATATTGGCTATTCCGCCGAATTCGCCGATTGCGCCAGGCTCGGAGCCACCCAACACACCCACCCACGCGGAAACCGGTGTCCCGGCTGACGCATTCAATCCTTTTAATCCCTTCCAACAAATCATCTCCGGCGGCACTCGTGCGCGTCTGGCTGAATTTGGAAACCGTTTGTTCGATAACGAAACTGACGCGTGGCTAAGCACCATCGGCATCAAGGGCGACAAACTGTTTGACGGGAGCTGGGGATACGACGCCGGGTTCCGCTACAGTCAACTTAAGAATACTCAGACTGGACAGCAAGTGTCTGCCTCGCGATTCAACCGCATCTTGAACCAGGCCGATCCAATCTTTGATCCGACCTCTCCGCAATTCATCGGCACGACCGTCGCCTTTAATCCTTTCGGTGATTATCGCGCTCCAATCCCGTCTAACGACGCCACGGTCGAGTTTGCCAGGGTGCATCCCAAAGATGAAGACACCTCAAAGCTGTGGACCTTGGATGCCACGATCTATACGACGGCGCTCTTTAACTTACCGGCCGGCGGCGTTGGCTTGGCCTTCGGTGCTCAGTTCCGCCGCGAATCGCTTACGGAAACTCCGGATATGCTGAACGTGGAGGGTGATATTGTCGGTAATTCGCCAGTTCCCCCCGCTCAGGGTGGAAGAAAGACCTATGCGTTTTACGGAGAGACCAGAATTCCTATCTTCAGCCCCGTGACGAGTACCTACTCTAGAGGCGACGGTAAAAATCCGCAGCTCGTGAGCGAGACCCATGCAGCAATTCCCGGCTTTTATTCCCTGGAGTTTACGGCTGGGGCGCGATTTGAAGAATTTCTGAACAACGATACCAATGTCTTGGTGCCGAAGGTGGGCATGCGCTGGCAACCCTTCGACGAGCAGCTGACTCTGCGTGCGACCTGGGGCGAAGGCTTTCGTGAGCCGTCACTTGAGGAGTTGTTTTCCTCTCCGGTCTCAACGTTGGAGGTTACTCACGATCCGCTCAAAGGTGGACTGCTCGAATCTGAAACGAACACGCTTATAAGCAGCAATCCGAATCTCCAGCCGGAAGATTCCCGCTCATTCAGCGGCGGCTTTGTTTACTCGCCAAAATACGCGCCGGGGCTGAATCTCTCGGTTGACTTCTGGGACACCGAGCGCACCGGAGTTGTGGCCGCTCCGTTGGCTCAGCAAGTGCTCGATGGCAACGCAATAGGCATAGTGGAGCGCGATGCTGGCGGATTCATCACCCGTATTTTGGTCGCAAATCAAAACTTTGGTTCTCAAGAGGCTCGCGGGTGGGATTTCGGCCTTTACTACCAGAGGCCAACGTCTTGGGGCACCTTCACTTCACAGACCCAAGTAACCTACTTGGATGAATTCCTCTTCCCTCAATACATCCAGGACTTCGGACCAAAACCAGGCAACCTGGCCGGCAGAACCACCGACGTAGGCGCCTCGAATGAGGGTTGGTATAAATGGAAAGGCAATTCCAGCCTCGAGTGGACATGGAAGGGCTTCGATCTCTTTACCATCGTGCACTACATCGACGGATTCCACGAATTTACGCCAAACATTCACCAGCACTGGGTTCACCAGACCTTTTTCATTGACGGCCAGTTGTCTTACGACTTCACCGCCCTTCTTCCGGTTGAGGAGCAGCCGGTGCCCGGCTATTCCAAGGGATCAAAAGAGGTCGTTCGCGGGAAGGACGGTGTGCCTCTGGAAAAGGCCTCGGCTCAGACCAGCAACTACAGTCGTAGCATCCTCGACCATCTGATGCGAGGCACGATCATTACTATTGGATGTAATAACATCTTTGGGCAGGATCCGCCCAAGGCATACGGGGAAGGTGGAAACGCGGTCGGTTATCCCGGCTTCACTTATGACGCCACCGGCCGGTTCGTTTACGGCCGCCTAACGAAAAAATTCTAACGCTTGATTTCAATTAGTGCGTGAAGGGGGCAGTGGTAAGAGCCACTGCCCTTTTCTTATTTTTACAGAAACGGTCCGTCTTCATCATTTCGATAATTTGCACACAGCGGCCTCGTTGGTGTAGCTTCCTTGGTGAAGACCGTGATATCTTCAGGCGCTGCAACTCTCATCGCGGCAAGCGTGTTTGCCGGAACGATGCTTGCCGATCCCACGCCCAACCAAGCTCCGAAACGTAAACAAAAAGTTGAAGAGCGGACGGTTTTCGTCACCGGTTCGCTGATCCCACAACGTGTTAAACTCGAGCCGATCGGCACCAAGACCGTCTCACCGGTTCGAATCATTGATCGCCGTGAAATCGACTGGACCGGGCGGCAGACGACGCCAGGCGCTTTTATCAATGAGCCTTCGCTGCGCGTAATTGGTCACTGAGCCCGATCGTCAAGTTAGCGGAGCAGACGGAAGTCGGCGGGCACATTCACGCTAATACCCGGCCCGCCTAAAACTAAGCGCCTTCTCATTGACACCAACTTTGGCCGGCGGCGGCGGAATCGGCTGCTGGCCTTTGGTTTTGAGCGACTCATTTAGAGTCGGCAGATCTTGAGCGAGCAATTGGTCGAACTCTTTTGTCACATCATCCAGTTCGCGCTTGAGCGAATCGATATAGGCAATCTGATACCCGCCCGGTTTTCCTTCGTAACTGAGGATCGCGCCGTAAAGCTGGTCGGTGTGCTCGCGTAACCGTTCCTCGCCGGTAATCGCTCCTCCTTCGGTTGTCGCGACGATTTTCTTTCGCACCGCGTCAACCTTGCCATCGAAATCGGAAATGTTTTTGCGAAGCGGATCACCTTCAGGCAAGGACGCGCCAGTTTGGGCCAGCGCTTTGCGCAACGCGAGAATCCGATCCATCAACGCGCTTTCATCACCAAACAATCCGTGAACGCGCATCGCCGCATCGAACTGCGCCTTGTGATCTGCCGCGCCAAATTTTGCACGACGATCGAGACCCACCGTCAACTTCGTCTCGTACGGTTTGCTCGCCTTGGCGAGACGCACCGTGTAATCGCCCGGGGCGAGGCGCGGTCCGCGCGTCCCGGAGCCTGCGATCTGCGCAGCGGGCGGCACACGCGGCGGCTTTGCGCGCATTGTCCACGTCACCCGGTTCAAGCCCGGGCGTTTGCTGGCCGGCAATTCATCGATGACGCGTCCGGAAGCATCCAAGACTTCCAGCTTCATTTTTCCAAACAGATGTCGCTCGCGCTGGTAATAATTGATTACGGCAGCATCAGGAGGATTATCACCGACGAAAACCGCGTCTCCATTGGCCCAACCGCCCGAGCCTTCAATTCGCTGCTGGACAGGGCGGGCCGAAACAAACGCAACATCCTGCTTTAACAAATCCGGCGTCAAGGCGCGCAACGGCGTGATGTCGTCGATGATCCAGATGCCGCGACCGTGCGTCGCCAGGACAAGATCGTTGTCGCGTGGGTGAATTGCCAGATCGCGCACGGCAACGGCAGGAAAGTGGTTGCCTTTGAATTGCGCCCAGTTTTTTCCCCCGTCGATGGAAACCCAAAGACCAAACTCGGTTCCTAAAAAGAGCAGATCGGGTTTGACCAGATCTTCCTTGATCACGTGAGCGTATCCACGAACACCTTTCGGGTCCTGCGCGGACACGAGCGGCATCCAGGTTTTGCCGTAATCAGTGGTCTTGAAAACGTACGGCGCCATGTCGCCGAACGTATGCCGATCAAACGCGGCATAAGCGGTGCCGGCGTTGAAATTGCTGGCTTGGATCCAGCTCACCCATGAATTCTTGGGCAAACCGGGGACGTTACCGACGACATTAGTCCAGGTCTTGCCGCCGTCGCGCGTGATCTGAAGATTCCCGTCATCGGTACCGACCCAGATCAGCCCCTTCTGCTTGGGCGATTCGCTGATGGAATAGATGGTGGTGTGCATTTCCGCCGATGAATTGTCCACGGTGACGCCGCCGGATTGTTCCTGCTTCTGTTTTTGAGGATCATTGGTCGTCAGGTCCGGGGAAATGCGTTCCCAGTTCTGCCCGTGATCGCGCGAGCGAAAAAGAAATTGTGCGCCGATATAAATTGTCCCCTTCTCATTCGGCGAAAGGGCAATTGGCGTGTTCCAGTTAAATCGGAGCTTTTCCTTGTAATTCGGTCTCGGCTTAATGTTGCGAGCTTCGTGCGTGTGACGATTTACACGCCCGATCTCGCCGCCTTGATATTCGGCATAGATGTAATCAGGATCAGCAGGGTCGGGAAACATCCAAAATCCGTCGCCACCGTACATGTTCTCCCAACGATTGTTGGTGATGCCACCCGGATATTGCGAATCGCCGACCCAGGAGCTGTTATCCTGCAACCCACCGTAAACACGGTACGGATCTTCGTTGTCGAGACTCACGTGATAAAATTGCGACACGGGCAGGTTTTCGCCTTTCCACCATTTGCTGCCGCCGTTGTACGAGTACCACATTCCACCGTCGTCTCCCACGAACACGACTTGTGTGTTGGTTGGATCGATCCAGACATCGTGCGCATCGCCGTGAGCTCCTTGAAAACCGCCTACTACCGCAAAACTTTTGCCGCCGTCGTCGCTCACAATCAGTGATCCGTCTGGCTTAAACAGGCGGTCTGGATTCTTTGGATCTACAACCAGATTCGCGAAGTAGAACGGGCGCCACACCATCCATTGGCTTTTGTCGCGCTTTTCCCACGTCGCTCCGCCGTCGTCGGAAACAAAAAGCGCGCTCTCCGGCGATTCGACAAAAGCATAAACGCGTTTCGCGTTCGAAGGCGCAATCTTCACTGCGATCCGACCGTAGGGCTTCTTCGGGAAACCTTTATTGGCTTCTTGCGTAATCTCCGTCCAGGTATTGCCGCCATCCGTGGAACGGAACAATCCACTGGCCGAAGCCGCGGTAGGACCTTCGCCACCCGAGCGGTACTCCCAGCCTTTACGCCGGAAATCCCAAATGGACGCGAACATAATGTCGGAATTGTTTGGATCGATGGTTAAGTCTGTGCAACCGGTCGAAAGATTTGCTCCCTTAAGGACTTGCTGCCATGTCTTGCCGCCATCGGTTGTTTTGTAGAGACCGCGGTCGGGCGAATCGCTCCACAACGCGCCGGGAACTGCGGCGAAAACGGTGTCGCTATTTCTCGGATCAACAATGATCCGCGAAATGCGTTCCGATTTTTCCAAACCAGTGTGCGTCCACGTTTCACCGCCATCGGATGATTTGTAGATTCCGTCTCCGATCGAAACGCTGTTGCGCGTCCATGATTCACCAGTTCCAACCCATACGTTCTTTGAATTTTTTGGATCAAGCGCGATCGCGCCAATCGATTGGACGCGCTGTTCGTCAAAGATGGGGCGGTACCGCGTCCCGCTGTCGTCAGATTTCCAAACACCGCCGCTGGCGGCACCGACAAAGAGCGTGATCTTGCCCGAGGGCTCACGCGCCCCCGCGATGGCAGAGATGCGCCCGCTCATTGTCGCTGAGCCTATGTTGCGCGCGCCCAGGCCGGAAATGCTCGCCGAATTAAATGGAGCGTCAGCTGCGTAGACAGGAATGGCGCAAAGAAAAAGCGATGCCAGAACGCATCGCACTCCAAAAGCACTGCGTGCGAAATTCATAGACGTGCTAATTCGGTTTTGCGGAAGCTTTGGCAGTGTACGAGCGTCCTCACGTTGCTTTTGGTGATTCAATATCCTCATCGATTGATTAGCCCTGTGGTTGGGGGAGACTTATTTGGCCGGGAAAATGAAATATCGTGTCATCCACCGGCACGTTGGCCTCGACCTTGTCGATAATGATTCTTTGTTTGTCCGGCGCTCCTTTTTGTCCCGACTCGATTGACGTCGGAACGAATACGCCTCCTGCTTTTTCGTAGTCACCCAAATCTGTTTCTACCTCTTCGTAGGCGCCGTGCCGCATCCGTCCCGTCACAATTCGAATTTCCAGGAAGTGATCAGGATCGAGATAAACAAAACTCACGTCGCCATTCTTACGCACGACTTTCAACTTGTGCGCGGGCGTGCCATCAACGTCTTCCGTTCCGAGGTATTCGACGGTGCTTCCCTTCTCTTTCCAATCAATGAGTGCCCGGTCGATCTCGGTGTCCTCGACCAATGCTTTGACGTCATCGGCGGACATGCGCTCGGGATCTTTGCGTCCGAAAAATGGTGACACTCTCCATCCTTCCTTGCCATCATAGGCTTGGATTTGTGTCATTCCCTGAAGAGAAGCCTCGGTGCGCACTTCCTCAGGACGCTTCTTGGTTTGGAGATAGGCGAGTTCGATCTGGCCCTGCTGCACCAATAGCTTGCCCTTAAGGCGCAGCGATTGCAGATCGTGCAGTGCACTCTCGCCCCCCTTGGCTTCGATGTTCTTGGCAACCAGTTCGTCGGCGGTCGGCTGACTTTTGTCCTGAGCGAAAACTTCTGGCGCGACGAATGCGGCGGAGATGAAAGCAATTAGAAAACGCAAATGCATATTAATTTTAATGAAGAATAGAAGACAGTGCAGCGACACCAATGTTCAAAGCAGATGGCAAAGCAAGCTGTATATGTTACTCGGTGCGCAGCGCTTGAATCGGATCCACTTGGGTGGCGCGCCGTGCTGGAAACAGGCAGGCACTCAATGCCACCAGGCCCAGGATAATTGCTGTTGCTAAAAGTAGCGCGGGATTGTGTGGGGCAACTTGATAGAGCTGCGTACGAAGTAACCGGCCGAGCGCAAGCGCAGCGATGATGCCGATTCCTAGTCCAACCACGACCGGCATCAAACCCTGGGTCAAGATGAGCCGCAACACATCCGCAGCTTGCGCACCGAGGGCGATGCGCACACCGATTTCCCCAGTGCGTTGCGCGACGCTATAAGCGACGGCGCCGTAAATGCCCACGGCCGCCAAAAGCAACGCGACTCCAGCAAAGAGGCCGAGCAGGAGCATCATTAAACGTGCCTGCCCCAGCGCCTGCGCGACGATGGCGTCCATGCTCTGCGGAATCGCAATCGCCAAACCAGGATTGACCTTGCTCAAGGCCGATTGCACAAGCTTCGTGACCGCATCGGTTTTCAACGCGCTAAGCACTCCGACATTGACGAACGGAAAGTTTTCCTGCGACCACGCCAGGTAGAACTCCATGCCCGGATCTTCTTTGATCCGTTGGGAGCGAATGTCGCCGACGATGCCGACGATCTCACACGGTGTGCCAGCGCTCGTCACCAGCAATGTTTTGCCGATCGGGTTTTCGCCGGGGAAAACTTTTTTGGCGCCGGTGTTACTAATCAACACGACGCGTTGGCTATCGGCCGTGTCGTGCTCGTTGAATTCCCGGCCGGCTAGCAACGGAATGCCCCAGCTTTTCAAGAAGTCAGGCGCCACGTCGTGACTCGGCGCATTCGCGCGTTGCTCGATTGGCAGCACATCGCGATCGCCACGCGCGTACAAAGTTCGGTTGCCGCCATTCAACGGAATATCGCCACTGACCGTTGCGCTCTGGATGCCGGGAACATCGCGCAGCGCGTTGAGCAATTGTTCGACGAAACGCTGACGCGATGCGGCATCGGGATACTGCGCGGTCGGCAATGTGATGCCGCCGGTCCAGAGATGTTGCGAGCGGAAACCGAGATTCTGCTGGCTCAGCCGCATAAAGCTGGTGATCAACAGCGCCGCGCCGGCGAGGAGTGTGACCGAAAGCGCGACCTGGGCACCGACGAGAATCTTGCGGAAGCGTTGTTGCCTCGCGCTGCCGCTCGTCCCGCGGCCAGCCTCTTTCAATCCATCAACCAGATCGGCGCGCGAAGCTTGCATCGCTGGATAAAGACCCATCAGCGGTCCGGTCAAAATCGACAATCCAATGGTGAAGAGGAGCACGTCCACCGAAAGACTGCTGGCCGTGTTCGCTTCCAGCGGCAGAAAATTGGATGCCATTTTTGGCACGAGCGGAACTAATCGCCACGCCACGAACGCGCCGATGCCCCCTGCGATGACGCTCACCAGCAAGCTTTCAAAGACAAAGAGACGAACGATGCCCGCGCGGGAAGCGCCAATCGCCATGCGCAACGCGATTTCGCGCCGGCGTCCGCTGAAACGAACCAGCAGCAAGTTCGCCACGTTGCTGCACGCGATGAGCAAAACAAACGTGACCGCAGCGAAGAGCGTGATGAAGCCCGCGCGAAAGTTTTCAGTCACGTCTTCCGGGAGCATTTTTACCGTCGTGGTGAGGGAGCTATCGATCTTGTTCGGGTACTGGGCGCGATAACTTTGGTCGAGCGACGGCAGCGCTGCTTTCACCTGCTTGACTGTAACGTTCGGCTTGAGGCGACCAATCACGCGCAGAAAGCTTGTGCCGCGCATCATTCGCTCATACGTGAAGCCGGGAATCTGAAACGGCTTCGTGGTCCAGACCTCGGCGATTGGGTTCGCCCCGAACCAGGTTGCGGGCATGTTCGGCAGCACGCCTACAATGGTATGCGCGGTCCCATCGAGCGTAATGCTGCGGCCGATCACGTTCGGATCGCCGCCAAGGCGTTTTTGCCAAAAATTCTTCGTCACGACGGCGACGTCCGCGCCCTCTTGTTCCTGCGGCAAGAAGGTGCGTCCCAGAATCGGATGCACGCCGAGCAGATCAAAATAATTCGAGGTCAAACGGCCACCGAAGACCTGCACCGCATCACTTAGACCGGTGAGCGTGAAGAGGAAGAAATTTTCCGCCGCCAATCCGTCGAACACCGTTTGGCCCTCACGAAAAAGTTCGTAACGCGGCGCCGACACGCCGATGTCGACAAGATCACGCGATTTGTCACCGCCGAACAGATGGACAACCCGCGACGGTTCTTTGAATTGCAGGCCGCGCAGGAACAGATCATTGATCAAACTGAAAATGGTGGTGTTTAGCCCGATGCCTATCGCAAGTGTGATAATCGCGAGCGCCGCGAATCCGGGCGATTTGCGAAGCTGCCGCAAAGCGAAGCGGAGATCGTTCATGGGATTGATTTTTTCTGATTGTTGATTCTTGATTTCATTCGGCTGAAGCGGCACTCACCTGCATCACTCTTCCCGCAAAAGTTTGGATGGATCGACAGCAAGCGCTCGGAGGGCCGGAATGGCAGACGCCGCAATGCCAAGCAGCGCCATCGTTAGCACCGCGCCAACGACGACCACGGGATCTCGCGGATTCGCTTGATATACAATCTGCCCCAGAAGCCGGCTGGCGAAGACGCCCAAGAGCAGTCCCACCAACGATCCGACTCCAAGCAGCACTATTGGCCGCCCAACCGCGGCACTCATCACGTGTTTTGTGCGCGCGCCCAAGGCCACGCGGATTCCGAGTTCCTTCATCCGGCGGCTTACGTTGTAAGCCGCCATGCCGAAGATGCCGGTTAGCGCGAGCATCGCCGCCAGAAGGCCCATGACACCCAGTGCTGCTGTCGATGCCCGTGCGGGGAACAGCGCGTTCACGCCGCCCAGCACATCGTGCCAGCTCTGCACTTCGATCAGCGCGTTCGGCTCGAGGCCGCTCAGGGTGCGTTCTAGCGCCGGCGCCATCTCGTTGTGCGCGCGCGGCGATCGTACCACGAAGACCAGCCCGCGTTGTTCGTTTTGTGTCAAAGGCAGATAGACCACCGGCTGTGGCGGCTCTTGCATGTTGTTATACTTACCGTCCTCCACCACACCCACCACTTCTCTTAAGTGACCCAGTAAAATAAAGCGTTGTCCAATCGCGGGATTTTCGCCCCACATCTTCCGCGCGAAGGTCTCGTTCACAATCGCGACATACGGCGTCGTTTTGGTGTCATGCCATGCGACATCCCTCCCACTTAGTAGCCTGGTGCCCGCAGTCTCCAGGTAACCCGGCGACATCGTAAACACGTATGGCGCCAGCACAGAATTGTTCAGATTGAAGTCTGTCGTTCCTGGTGGGAAAATCGGAACGCCGCGCAGCCCGCCGGTAAACGGTACTCGGTTCACCGCACCCGCTGCCGTTACGCCTGGGATCCTCTGCACCGCCTCGAGCATGGCTTTCTGTTTCTCGAGTAGTGCCTCACCTCGCTGTTCCATCTCACTAAAGTCTATGTCGGCCAGCATTGCTCCCTGCGGCTGAAAGCCTAGCGGAGTGTGCAACATGCGGACCATGGCGCGGACGGCGACCAGTGACGCGGTTACCAACAGCATGCAAATGGCAATTTGTGCGCCTAACAACAAGTCGCGCAGCGTAAATCGACGCAGCGGCGTTGAATCCACCTGCCCGCTCTTCATCGCCTGCAACGGACTACTCTGCGACACGTGCCGCGCCGGAATCATGCCAAACAGCAACGCGCTTACCAAGGTCAAGATCAGAGCTGCCGCGTAAACACGCGCATCCACACTGACTGCCAGATGGCCGTGCGATTGCCACTGGATCAGCACACGCAGTAGCACACTCGCGATCACGAGTCCCGCGGCTCCGCCCAAGATCGACAACACCATCGCTTCGGTCATCAGTTGCCTAACCAGTCGCCAGCGATTCGCACCCAGGGCGACACGCATCGCTAGTTCCCGGCTGCGATCAGCTGCACCCGCGGCAAAAAGGCTAGCGAGATTGGCGCACGCGGCCACCAGCACCAGCAGAGCCAACCCGGTAACGCTGTAAAGGAATTCGCGAATGACGTCGCCGGCATCCCCTTGCAGTCCTGGACGGATCAGTCGCAGCGGCACGCCGGTGTCGGTCTTTGGATACTCTTTGGCCAATTCGGTCGCGATCGCGCTCAGATTTTCGGCTGCCTGCTGCGGCGTCACGCCAGGCTTCAATCGGCCGAGCACCGTCAAAGGTCTTCCCGTCCGATCTGCCAGGTATTCCGCGTCGAAACGGTTCACGACGGGGATGAAGTAGTCCGGCCATTCAAATTGCTCCGTCCCGTGGAATCGCGCCGGTGGGACACCCACTACCGTGAAGGAGTTTCTGTTGAGCCGCACGGTCGTTCCAACTACGCCCGGATCGGCGTTAAATGCACTTCGCCAAAGACCATCGCTCAACACTATGTAGGGTGCTGAGTTCGGACCGTGCTCGTCTGACGACTGGATGAGCCGACCTAGCTCTGGTCGCACCCCAAGCATTTCGAAATAATTGCCAGTGACCGAATAGCCGGAGGCACTTTTTACCGAGTTACCCCAGCTCAGTCTCCCGTAAGAAAACCCATCATAGCCGGCTATCTCGCTGAAGATCGTGTTGCGCTGCCGATAATCTTGAACCGCAGGATACGACGTCGTTAGCTATTTTGCCGCTCGTCCATTCGCCGATGCGAAGCTGATAGAGATTCTGCGGGTCGCTCACATCCAGGGGGTGCAGCAAGACCGCATTCACGACCCCGAAGACGACGACATTCGCGCCAATTCCCAGCATCAGAGTGAGGGTGGCGACGAGCGTGAATGCAGGAGACTTCCAAAGCACGCGAAGCGCGTAACGAATGTCCGGCAGCAGGTCGCGCATGACCAGCAGGCGCGTTCGGGGTCAATAACCCAGGGCTTTTTTTCGCTCGTTCGCGCCGGGCAACGGGTCCTTTTTCACTGTGATCGCCTCCGTGCCGGAGTCCTTTATCTGGTGAGCTTGGGTCGCGTTGAATTCGCTATCTTTCGTGAACTCCGGCGGAAGGTCTGCCTCCGCATAGATGGCGTGCACGGGGCATACGTCGACACATGCCATACAATCAATGCAGTCCTCCGGATGAATGACCACCTGGTTCTCCATCTCGTAGAAGCACGCGACAGGGCAGACTTCTACACAATCGGTGAACCGCGATCTGGCTCCGTGGAGTACGGAAAAGAACACTAATAATAAGCGTAATCACGCAACCTACGAAAACAAACCAGGGCCACGCGATCTTCGGCCACCAATCAGGCATGAACCAGCCGAAGTTCCAGTCTGCGTGCTTGAACTCGCCCCGTAAAAGGGCACTGACATCGAACGCGGGCAGCGCGACTTTGCACAGGATTAGCACCGATGTGATGCCGACGATCATCGCGACGACGTTCATTCCGTCGCGGCCGCGACTGCGCGTGAGCATCCCGAGAAGGAAGACAGCGAGCAAAGCTCCGTAGGTGTAACCGAGAATTCCGATCGCAATCGGAATGATCGTCAGTTTGGCGTCCTGTAAAACCGCGTTGGCGGCCATCGTGGCGACGAGGATCATGAGAATACCAAACACGGATGTGGCGATGCGCGCGGCGCGGATAGCCTGCTGGTCGGTTGCGTTGCGGTTGATGTAGGGAAGGTAAAAATCTTTTGTGAAACTCGTGGCGAGCGCGTTCAGCGCCGCCGAGGTCGAGCCCATCATGGTTGCGAAAACGCCTGCGATGATGAGTCCGCGGAACACCACCGGCATCTCATGCACGATATAGTAGCCGAAGATTTCGTTATCTGCGGCTGGCAAATCT
>WNFX01002714.1_pt1 | contig 22756 bp, 15 predicted proteins | sample 5400111 | NCBI WGS metagenome assembly WNFX01 (sample SAMN13153363, study PRJNA577476) | soil metagenome | isolation source: 40 cm soil or saprolite under grassland replicate 1 | place: USA:California | collected 2016-06-15 | reverse complement strand
GCGGAAAAGGAATGACAACGATTTCGCCTGCTACAGGTTTGACCACGCGGCATCCTCTTCTGGTGAGTTCCAATCGCGCGCGAGAACAGATTCGCTCAGCTCGGCGCCGTTGAACGCACTGTTCTCGGCAGAATCGTTTGACGTGCGATCCTTATCGCTCGGTTCCTGCGCGCTCACGAATGAATCATTGCATGTTTAACCACGAAGGACACGAAGAAACACAGAGAACGGAGCGAACGGGGTTGAGCGACATGGAAGGGTCCGAGCCGGACTGGCCTTAGTAACGAGGGTAGAAGCGTGTGAACGGAGCCGCGGGGACGCGAGCGACATAGATGGGCAAAACCGAGAGGTCGAAATGGGCGGGAGCACATGAGTCAACGTGGGAGCTGAGCGAGTTTCAACATTCTTCGGTGCGAACTTCGTGATCTCTGCGACCTCTGCGGTGAAGGCGTCCCGAAATTATTGTTTCGAAAGTTTCGCTTCCTCCAACAACAGAGTTTTCACATCCGCCAGAACAAGGCGCGGGTCGAGTGTGCCGGAACTGTAGATGTTCCGAATGCGGCCTTCGCGATCGATCAGAAAAACGCGCAGAATGTGATAAAGCGGACCTTGCGGATCGGCCGGGTTTTGTCGCTTATCCACGGCCTGACCGTAAGCGTCGAGGATGGATTCCAACTCCGCGCGCGATTTCGCCGTGGCAAAGCGCCATTCACAGCCCGTTTTTTCCTCGTGAACGCCCTCAGAGTAAACGGCGAGTCGCTGCGGCGTGTCGTATTCCGGATCGAAACTCAAACTGACGAGACGCAAATTCTTTGCCAGTGCGTTGTCGTCCTCACTGGCGCGATGGAGCTGGCTTAAAACGCCGGTCGCGTAGGGGCAGGCTTTCGGCGCCGCACAACGCGTGTAGATAAAACTCAACACCGTGACCCGTCCGTGGGTCAGGTCACGCAGGCTCAGTGATTTGCCATTCGAATCGAGCAGCGCGCCATCCGGAGCGACTTTCACAACCGGCAAACTGTAACTGCCTGGCGCCGGCGGCTCGTAATCGTAATCGGGGTCGCGAGGAAGAATTTCTCCCGCTGTGGCGAATGTTCTCGCGACCAGCAAAGCAAATATTAGAGAAACTATTTTGAAAGTTGCGCCCGGAGCGCACCATCGAACGTAGTTGCGGCTGTTAAATCTTTCGCTCCTCACCTCAATCCTCTCCTCCCGAGGAGAGGCGGAATTAGTTACTCTTAACATCGCCCGCGGCGGGGCCGATCCCATTTACTTGCTCGCGACCGTGCGATTCGGGCCAAGCTTGGTCGAGCCAAAGAGCATGTGATGCGGGCGACCGAGTTTGAGCGCAGTGAAATCCAGATCAAACTTCGGCTTTAGCTCTTTGCCGTCCCAAGCATAAGCACGGAGGAACTGCTCATTGTCGGCGCCTTTCTTGTCCCATCCCGCCAGCAGCGAGCTGGTAAAATAAACTCGTTTTCCGTCCCAGCTTTGCGACACCATGTTGACCTGCTTGCCAATCTGTTTCTCGTAAATCTGTTTCGGCTTTTGCGGGTCCGAAACGTCGAACACGCGGCACTTGCCGTCACCGAAACAATCGACAAACAATGTTTTGTCGTCGGCGCTCAGACTGATGTCGACCGGCAGCACGCCGCCTTTCACATTACCAATCGTCGCGACTTCTTTGGCCTGCCATTCGCCGCGGTCGTCCGCGTAAACGAGCCAAAGTTTCGATGTCAGCGCCGTGGCGGTGAAAGCGTAGTTATGCTTGTCGCCCCAGGCCCAGCGGATTTCCAGCGGTGCGCCCGGAACTGCGAAAACCTTTTTCGGCTGCCGCGCGTGAAAATCCCACATCACCATCGTCGAACCGAAATGCTTCATCGCTTCGGGATCGGCGGTTAATTTGCTGAACTCCGTCATGTAATTGTTCCAGCCGGTGAACGATGAGGTCAGAAGCGCGTTCTTTCGTGGCAACACCCGCGCATCGTAGCCGTACCCATCGGCAAGATTTGAGTTAGCCGCGCCTTGCGCATCATCCTTTGTAGGCAACCAATGAGTCGTGATGTAATTGCCGTCGTTGCCGAATTCGACCAGCGCGGTCCGGCCGCCGTGATCTTTTGCGTTTGAAAGACACGGAACCAGCATCCGACCGGGCAAGGCATACGCGCCATGCGGTCCAATCGCGCCGCCGGTGGTTTCCGCGAAATTGTCGATCGTTTTCACGTATCGCGGTTTCGCCGGATCAGTGTGCACGTCAAAAATAAACACTCGGCTGTTATCAAGACCTGCAAGCCAGAGTTGGTGGCGGTCGTCGGTGAACCCGCCGTGGTGCGCCTCGTTGCGGCCCTCGACCGAAGAGCTGCTGACGGCTTTGCCATAGCTCGGCGAGCCTGGTTTTACGTCGACGGTGACAAGTTTATCTGCACCATCTCCGAGCCCTTCGACGCCGAGCGTCCAGACATAGACGAACTCTTCCTGCCCTTCGATGCGGGCGAGATAAGGTGAAGAGCACGTTTCATCGGCGCGAGCCAAGTTCAGGCCGAAAATGAAAGCGAGCGCGAGTGCACCCGAAAAGACGACGCGCGAAATTGCAGCGACAAGTAACTGACTATCGATGGATGTTTTCATTTTTGTGGGGTTCATTGATCACGGCTTCGAATAGATTTCTGCTCCGGCATTTCGAAATTCTTCGGCTTTCTCGCGCAATCCTTCACCAATGGCGACGCTCTCGTCGATTCCTTTTTGTGCAGCGTATTTTCTAACGTCTTCCGTTATGTTGACGAGCTTCGTCAGCCCGCGAAGCTCGCCCTGCGGGTGACTTTTGATGTCATCTACCCGGCCGCTCCCGCTCAAAGCCGTGTTCATCGACATGCGCATCATACTTTCTGATAAACATCGCCAGCCTTGGCGAATTCGGCGGCTTTCTCTTCCAATCCACGTTTAACTGCGGCCTCATCGCTCAATCCTTTTTCGGCAGCGTAGCGGCGAACATCTTCTGTGATGCGCATGCTGCAGAAGTGTGGGCCACACATTGAACAAAAGTGCGCGGTCTTGGCGCCTTCGGCAGGAAGGGTTTCATCATGGAACTCACGCGCAGTTTCAGGATCGAGTGAGAGATTGAATTGATCTTCCCAACGGAATTCGAAGCGCGCTTTGCTGATGGCGTTGTCGCGGTACTGCGCGCCGGGATGGCCTTTCGCTAGATCGGCGGCGTGGGCGGCAATTTTGTAGGCGATGACGCCGTCTTTGACGTCTTTCTTGTTAGGCAAACCGAGATGTTCTTTCGGCGTGACGTAACAAAGCATCGCCGTGCCGTACCAGCCGATCATCGCCGCGCCGATCGCACTGGTGATGTGATCGTAGCCGGGGGCGATGTCGGTGGTGAGCGGCCCCAGCGTGTAGAACGGTGCTTCGTCGCACCACTCCAGTTGTTTCTCCATGTTCTCCTTGATCATGTGCATCGGGATGTGGCCCGGGCCTTCGTTCATCACCTGCACGTGTTGCGCCCATGCGCGCTTCGTGAGTTCGCCTTGGGTGTATAGCTCCGCGAATTGGGCCTCGTCATTTGCGTCAGCAATACTGCCTGGCCTCAGGCCATCGCCGATAGAAAAGCTGATGTCGTACGCGGCCATGATCTCGCAGATTTCGTCCCAATGTGTGTAGAGAAAACTTTCCTGATGATGCGCCAGACACCACTTGGCCATGATCGAACCGCCGCGCGAGACGATGCCGGTAGCGCGGCGCGCGGTGAGCGGGATGTAGCGCAAAAGCACTCCCGCATGGACAGTAAAATAATCTACACCTTGCTCAGCCTGTTCGATTAACGTATCGCGATAGATTTCCCAACTCAGTTCCTCGGCGCGGCCACTGACTTTTTCGAGCGCCTGATAAATCGGCACGGTGCCGATCGGCACCGGGCTGTTGCGAATGATCCATTCACGCGTGGCGTGAATGTTTTTGCCGGTGCTGAGATCCATCACCGTGTCGGCGCCCCATCTTGTTGCCCAACGCATCTTCTCGACTTCTTCCTCGATCGACGACGCCACAGCGCTGTTGCCAATGTTGGCGTTGATTTTAACCAGAAAATTGCGGCCGATGATCATCGGCTCGGATTCGGGGTGATTGATATTCGCAGGAATAATGGCGCGGCCGCGCGCGACCTCTGCCCGCACAAACTCCGGTGTTATCTCATCATGGATGTTGGCGCCGAAACTCTCTCCGGGGTGCTGATGAGCGAGGTCGTTGCGGGCGAATTCGGAATTCGGAATTCGGAATTCGGAATGTTTGGAAGCGACTCTGTGTTCTTCATTCCGCACTCCGCATTCCGCATTCCACATTTGTTCTCTGATTGCGATGAACTCCATCTCGGGCGTAATGATGCCACCCCGCGCGTAAGCGAGTTGTGTGACAGCGCCGGACTTTGCTCTGAGTGGTTTTCTTCCACCCGGCTTCTTAATTCCTAATTCGTCCTTCTCACTTCCATTGCGCTTTGCCAAATGCTCGGCATGGGCGGCGGAAAGAAATCCATCATCAATCGGCTGAACTTTGCGCCCGTCGTGTTCTTCCACGTCACCGCGGTCGCGGATCCATTTTGCACGCAGTGCCGGAAGTCCTTGGGTGACGTCGCCGTGAAAATCGGGATCGCCCCATGGGCCGCTGGTGTCATACACGCGCACCGGTTCGTTCACTTCGATCTCGCCACTCATCGACTTTGTCGGCGCCAGCGAGATTTCGCGAAACGGCACGCGAATATCGGGATGAATTTTGCCGCCCACGTAAACCCTGCGTGAATTTGGCAGCGGCTTTTCGACAGAATGAACAGAATCGACAGAATCTGCCGCAACAGATTTTGCCGAAGCTATTTTGTCCATTTTGTTAATTCTATCTGAAATCATAAAGCCATGCGCAGAAGAACGTAGCTGACATCGCCAACGACGTCTCAGCCAAGCGGCTCCCCCGCATTTTCTTTCTCGAACAGAATAAGACTCAGCTATGGGAAATCAACAACTACATCCGCTGCGCATTCCGGCACAACAGGGGAATCCGCGAGCCCAATGCCTGCAGCCAACTGCCAACGAGAAACTATCCCCCGGCTGGTGCCTGTTTCACGTTCGTGTGAAAGATCGCCTGCCATTGCCCCTTGTTTTTCTTCCACACAGAACCGGCGTTGTAAGTTCCGGTTTGGTCCTTCCCGTCGTACGTGCCTTCAATTGCCACCTTGTACGTCGTCACACATGTATCCGGACCAGCGGGTGTCACTTTGTAGTCACTGATCGCGAACGATTTCATGTCCCACTTTTGCATGTCCGCCAACTCCTTTTGCATATCGGAGACGCCTTCGACATAGACACCCATCATGTTTGCGGAAACGAGCTTTTTGAAGTCGTCCGGCTTTTTGTCCTTAAAGGCCTGCCAGGCTGCTTTCTCTTTTTCCTGCATTGCGTCGTCGTTTGTCGCGGCGGTCGAAATGGCAACCGTCGCCAGTAATCCGATCATTGTGGAAGCGATTATTCTTTTCATGGTATCCTTTCGTTGAAGTTGAGTAATTCGATCATCCTGATGTATTCAAGCAGAGGGTCAAGGCCAATCAAAAAATCGGCATCAAGGCACGATCACGTCGGATTCGAGAGATATTTTTTGTGAAGGAGTTGAAGTCTGCTGCGGCGAAGGAAACGCGGATTTGCCAACCAGGTTTATTAGACTTGCATCTGCTTCCTTCAGCTGCCCTTCCTGAATAACGGGTTCGATTGGCACCGACTTAATCTGCTTGCGATAATCTGCAACGAGCATTGGCGGCTGCTTTTTGCCCAACGCCCGATAGTTCTCGATCCCGACGCCGATCGCCGCCGCCAGCTTGCCGCGCCAATCTTTATTCGAAATCAATCTGCCTTCGCCGCGCTCTGTCAGGAATCCTCCTTCGATCAGCACAGCCGGCACTTTCGTCAGGCGCAGGACAGCGAATCGGGCACGTTTGATACCGCGGTCGTACTCGGGGATGTGACCGAGGACCGAATGATAAATACAAGCCGACAGTGCCATGCTTTGCGCATCCACTTCACTGCCGGGTTGCATGCTAAATGAACTCGACGCCACCGCGCTGTCAGACGTGGATGGAGCTCCGCGCGGCGTAAACGAAAAAATTTCGAAACCGGTGGCGTTCGGATTATCATTCGTCCCATTAAAATGAATGCTGACGAAAATCGAATTGCGCGCGGCATTAGCGATCTGTGCGCGCACTTCCAACGGCACAAAATAATCGCCCTCGCGAGTCATCATCACGCGCAGTCCTTTGGCCTGCAAAAGCGGGCGCAGCTTTCTCGCCGCATCGAGCACAAAATCTTTTTCATATCCGTAACGACTCACCTGGCCTTTGTCGTACCCGCCATGTCCCGGATCCAGAACGATCGTTTCAACCTTGCCAACGTTTGCAACACGATGCGGACGAACGAGCGGCTCGATGGTTTTGGCCACATCAGTGCGCGACACCAGATACTTTCCGCCCTGCTCAATTAGCGGGAAACACAACCAGCTGCGTGCACCGTTAATCATCGTCTCGCGGCTGCCACTAACAAATTCCAGTGGATTCTTGATGGTCTCGAACCGGATTTTCTCACCCGCACCGACAACGCCCGCGGGCAAACCGTAAAACCGAGAAATATTTTCGACGCTTAGGTAATCCTGACCACTTACCTTGATGATTTGCCAATCGCCGGCAGCGAATGTCGTTGGTTGTGCGAGGGCAATCCCGGTGGTGAGCAATGCCACATTAAACCAACATCGCACCGTTCCGATCATCTCTGCACTAGGGTATCAAAAAATCGGACTGATCTCAATAGGGCAGGTTGACCATCGCCTCTCCCCTTGGCGAAAACATGCGAACTAGTAATTGACTTGTTGATTTTTCGCGTTAAAAACCGGAAATGTTTTTGCCTGCTCGACGTATCTGCGGCGCTTGGATTGCTTTGCTCCTGCTGGGTTTGACGCCGCTATCTGCCATCGCAGGTTCTCCTGCTCAAAAATTTTCAAAATCTTGCGTCTGGCGCGTGACCAATGCCAAAGCGCCATTTTACCTGGTGGGCTCAATTCATGCGCTCAGCAAAAGTGATTATCCGCTCCCCTCGCCGTACGAAATCGCGCTAAGAGACAGCAAGCGCTTCGTTTTCGAGTTCGATCCGAATCGTCATGCCGAATTCGAAAGGAAATTTGAAGCTGCCGCCAAATATCCGCCGGGACAGGATATCCGTTCGAAGATCGACCCGCAGCTCCTGGCTTGGCTGCGTCAAAATATTTTGACCGTCAAAGCCGACCCTCGCCGCGGAAAGGGCGCACGAGTTGCAGTTTTCGACAGCGAACTCCGTTACAAACCATGGTGGATTGCACAGCACCTTGCCGCCCCGGCTAGCTACAGCAAGAGTTCCGCCTCGCACGGCTTGGACAATTATTTCGTGGACCGTGCGCAAACGGCAGGCAAAGAGATAGGAGGACTCGAATCGGTTGATGAACATGTGGCGGTTATGGGCGGATTGTCAGATCGCGACGGCGAATTCATGCTGCGAGAAGCGCTTACTCAGCCGAAGGATGGCGCAAAGGAATTCAGCAGGATGTACAAGGCATGGCGCAGGGGCGATACCAATGCGCTTTGGGCAGGTGACGCGCAATTGCGCAACCAGACGCCCAGGATTGCGGCGCGCCTCGTCGATGATCGTAACGTGAAATGGGTTTCGCGAATCGAGGCCGAACTGAAAACTGGTAAACCAACAGCGATTGTCGCGGGCGCACTTCATTTCGCCGGTCCCCGCAGTGTCATTGCGCTATTGCAAAAACGCGGTTACCAAATCGAGCAACTGTAGTAGCGGTTCTGCAAATTCCCGCTGTAAAGAAAGTGCCCTTCCTGCGGGAGTGGCTTCAACGGAACTGCGTTTAGAAGGTCTAATCCGCATCACACAACCCGGAGCCACTCACTGCGTTTTCAAAACTATGAAGTCATTCATCCCGATCATCATTTCGATCTTTTGTGCATTCAACTTGCGCGCTGCAACGCCGCCGCAGACCGAGCAAAATCCGCCACTCGATCCGAAGAACATGGATACATCAGTCAAACCCGGTGATGATTTCTTCCGCTATGCCAACGGCGCGTGGATCAAGCGCACCGAGATCCCGCCGGAATATTCCCGATGGGGAGCGTTCAATGAGTTGATCGAGCGCAACAACGATGCGCTGCACGTGATTGCCGAGCAGGCCTCGAAAACGCAGGTCGATCCAAAGCTCGCGCCGGAAACACAGAAGGTGGGCGATTACTACGCCAGCGGCATGGATGAGAAAACAATCGACGCCCTGCGAACGAAACCGCTCGCAGAAGAGTTCCAGCGCATCGACGCTATCAAAGACCGCGCCGCTCTACTCAAGGCAATCGCGCATCTGCACACAATCGGCGTCGGCGCATTTTTCGAGTTTGGCTCAGGTCAGGATGCGAAGGACAGCTCGCGCGACATTGCGCAGGCGGTGCAGGGCGGGCTCGGCATGCCCGATCGCGACTATTACACGAAGCAGGACGCCGACATGAAGCAGAAGCGCGAGAAGTACGTCGCGCATGTCACGAAGATGTTGACGCTATTAGGCGAGCCGGCGGACAAAGCGGCCGAAGACGCGAAAAAGATCCAGGCGCTGGAAACAAAACTGGCTGAAGCGTCGCGCACCCGCGTGCAATTACGCGACCCGATCAAAAACTACAACAAGATGGATGTGCGACAGCTGCAGGACGTGACGCCAGACTGGAACTGGAGCGATTACTTCAAGACGATTGACCTGGTCGAGTCGGGCGATGTCAACGTGCAGCAGCCGGAGTTTTTCAAAGCTGCCAACGACTTGTTTAGATCGACATCGCTGGACGATTGGAAGGCGTACCTGCGCTGGCATTTGATCAATGCGGCCGCGCCGGCCCTTTCGAAGGATTTCGTGGACGAAGATTTCAATTTCAGAGAGCGGATCCTGCGCGGCACACAGCAGATCAAGCCACGTTGGAAACGAGTGATCCTGTCTGAGGATAACGACATCGGTGAAGCACTCGGCAAATTGTACGTCGGTTTTTATTTTCCACCTGAGGCAAAGGCGCGCGCGCTTGAGCTCGTGAACAATCTGAAGGAGGCGCTGGCCGATCGAATCAAAACGCTCGAGTGGATGGACGAGCCGACGAAGCAGGAAGCACTGAAAAAACTCGCTGCGTTCACGGTAAAGATCGGTTATCCCGACAAGTGGCTCGACTATTCATTGCTGCAGATCGACCGCGGCCCGTTCGTGGTGAACGCGCTGCGGGCTAATGAATTCGAGGCTGATCGCGACATTAAGAAGATCGGCAAACCAGTCGATCGCACCGACTGGGGGATGACGCCGCCCACGGTAAACGCGTACTACAACTCGAACATGAACGAAATCGTGTTTCCCGCCGGCATTTTGCAGCCGCCGTTCTTCTACGCAAACGCCGACGACGCGGTGAACTACGGCGCGATTGGCGCCGTGATCGGCCATGAAATGACGCACGGCTTCGATGATGAGGGACGGCAGTTCGACGCCAAAGGCAATTTGCGCGACTGGTGGACGCCGAAATCCGCCGAGGAATTTGAGAAGCGATCGGCCGCGATCGTACAGCAATATAACGAATACGAGCCGCTGCCGGGCTTGCATGTGAACGGCGAACTCACGCAGGGCGAAAACATCGCGGACATCGGCGGAGTGAAACTCGCCTACGCTGCGTTGCAAAAGGCACTCGACAAACATCCGGAGGAACGCGCGAAAAAGATCGACGGCTTCACGCCCGAGCAACGCTTCTTCCTGTCCTTCGCCGCGATCTGGCGACAGAAAATTCGTGATGAAGACCAGAAAATGCGCCTGACCACCGATCCGCATTCGCCGGCGCAGTTTCGGGTGAACGGGCCGCTCTCGGATCTGGCGGAATTTCAGAAAGCGTTCGGCATTTCTGACGGCTCACCGATGGTGCGCTCCGCCGATAAGCGCGTAAATATTTGGTAGGGGCGATTGACCTCAATCGCCTCAGGCGGTTCAGGTGAACCGCCCCTACCTTATCTTCCCGCCCCACATCATTGTCACTCCGAGCGGAGCGAGCGGGCAGCGAGCGAATCAAATCTCTCAAACCATCGAATGCGCTATTCCTGCGCAATCTTGCCACCCCAACTCAGTATCTTCGCCTTCGCCCCTGCTGCTTCGGCCTCCTTGATGTTACCGGTGCGATTGTAGAACAGCGACAGACTTGTCCAGCCGATCTGATCATTCGGTCGAAGCTCGACCGCTTTTTTGCCCGCTTCGATCGCTTCGGCAAAGCGGCCGAGTTTCATCAACGCCATGCCGAGCGCGTGCCAGCCGTCGAAAAAATGTGGCGCCATCTCGACACAGCGCCGGTACTTTGCCACCGCACTTTCCAAATCGCCCACGGCGATGTCGCCGCTCGCGTCGTCAAAAATTTCATCAATAGAATGCTCTGTCATGTCGAGCGAAGCGAGACATCTCTAACTATTCCCGCTGCTGTGGGGTTAAGAAATAAAAACTGAGATTCTTCGCTTCGCTCAGAATGACACAGGAACCGTAATTAGTGTCCATTCGTGTCCATTCGTGGTTAGCCTTTGCTAAATTGAAGGCCGGCTGCTTGCTGCCGGTCGCGCAACCATTCGAAAAAAACAACGCGCTGCTTGTTATCGAGAAGCCTTTTCTCAAACGCTGCCTTCTTCTCGCCGGCATTTGCGTCAGCGGATGGCTCGCGCTTTTCCAAAACACCAATAAATCCGTCATTACCCGACGGGGAAAAATCGCTGATCTCGCCAGGATTCAAGAATGCCACGGCCTCTTTGATCACGGCAAGATCGGGCGGTTCGTTCTTCGATTCCTTGCCTTGAGAAGGCGACACGTTCTTTGGTTCCTTGCCTTGATCCGTTTCCTTGCCTTGGGATTTGGTTGTTTCCTCCTCCATCAGCGAAAACGGCGGGAGCTTCTCAGGTTTTGCGCCCGCCTTTTGAATGGCCGCCTCAAGTAATTGTCCAGACTTCGTTGCTTCACGGAGTTGCTGCACGAACTCCGCCCCTTTGGTTGACATAAGCTCGCGCGCCCGCCCCTTCTTAAGCGCGTCCACGATTTTTGGTTTCGCTTCTTCGACTGTGAGAGGACGCGCCTCGGTGATCCCGGTGAGATGCAAAATATAAAATCCATCCGCCACCTGAATCGGATCGCTGTTCGGCTCCTGGGTCGATAGTTTAAAAGCTGCGACACCGAGCTGCGCATCTACTTTCAACTGCGGATCGGGCGCCGCTGCCGTAAATTCGCCGGTTTCACGCACTGACAACTGAAATTTCTCAACGGCCTGCTTGAAATCCGCGCCTTTCTCTAATAGCGCCTGCGTGAAATCGGTTGCGCGATCGGAGAGCTGTTGCAAACCCTCGATTCGTTCTTTCCCTGTCAACTTCTTTTGCGCCTCGGTCAGGCCAAGATTGACAAACTGGACCTTGCGTTTCTCCTCGGTCTTGAGCTCGGTCTTGTGCGCGTCGTAATACTTCTGTACGTCCTCATCGTTAACGACGATGTCTTTATCGAAATCGGCGGAGTGAAATCGAATGACGCTCACGGATAATTTGTCGTAGCCGCGCTGAAAATTTTCGTCGACCTCGCCCTTGGAAATTGAAATGCCTGTCGCCAGCAACCGTTTGATTTCGTCCAGGCAAAGCTCGTCACGCACCAGTTGCTCGATATGCTCTTCGCCGAGGCCCATCGGGCCCAAGCCGTTCCGCACAAAATCGCTGAACTTGTTCATGTCGAACCCGGATTCGCTCTGAAACGCTGGCAATCTCCGCACCACATCAGCGATTTCAGAAGCGTCTGGACGAAGGCCAAGCCGCCCTGCCTCGTGGCGCAGAACCAGCAAATTGACGATGAATTGGACAGCAACCTGATTCTGGTTCAAACCAGCCCCTGCCGTGAGCGTCTGCACAAACTCAGACATGCCGAGGGCCTGCGCCAGGCTCAGGAGCCGCGCCATTTGCTGCGCTTCCAGCATCGAAACATTTCGGTCGTACATGCGAGCAAAACGATCAGAGCGCATCGCGCCGTAATCCGGCCGTTGCACGAAATAGAAAATGAATGGGATCGCCAGAATGGCGATCACGATCATCAGCCAGTCTTTGTGCTTGCGCAGTGCCTTCATCATAACGGGTAAAATTGTAGCGGCGGCGAAGCTCAGCCGCAAATCTGTAGCCGCCGCCCTGTGGGCGGCGCCGGCTCCAACCGCGCGTAGTCAGGCAAGCGCGTCGCGCAGCGAAGCGGCTACAGTTTACTCGCCGTTTCTTGGATTATCTCCCATGCCTTGCGCAGATGCTCTTCCATCGTGAGCACGTTACCGAGTCCAATTCGCATTACCGTTCGGCCGCGCAATTTCGTCTGCGTCAGATAAGCGCGTCCGGAAGAATTAATTCGCTCGACGATTTCGCTGTTTGATCTGTCGATCTCATCTTTGTCGGCGCGAACAAAGCGAAAACAAACCACGCCCATGCTGACCGGCGCGGCCAGCTCGAAGCGATTGTCCTTTTTGATCCAGCTCGCAAGCAGGTTTGCCAGGCGGATTTGTTCGCGCAGACGCTCCACGATTCCTTCGCGGCCTAACGAGCGCCAGATCACCCATGCTTTTAGCGCGCGGAATCTGCGGCCGAGCTGAATGCCGTAATCCATGTAGTTCTTCTCTCCTTCGATGGTGTCGCCCCGCAGGACTTCGGGCACGAGGGTGAAGACGCGGCGCAAACGTTCGAGATCGCGCACGTAAAGCACGCTGAAATCGAGCGGCACAAACAGCGTTTTGTGCGGATTGACCACGATGGAGTCTGCCATCTCCCATCCTCTGCTTACCCATTTGTATTCCGGCATCATGGTAAACGCGCCGCCGTAGGCGCCGTCGATGTGCAGCCACATCTTTTCTTCCCGACAAATCTTCGCGATCTCAGGAATCGGATCGACGCTTGCGCTCGAAGTCGTGCCCACGGTGGCAACGACGGCAAGCGGCTGGAAAGCTTCTTGCCGGTCTTGCGCGATCATCCGGCGCAATGTGGAGATTTCCATGCGAAACTCGTTGTCGCTCGGAACGCGGCGCACATTTTCCTCGCCGATCCCGAGGGCGATTGCCGATTTTTCGGCAGCGCTGTGCGCTTGATCAGAAGTGTAAATGCTAAAGCGCGGCAGATCGCGATTGGTCAGGCCGAGTTTTCTCGTGGATGGCGCGGCCTGTTCGCGTGCGACCGCGAGCGCATGCATGATTCCCACCGACGCCGTGTCGTAAACGACGCCGCCAAACTCGTCAGGCAAACCGAGCCATTGCCGCAGCCAATCGATAACGACCGTTTCGAGCTCAGTCGCAGCCGGACACGTGCGCCAGGTCATCGCGTTGACATTGAGCGGCGCAGTGATGATTTCGCCGAGAATTCCGGGTGCGGTCGTTGTCCAGCCGAAGTACCCGAGAAACATCGGATGGCTCCAGTGCACCATGCCGGGCACGATGAGCCGATCGACGTCATTCAGAATTTTCTCGAACGGCTCGCCTTTTTCGGGCGGTTGCGCAGGAAACTGCGCACGAACCGCGCCAGGCTTTTCGTTAGGCGCGACGCGCAAGGATTCAATGTTCTCTCGAAAATCGGCAATCCAATCTGCAAGCTCATGCAACTGTTTGCGGAATTCCTCCGGTGGAGTGTCACCAGGCGATTGTCGATTTTTCATCGTCTTTGTAGCCGCCGCCCTGTGGGCGGCGCCGACCTGGACATGATTAACATATCAGTGCCACGCTTCCCACAGGGAAGCGGCTACAGCTAAAACGCAAAGCCAAAGCTAAAATGAAACGCGCCGAAATTTTCGTCGGGGTGCGGATTGGGATTGATGCCGTAATCGAGTCGAATCGGGCCGACCGGCAGCTTGTACCGTAGGCCCGCGCCTATGGCGTAGCGCATATCGCTTAGGCCAATGTCTTCGGACGTCGGCAAAAGATTGCCGGCATCAGTGAATATGGCGCCCTGCAGTTCTCCAAAAATCGGGAAAGTGTATTCAGCATTAAAGACGGTAAAGAATTCTCCGCCCACGGGATGACCGTGATTATCGTGCGGACCAAGATCACGTTCGCCGAAACTGCGAACGGTTGTGGCGCCGCCATTAAAGAAACGTTCATCGATCGGAATGGCAGTCGCTTCCGCTGAGCCGCTGGTAGTAAGCGAATGAATGATGCCGGCACGCGCGCCAAATGCAATCGAGGACTGCCGGAACCACCGCTGAAATGGCGTGCCCGTGGACTCATCTACCACTACACCCGGCGTGAGTGGCTTGGGTCCAAATGGAAGATAATAACCAACGCGCATCGTACCGCGGATAAATTCGATATCGCTCCCGAGCGCGCTCGAGGCCACCTCCACCGTGTTACCAATGAGGAACCCGCGTGGGTTCACATACGGACTCTCACGAACATCAAGTGTGTTAGTGAGTCCGATCGTATTTACGAGATAACCGCTTGGACCGAGGAGAAATTCCGGTTTGATCTGGGAATCGGTGATCTTCACATGACGGACGGATAGGGTCAGGGCCGCCTCGTCGTACTTGGTAATTTTGCGGCTAAGTTCGAATCGGCCGCCCAATTCGAATTTTGTGTAGCCGTCGTAATCAAATGTGAGGGCGGCTGCTCGTGCCGTGAAAACAAAATCGGTGTCCAAAAAGAACGGATCCTGGTACAGAATTTCGCCTTTATAACTGCGCTGTGAGACCTCGATCGATGCCGTCACCGGACGTCCGTAGCCGAACAGATCGCGATCGCCAACTTGAACGCCGGCGAGTGCGCCTTCGTAAGTGTCGTATCCGACCCAAAAGCCAAATTCCTTGCTCTTGGCTTCCTCAGCTGAAATGTCGAGCCGCAACAAATTTCCATCGACTGGCACCGGCTTGATTTGCAGCAAATTGAACTGCCCTGTCTTCATCAGAGTGCGAAACCGCTCATCAAGAACATCCGGGCTGTAAGTTTTCCCGCTTAACCTCGTGAACCGTTTGGTCACAAAACTGGGATGCAGCCGGGTTAGCCCGTTAACTGTCACGCCATCGAAGTGGTAAACGGGTCCCGGAGAGATCGTGATTTCTACCGGCACGCGACCATTTACTGCTTCCTCCGGCGCGCCAGTGGCCTCCACTTTGACGTCGTAATAGCCGCGCGCTTTGAAATATGCCTGGAGACGCCGCGGAATATCGGCTACGCGCACTTCAGTGTAAGGACGCTGCAACAGATCGATTATCTGTCCCCGTAGCGCCTCCGCACCGTAAACAGTCTGTCCGCTAAATGACACGCTGCCGAAAAAATATTGCCCGCCCTCGTGAACCGGAACGACGACGTCAACGTCGCTGCTTTGCTCCTGAAAGCTGTAACGCGGCGGATCGACTACAGCATCCAAAAAACCGTCCGCAATATAAAAGCGATCCACGAGGCGGGTTCCCTCCTCCATATCGGCGGCCACAAATGGCAACCTTTTCTCGAGCTTCGAGTATCGCTCGCGGGTTGGCCCCACCATGTACTCGAAGAGTTTGTCGGCTGGCTCGCGCGCGTTTCCGTCGAAGGTCACCGTGCGCAGCATGAACCGCGGACCCTCGGTAATATCCAGACGCAGTCGGCTCCCCGATTCGATGACGTAGTGCACGTTCACCTTCGCGTAGCCGTGCTTTCGGTAAAAAACTTCTAGGAAAAACGCGAGATCGTCCGCCCGAGCCGGACTTAACCCAAAATCCTCAATTGTGGTGAGCTCTTCTTTCAGGGCCGAACGGAGTTCCTTTTCAGCGAAAGCCTGCTGACCGCGAAATTCGATGATGCTCGTCTGCTTTGCGCGTTTTTCCTGTTCCTTTACGACCGCTTGCCGCGCTTTCTGTCGCTCCTCAGGTCGCGCCACGTCAACCGCACTTTGCGCTGCGACTTCAAATGCAAGGGCCACGCTTCCAAGAGAGAAAAGGACCCTGTGTCGCATGTCAGGAGCCTGTTGAAATACCCAGCCACGCCGCGCGAGAGCGATTTGGGTTGGATGGCAAGGCGCGAGCGACGAGCATGTCCGCAGCGACCTGTGAGGAGCGAGAAACGCAGCCAGACAGCCCAAAGCGCCCTCGCCCTCCGGGTTGCGCCGCTTTTCCGCCTCTCCGGCGTTGCTCGTCGGTTACAGACCTTTGCTGGTATGCTCTCTCCTCGCGCCTTGGAGAGACGAAAAATCGGCAGCAACGCGGCATGGCTGGGTATTTCAACAGGCTCCTAGCGAAAACGAATCAGATATTTTAGCTTTCCTCGGAAATCGCCTCGAAGGCCGACATCGCCAGTGAGCACAAGGTGATCGTCGATCTTGAACCGCACAGTGGCTTGCTGCTGACCAGTTCGAGGATCGACGGTTCCCAAATCCAGATCCAACCGATTGAAAGCCGTATTGCTCTCGGTTGGCTCGCCTTTTTTGACGATTTTGCGATAAAGCTGCTGCACCAGCAACATCGCCGCCCGGCCAGCCAGAACGTTGCTGCTCGAAAGTTCCTGTCGCGTCGCGCCAGTGGAGATCAGCGAAATGATTTCCTCCTGCGCCAGGGGCGGTTCGCTCGTGAAAATCGCTTCAGGCGAAAGCAAAGTTCCATAGACATAAACACGCACGGTGTAATCGCGGATAACTGATGTGCCTTCGAGATCGATTCGTGGATTCATCGAATCGCTCGGATCGAAAGTGAGGGAGCCGCGGGAAACCTCCAGGCGGCTGAAAGGCAATGTCGCTTCGACATTTTGCATCCGCACCTCGCCTTGCAACTCGGGACGTAGCCCCGTTCCCGTCAATTTTAGATCGCCCGTCGCTCCGCCGGTCGCGAGATTACCGTGAATAAGCACTGGATCTTTGGTTTTAATCGCGACATCAAATTTCCAGTCGCGCAACGGTGGGGTCGGCAGAGAAAATTCAGGGCGCTCCGAGGGCGGCTGCGGTGCGGGTCTGCCCGGCAGACCGATCGGAATCAGATCGATATTTTTTAGGAAATGGCTGTTCGTCATTGCGACGTTGCCGCTAACAGTCGCGGCCGCAAACGGTCCCGTTATCTTTACGTCCGCGTCCGCTCGCGCGGTGAGCGTATCGTTTCGCGCGAGCAGCACGCTATTGGCTTTCAGTTGCAAATCGAGAGTCGGTTCGGTCAGTTTCGGAAACGTGACGCGGCCGCTCATTCTAAAAGGCCCGCCAGCCAGATCGCCCCCGAAGCGATCCAGGGTGAGCGCGTTCTGGGCAAACGTTAGCCGCGCGCTAAAATTCCTCACCGCCGGGAGAGTCGCATTCGTAAAACGCGCCACATTCACCGTCATGTCCCCTGCTCCGCTCAAAACGGGATTGCCGAGTGTTCCGCCTACACCAACATCCAGGCCAAGATCGCCATCCAGTTGCTCGAGCTCCGGAACAAATTGCCGAATAAAATTCACAGAGGTGCGCGGGACTCGGGCCTTCGCAGTAATTGGCGTGTCGTCGGGCAATTTTCGGGCACGCACAATTTTGGGAACGTCGAAAGGCATGCTCGCGTTTATTTCCACCGGCTGAACCCGGGCTTGTTGCAGCTTGCCAGAAGCTGTCAGCTGATTTTTCGCCGTCTGCGCGCTCAACTCAAAAGTGGCCGGCTCCATTTTCGGCCATTGCTCATTTCTTAAATCCCGCGCCTGCACGTCGAGTCGCGCGTTTAAGTCGGCGATTGTTCCCTGCGCCTCGACCCGCGCGTTCACGATGCCGGACGTCATCGCTTTGACTCCGAGGTCGTCGAACAATTTTTTAAGATCAAGGTTCTCAGATTGAAACGTCGCAGACACTTTGCCGGACGACGGGACGACCGCAGCCTTGGTCCCGAGATTCCTCCACGTAAACGGAATGGAGACATACCCGGATGCAAACCTCGCCTGGCCCTGATCAAGCTGAATCTTGTCTATCTCAAGCGTGTCACCTTTCGCCTGAGCGATGGCATGGAAATCCATGTTGCTGGTGGCGAAAAACATGATCGGCATATCAAGACCCTCGGGCGAATAGGAGGCATCGAGGTTCGCCTGCAACGATTGCAGATTCCCATAGCGCCCTTTTTGCAAGACGAAGTTCAGTTTCCCTGAATTTTTAAACGTTTCCGCGTTGCCGCTTCCTTCCCAGTCCAGTTTGACTGAGCCTGCCAGTTCATTCTGATTGCCTGAAGCGCGAAGCAGCGGCTGAAGGGTCGATAAGTTCGCCACGCCTGCGGAAACTTTTCCGCTATAATGATAAGGTCGCCGCAGATTCAGCGTCCCAGTCGCGGTAAGGAAATCGGTATCGTTCAAAGTCGCGCTGCAATCGTTCAGATAGATCACGTTGTTCGAAATCGAACACTGAGTGCTTAGTTGCCGAAAAACCAAGTCTCGCATCCTCAGAGTTGATCCGGAGACCCACATTTGTCCGTTGGCCGTCTCTTGTTTCCATTGAATCTGCGCGCCCAACTGCAATGGCCCGCTGAATCTGTTTGGAGAATCAGCAACCCAGAAGTCGGCTGCGTCAGGCGCATTCAGGGCGACATCCACCGCCGCGGGCTGGGAAGAAAATTTGCCAACCTCTGCTGGAAGCAGGTAACGACCGCGAACATTCAGTTCATTTTGCTTTCGCCGCAGATTCAACCGGTCGAGGCCGAGAACGTCATCGCTTGAGTTGAGCGATCCTTCGACCGAATCAACGATGTAATCGCGATAACGTATTCCGGTTAAGTTGAACTCCATCGCTGTCCGCAGATCGGCGAACCACGGTCTTTTAGTATCGCCGCGCGCGACGCGCTTGGACGCGCGAAGCGTACAATTCAGCTTGTCGATTAACCCGTCAGCAAACCCGACCGTCTCTGCGGTCACGCCGAGGGCTGCCTGTATGGTTGCATTGACAATGTCGATCTTCCCGGTGAAGTGGGCCGAGCCGGTCAACCCCACAGGGGTTCCCGCTGTTAGTCGTTCCAAGTCAGGAGCCGTGCCGGAAATTTCAAGATTCGTCGATGACCGGCCAAACTCTTCGATTGTAGAAGGCAACTCGATTGACCCGCGAAGATGGAACTGGTTCCGGTCCTGAACGAGGTCGGCTGACTGTAAGGTCGCTCTCCCCTGCTCTGCGAAAATTTCAACAACACTCCTGTCAAAATTGATTCCCGGCCTGCCCGCCGTAGCCTCGGCGAAGGCGGGCCGATGCACATCACTCATCTGCAGCGATAAACTTCCGCTCCACGTGCGCGGCTGATCAATCACCCCCGCGCCAGTGAGTGCGAGATGCTCGATTTCGCCGGAAAGATAATTTTCTGGAAGAACAAGGAACTTGTTCAGCGATTCCGTCGCAATTTTCTCGGCGTCGACATGTATCTTCGTATCCAGTGAAGACTGCGTTTCCGTTAACGCAGCCGAGGCCGATAATTGGCCGCCGTCGATTATGCAAATGAGATTGATCGCCAGCGCTTTGGCGTCGATGTGCGACGCATCGACGTTCAACTGGCGGATTTGCTCCTGATCGCTCAGAAGCAGATCACGCAAGATCAAGTTCTTGTCCGCGTAAGAAGTTTGCCCGGAAATCTTCGACCGATTGTCGCCCGCGGGAAGCTGTAGTTTTTCGATCCGCACCTCGCCCGGAGCGCGCGGATTTAAATCAAGATCAATGCCTTCCGCGACAAAATCCCCTGGCTGATTTCTGACGACCAACGTCGCATCGCTCAGGCGGAGTCGCTCCGGGAAAAATTTCGGCAACTGCAATCGCGCTTTGGGAGGACGCGTTCTGAGCGGCGCCTTGGACGGATTCAACACAATGCGCGCCGAGCGCGCTTCGACATTATCAAACAACCGGGACACACCGTGCCGCGCAAAACCAAATAGATTGTAATCGACATGCAGTTGGTCGATGTCGATCGATTCAATCGCCGAGGGTCCGGTCGCGAACGCATGAAAGTTTCGCGCCGTGAGGCGGGTAAAGGGATTGCCTTCCAGACGGAAATCGATCTTTAAGTTTTCTCGGCTGGCGTATCGAAGCGCGACCTGCCGGCCAATTGCCAGCAAAATTGGCCGATGGAAAATTATCAGGAGCACGACAGCGACACCGAAGCCGACCATCACACGACGCCAAATCCGACCCTGGCGCTGCGCCTTTGACTGATCGTCCTCAGCCACAGAACGACTCTATTGCCCCTCTGCTCTAGAGCAAAGGGCAAATGCCGCAGCCCGACACGGGCTCCTACTTAGGCATTGCGTGCAAAGAACTCCCGCGTGACGCTTTCTCGATCGCGAAATAATGAATCCTGACAAGCTTTTTGATTATCTCGAGGGCAGATTATCCCCGGGCGAACGCGCTGCTTTGGAAGAGCAACTGATCTCGGACAAGCAATTGCAGCGCGAGCTGGCGGTGGCGCGACAGATTCACGCAGGAATGCGCGGTAACTCTCGGGAAGTTCTCTTGTCACCTGAGCCGGATGTAACTGAGCAAGGTCGCAAGATGGCGCTTCGGGTAGGCGCAGCTTTCATTATTCTCATGGCTGTCAATGTGGGATTCGGTCTCTGGTTGATCGCGAGACACGAAACCAAGAATCCGAACCGGGCGCTGCTTGAAACGCAAATGCGGGAGCAGATCGCGAAATCACTGGAGCATGCTGCGGCGACATTAACGCCAGCCCCAGACGCCTTAGGGGTAAGCGAAATTATAATTCCAGCTGCAACTGGGAAACTGGACGCTGTCGCAGATCAAGTGGTTACCATCGCTTCCCGATTCGGCGGTTCCGCTACGAAGGGGCTTCCAGATCGAGGCCGGATCAGCATCCTTGTCGATCTACCCGCGAATCGGGAGTCGGAATTCCGCGCCGCAATTGCGTCGATTGGCGGAGGTCCGGCGTCATCCGCCTTCGCCGAGGCTACGGCGGACAAGACGCCGCCGGCTACAGCAACGAGCCCCGCTGCAGCCGCGAAGAAAAGTTTTGTTGTACAGATTGTCGAGGAACCAGCAAAGTCAGATTGATGACAAGAACCCTCGTGAATGTGCCGCCTCTCCCCTTTCGCAAAGGGGGGAGGACTGAGGTGAGGGATTTCTGGCGTAGGCGATGATTGCAGTCACATTTGCGTTGCCGGCGGAAAGCTCGGATTTCTTACGCCATCTGCGCAATCAATCTCGCACCGATCGTAGTGGCATCCGCACAATTCGCGGCACGATCGAGGATCGCGCGGTTGAAGTTTTTCATACCGGCGTGGGAGAAAAGGTTTGCCACCAGCGAGTGGCAGAATTTCTCCAGGATCAGCAATTCGATCTTTTGATCAGCAGTGGATTTGCAGGCGCGCTTAACGATAAGCTGCAAATCGGCGATCTCCTCCTCGCAAAGAATTTTTCGACAGTCGAGCTGACCGAGGTGGGCTCATCCTTTTCACGTTTGCCGATTCATGAAGCCGATCTGTTAACCGTGCGTGCGTTAATCGATTCCAATGATGAGCGAAACAAAATTGCGCGCACATCGGGTGCGGCCGCGGTCGACATGGAGACGGAATTCATTGCGCGCGCCTGCGCTGAACATGGCATTCCCCTACTCTCCCTGCGCGTCATTACCGATACGCCGAGCGAACCGTTCCCGGCGCCGCCGAATGTCTTATTCGACATCGAACAGCAGCAAACTCGCTTCCTAACGGTGGCGACCTTCTTCATTGCGCGTCCGAATCGCGTCCCGCAGCTCATTCAGTTCGCGAGAAGAATTGCACGTGTGCGAAAAATTCTTGCAAGCGCGCTCTTCGATGTGATGCGCGGCATGGGCTGATGCAGCACACGGGCCGCGCAGCGATGCGACTACAGTTGTGCTGGCTCTATGTGCACCAGCACGTCCGCGATACGCGAGTCGCTTTGCTGGATCGCGCGTTTTACTCGATGCGCGATCTCGTGACCCTCATGGACGGAAATGTTGCCATCCACTCGGGCGTGGAGATCGACGTAAAAATCCAACCCCATTTTTCGGGCGCGACATTTCTCAACTTCGAGGACGCCAGGAACCGAGCTGGCAACTGAACAGACGGACTTGACGATTTTTCGGGGCGCGGTGTCCATGATTTCGTAAAATGCAGGCCGCAAAAGCCGAATGCCATTTGCCGCGATGACTGCGCAGGCAAAAAGGGCCGCCCAATCGTCCGCACTTTGCCAGCGCTTGCCGCCTATCAAGGCCACAGAAATGCCAATGAATGCAGCGGCGGACGTGAGCGCATCGCTACGATGATGCCAGGCATCGGTTTGCACAGCTGTGCTTTCCACGTCTCGTCCGATCCGATTGACGTAACGAAACAAAGTTTCCTTCACGATGACTACGACAATCAATATTACGAGTGTGTAAGGGGCCGGCGCGTGATGCGGCAGAAAAATCTCGCGCATACTTTGGACGGCGAGGCCAATTGCGGCAGCCAGAACTCCAACTGCAACAATTATGGCTGCGATCGGCTCAGCTTTCCCATGGCCGTAAGGATGAGTCGCGTCAGGTGGGCGCGCTGCAACTTTCAGCCCACCCCAGATGACAAACGAACCGGCAACATCCATACCCGACTCGATACCATCGGCGATTAGCACATAGGCGTTCCCAAAGAAGCCACCGAGAATTTTTGCTGTGGCGAAAATGAAGTTCACGATCATGCCGAAGAGCGCGACACGCGTTCCGGTCTGCCAAGCAGATGAAGTCATCCCGCCAGACGTGCTGTGAGTTTGCAGAT
>WNFX01001658.1_pt1 | contig 22761 bp, 13 predicted proteins | sample 5400111 | NCBI WGS metagenome assembly WNFX01 (sample SAMN13153363, study PRJNA577476) | soil metagenome | isolation source: 40 cm soil or saprolite under grassland replicate 1 | place: USA:California | collected 2016-06-15 | reverse complement strand
TCCATACCCACGTCGATGAAGCGGATTGCCTGCAGATCTTCGTCGCCGAAGGATCGACGACGCGGCTGAAGGAGCTCATCGGGCAAATCCGCCGAATCAAGGGAATCAAGGTGATCAAGTTCATCCAGACCGCGGCCCGCCGGTGAGCCTCGCTCCGACCCGAGACAAGGCGAGCGCGGTCCTTGGGAGGAGAGGTGTATGCGGACGCGTCTTCCGCGCACCGGAGGAGGTTCGGTCGCAGGTCACTCGACCGTGACGCTCTTCGCGAGGTTCCGCGGCTTGTCGATCGGGCACCCGCGCATCCGCGCGACCTCGTACGCGAACAGCTGGAACGCGACGCTGACCGGGACCGGCGCGAGGACCCATGGCATCGAGGGAATCCAGATCACGTCGTCCACGGCCTTGGGGAGTTCCTTGTCGCCCTCCGTGCCGATCGCGAGCACGGGCGCGCCGCGCGCGACCACCTCTCCGATGTTCGACCGCATCTTCTCGTACGTCGGGTCCTGCACCGCGATCGCGATGACCGGCGTGGATGGCGTCACCAGGGCGAGTGGCCCGTGCTTGAGCTCTCCGGCGGCGTACGCCTCCGCGTGGACGTACGAGATTTCCTTGAGTTTCAGAGCGCCCTCCAGGGCGACCGGGTAGTGCGCATGGCGGCCGATGTAGAACGCGTCCCGCGCGTTCCCGTACTTCTCGGCGAGCGCCCGGATCTCCGTGGACTTGTTGAGTACGTACTGCGCTGCCCGCGGGAGGGACCGGAGCTCGTCCTTCAGCGCGTCGATTTCGGCGTATCCGAGCGCCCCGCGGTCCTGCGCCATCTTGAGCGCGATCAGGTACAGGACGACGACCTGCGCGATGAACGTCTTCGTGCCCGCAACGCTGATCTCGATGCCCGCGCGCGTGTACACGGTGATGTCCGTCTCGCGCGTCAGGCTCGATCCGAGGACGTTTGTGATCGCGACGGTCCTGCAGCCGCGGCGGCGCGCCTCGCGCGCGGCGCCGAGCGTGTCGGCCGTCTCGCCGCTCTGGGAGATCAGGATGACGAGCGGCCGGTCCGCCGGACCCTGCGTATAGCGGTACTCCGAGGCCAGCTCGGCGGAGGCCGGGATGCGCGCGAGCTCCTCGAGAATGTACTTGCCGATCAACGCGGCGTGGTACGACGTCCCGCACGCCACGAGCTTCACGCTCGTGGCCCCCTCGGACAGGAAACCGTCGATCTCGAGGTTCGCGAGCCTCCCGAGGAGCGTCTCGTGGATCGCCTTCGGGCCTTCGTGGATTTCCTTCAGCATGAAGTGTTCGAACCCGCCTTTCTCCGCGTCCTCGAGCGACCAGGTGACCCGCTCGGGCTCTCGCCGGACCGCGCGGCCGTCGAGGTCCGTGACCGCCGCGCCCTTGGGTGTGATCACGACCATCTCCTTGTCCATCACGTAGAGCACGCGGTCCGTGTAGCGCAGCAGCGCGGGGACGTCGGACGCGAGGAAGTTCTCGTCCGGTCCGAGGCCGACGACGAGCGGGCTTTCGTTGCGGGCGCCGACGACTTTCCCGGGTTCGTCCGCGTGGACGGCCAGGATCGCGTAGGATCCGCGGACATCGCGGAGCGCCTTCCGGACCGCTCCCTCGAGGTCGCCGTCATAGTATGACTCGATGAGATGGACGAGGCTCTCCGTGTCCGTCTGCGACACGAACGTGTGGCCGCGCGCCTCGAGCTTCTCGCGGAGGCTCGCGAAGTTCTCGATGATCCCGTTGTGCGCGAGGGCGATCTTCCCGTGGCAGTCGACGTGCGGGTGCGCGTTCACCTTCGACGGCGGCCCGTGGGTGGCCCAGCGGGTGTGGGCGAAGCCCGTCGTCCCCTTGAGCGGCGGGAGCTGCGCCTCCAGGTCCGCGATGAAGCCTTTGTCTTTCACGACGTGGAGGGCGCTCCCGACGACGGCGACGCCCGCGCTGTCGTACCCGCGGTACTCGAGGCGCTTCAGGCCGTCGAGCAGGATCGGCAGGGCGTTGCGGCGGCCCGCATACCCGACGATTCCGCACATCTACAGGACCACCGCGCCCGAGGGGATCGTCCCGCGGAGCTTCGCGCCCGACTCGACCCGCGCCCTCTCATTCACGACGGTCCCCGGCGCGACGCTCACCCCGTTCCCGATTTCGACGTCCTCGCCGATCAAGGCGCCGATCTGCGGGACCGCGTGCCACGCGCCCTCGATGTTCACGTCCCCGGGCCCGGACGCGGCGAGGAGACCCGCCCGCGCGACGACGCCGGAGCCGAGGACTGCGTCTTGCACGACGCTCGACGGACCCAGGATGACGTCGTCCATGAGGATCGAGTTCGCGACGGTCGTCAGCGCGCCGATGCGGACGTTCTTCCCGAGGCTCGTCGAAGGCAGCAGGACGGCGTTCGGACCGATCTCGCATCCGGGCCCGATCGACAGCGGACCTTGGAGGTACGCCCCCGACCGGATCACGCACCCGTCTCCGATCGAGACGCGGCCGCGGATCGTGACCGCGGGCTCGATCGTGCCCGCCCGGACCTCGTGCCCGTCCTTGAGCGCGACCGCATTCAGCCGAAGGAGGTCCCACGGGTACAGCGCATCGACCCATGTCCCGCCCGTCTTGACGGCCGCGACCGCCGTCCGCTTCGCAAGCGAGGACACCGCCCCCGGCAGGTCGTGCTGGCCCTCCTTCACGAGCGCCTGAATCTCGTCGAAGATCCGCGCGTCGAGGGCGTACGCCCCCGTGCTGATCAGGTTCGAGATGACTTCGGTCGGCTTCTCTGTGATCGCGAGCAGGTTGCTTCCCTGGATCGTGATGACGCCGTAGCTCTGGGGCCGCTCGCTTTCCGTGATCAGCACCGCGGGCTTCCCGGCGATCTCGAGCAGGTCCGATACGAACCGGCCGTCGACCATGTTGCTGCCGTTCAGCACGAGGAACGGCTCGTCCAGATGGCCGCGCGCCTCCCAGATCGCGTGGGCCGTTCCGAGCTGTTTCGTCTGCGTGACGTAGGTGACGTGCGCGCCGAACGCCTTGCCGTCCTGGAAGTACGCCTGGATCCGTTCGCGCCGGTACCCGACGACGAAGAAGAGGTCGTGGACTCCGTTTTCCACGAGTGCCTGGACGACGTACTCGATGAGCGGGCGGTTCCCGACGGGGATCATCACCTTGGGCAACGACGCGGTGAAGGGCCCCATCCGGGCGCCTTCTCCTGCGGCGAGGACGACCGCTTTCATGGTCCGACCACGTCCGAGCGCTCCGGACGGATGCCGGGCTTACGCCGCGACGGGTATATCCCTTGTGGGGCCCGTCCAGCGGCTGAGAATCGTTCGAGTCCGTCGCGTTCGCAGCGCTCGGGCGGATTCGCCATGTCCCATTCGGACTGCTTCCCGATATTAAAAGCAATTCTACAACATTCCGAGAACCGGTAACGAAGGATTAATAACACTCCTCCCCCTTGCGCCGGCATGGTCCGGCGCTGGCTCGTCGAGGACACCCCGCAAGGGGCCGTCGGACGGGAAGCCGAGATCCTCGAGAAGCCCGAGCGGGTCGCGCCCCTCTCCTCGCCGCTCGCATGGCGGATCCTCCAGGAGCTCGCCCGGGCTCCGGACTACCCGAACGCCCTGGCGGCCCGCCTGAACGTCCACGAGCAGAAGGTCTACTATCACGTGCGGCGGCTCGAACGCGCGGGCCTCCTCGAAGTCATCCGGGAAGAATCGAAGCGGGGCGCGTCGGCCCGCGTCCTCGCCCCGACGGCGGACGCGTTCGCCGTCGTCCTGAAGGGACGCGGCACGCCAGTCGCCTCCCCCCTCCTGCCGCACGCGGGCATCGTCGCGCGCTTCCTCGAGGAGTTCTCGAGCGAAGGGACGTTCAACGGCTCGATCGTCGTCGGCTCGCCGTACACGCACGGACCGTTCGGCACGACGTCCCGCGATTCCCCGTACGCCGTCGAACTCGGCTTCTTCCTCGGGCGGCTCTTCGCGGCGCCGAAGCGTCCCCTCCTCCGGCTCGACACGGAGATGAAGGCGGCGGGCCCGGGGCGGGACCATCTGATCCTGGTCGGCGGTCCGGTCGCGAACATCATCACGATGGACCTGAATCCACATCTCGCCGTGAATTTCGACTGGAAACAGGTGTGGCGGATGGAATCGTCGCGCACGAAGCGGCACTACGTGGACGAGCAGGTCGGGCTGATCGCGAAAGTCCGCAACCCATGGAATCCGGCGCGGGTCGTCGTCCTGCTCGGCGGCCTCCACGCGGTCGGCACGATGGCGGCAATCCTCGGCATGACCCAATCCGCCGACGACGTCCTCGACGGATACACGCCGGGGGAGGACTTCTACCGGGTCGTCGCGGGCCAGGACCGGGACGCGGACGGACGGATCGACGCCGTCTCGATCCTCGAGTGATCAGCCCAAGGCGACGCTCTCGTAGGGAATCTTGTCCTCGAGCCGGGCATTCGCCGCTTCGATCGCTTGGATGGCCTCCATCGCCCGCTCCTCCGGGAGGAGCAGGAGGACGTCGACGCCTCGTTCGGCCGCCTCCACCGTCGCGGGGACCGCACCGAACTCGATCCGAGGACGCAAGCCGAGTTCCCTCGCCGCCACGAGGCCCGCCGGATCGAGCGCCGCGACGACGAACCCTCGCGTCTCGCGGAGGAGTCGCTTCGATGACGGCGGCGTCCTCCGGCGGGTCCCGGCCGGCACCCGCGCCACGACGATTCGGCCGGGTCGCAGGGCGACGATGCCCTCGAGGTTGCGGACCGCGAGCAGTTCGCCCTTCGCCGCATCGTGGGCAGCGATTCCCGTCGAGGGCGACGTCCGCCCGGCGTAGGCGACGAGGAGCCCGTTCTCCATGAAGAGCCCGAGGCGGTCGCCGCGGCGCGCCGCGCCCCCGGCGAGGGCCTGCGTCGTATCGACGACGGCCATCGCCCGGCCCGCGCGTTCGACGAACGCCCGCAGTTCGACGAAGCGGTCGTGCAGATGCTCCACGCCTTTCTTCGTGGCGCGGTATTCGCCGTTCGCGAGCGTCAGCAGCGCATCTGCCTGGAGCCCGTGCGCGTATTCCGAGGCCCCTTGGACCGTCATGTCGAGTCGCTCCGCGATCGTGCGGAGGCGCGTGTGGCGGTTGGTCGTGACCTCGTAGAGGAACAGGAGTCGGGTGGTCGCGCGAAGGTCCCGGAGCAATGCCATGGGAACCGCATTCCTTCACCCGAGGAAAAGGCCGCGCCAACATTCTTAAATACTCAAGTTCATCGGACAAACATCAAGTCTAGTTGAGGAGGAGAATCAGGTGCGGTTGACGACGCGGATCGCGGTGGGCTTCGCATCGGCCCTGCTCGTCGTCGCGATCCTGTACGACGCCCCGGCGTCGGGAGGGTCCGCATCGATCCGGATTCTCTTCGACTTCGGGGACGGCAGCTATCTCTGGGCGAGCGAGACGATCCCCGATCCTTCCGCGGTCAACGCAACGTGGCTCGCGGTCCAGCGAGCGGCGTCGGCGAATGGCGTCTCGATCGAGTCCACGTGGTACGATTGCTGCGGCGTAGGGATTGCGGACATCGGTGACCGCCATTCTCCCGCCCGGTTCATCGGCCTCTACGAATGGAACACGTCCGCCCGTACGTGGGATTTCACATCCTCGGGGATCTCCGGGCTCATCGTACAGGACGGGGCGAGCATCGCTCTCTACAACGCGGGATACGATTCGGTGACTTTCGCCGGCCGCACGCCGGTGCCGACGCCGGACCATCCGACCCCCGCCGTCGAGTTCCGATCGGACCTCGGGAACAGCGGGGCCTCCCCTTCGACCGCCCCGAGCGCCGTCCGACTCGCGTGGGACCGCGACACGGGCGTGCGGGAGATCGAGGCGACTCCGGCCGTGGCGTACGGACATGTGTTCGTTAACACGCGCGACGGGATCCTCGCGCTGGATGAGTTCAGCGGACGCACAATTTGGAATCGATCGGCGGCCCGAGGGTTCTCGTCTCCCGCGGTCTTCGACGATTCCGTGATCGTCGGCACATCGGACGGGACCGTCGTGCGGCTCAACGCGTCGGATGGCGGCGTGCAGTGGGAGACCCGCCTTCTCACGGAGAGCTCGTTCAGCGGCATCACGTCCTCTCCGAAGGTCGCGTTCGACCGAGTGCTGATCGGTACGTTCAACGAGTCGGGAGGACCCGGCGAGGTCGTGAGCCTCTGGGCGAGCAACGGGACCGTCGCGTGGCGGCACCCGACGGGATCCGTGCACTATTCCTCGGCCGCGTACTTGGACGGCGTCGCGTACGTCGGAATCATGGGCACGTACAACACGACGAGCCAGGTGACGTTCGACCCGCCGTACGGCATCCTCGCGCTCGACGCCTCGACCGGGGCGGAGAAGTGGTTCTTCGAGACCGGGGGCTCCGTCGCCGCGTCTCCAGCCATCGCCGGTTCGCGGCTCATCGCGCCATCCAAGGACGGCAACGTCTATGCGATCGACCGGGCGACGGGCGTCCTCGCCTGGAAAGCCGCCGTGGATGCGGGGGTGTCCTCCCCGGCGGTCGCTGGGGACTCCGTCGTCGTGGGGGGCGGCTCCTTCGGAACGACGGGGCGTGTGGTTGCGCTGGACGTGGCCACGGGAGACCCGCGCTGGTCGTACACGCCGAACGGTCCCGTGCAGGCGTCGATTTCGTACGCCGACGGCAACGTGTTCTTCGCGACGAACGCCGCCCATGGGTCGATCTACGCATTGAACGCGACGACCGGCGCTCTGGCGTGGTCGTTCGAGCCATCGCCGTCGGAATACATCCTCGGATCTCCCGTCGTCGCCGACGGGACGGTCTTCGCGCCGAGCGACAACGGCCACGTGTACGCCCTCGGTCCGGCGATTCGCCTCGCCGAGCCGATTCTCATCCCGGTCCTCGTCGGCCTCGGCGTCGTCGGGGCCGCCATCGGGGTTGCCGCGGTCGTCGTGTTCGTCGTGTTCGTGCGGAAGAGGTCCCGCGGGGGGCGCGTCGCGTGAACGAACGGCGTCAGGCGATTCTCCTCGTGGTGCTGCTCATCCCCGCCATCGCCGGTCTCTACGCAGCGACGCAGCTGATCCAGCCCGCACCCGTGCAACCCTCCGTCGTGCGTGCAGTCCGTCTCGAGGCGGTGGGCGTCGACTGGACGATCGTATACGATGCGATCCTCACGACGAACAATACCGCGTTCTCCCTGCTGATGGAGGCCAGCCACGCGCTCGGCTTCCCGGTCGCGTACGTCCCCTATGGTGTCCCGAGAGGGATGTTCGTCACCGCAATCAACGGGTCTGTCAACGGGGAAGGCAATCGCTATTGGCAGTACTGGGTGGGCGGCGCGTATGGGGACGTCGCGGCGGACCTGAAGCCGTTGCGTGACGGCGACACCGTCCTATGGAAGTTCGTCTTGTCGGTGGAGGGCGGCTGAATGGGACGTGCCTGGCGCGCCGTGCTGGAGGCCGGTTTCGGCGATGCGCGGACCCGGCTCCTCGGGAGCTTCTTGATCGTCGTCGCGGTCGCCGGGACGTACATCATGCACACGTTCGCGAACATCGAGACGGTGTTCGTCGCGAGCCTTCTCGCGGGGTCCCTCCTGGGCCGTTGGTGGACGGTGCTCGTGCCGGTGACCGCGCTGGTCGTCCTGCAGACCCTCGAATGGTCGACCGGATACTCCGGCTATGCCCTCGAGGCGATGGCCGCCATTTCGTTCTTCGTCATTTCGGGATTCGTGTTCGTCGCATTCGTCGGACGCCGGATCCGGCCGAGGGTCCTGTTCCGAGTCAGGTCGGTCGCACTTCTGACCACGATCAGCGTGCCTCTCACGATCGCCTACGATTTGTGGACCGCGTTCGGCGAGTGGTATTTCCTCACGCGGCCGTTCGGAGTGGGCTTGGCGACGGTCCTGTATTTCCAAGTACCTTTCACCCTGTACCACCTCCTGAGCTCCCTGATTTTCGTGCCGTTGTTCGGGAGCATGTTCCTCTTCCTCCGCGCCTACGGATGGCCCGCAAAGACCGAAGATAAGGTGCCGTCGCCAGGAGGGCGCGAGTAATCAGAGGAGTTCCTCGATCTGCTCCCGCATCCGGTGGACCTCTTCACGACGACGGTCGAGATCCTTCTCCGCTTCTCGGATCGCGCGGTCACGGGCCTCGAGGCTGGCTTTCCGCGCTAGCAGATCCCGCTCGAGCCCTTCGAGGCGGAGTCGGTCCCGCTCCGTGGCCTTCCCTCTGCCCTTCAGATCGGCTGCCAGCGTGTGCACCTTCTTCGTTTGCTCCACGAGCGATTCGCGTTCCTTTGCGATCGCCCGGGCCACGAGGGATTCGACCGCCCCTTCCTTCTGGGAGACCCGCCGGCCTTCCGACTCGAGGTTCTTCCACATCGCTTTCGCTTCAGCACGTTCGCGAGCGAGGGCCGCGGACTCCTCCTTGAGGCGTTTCTCGCGCTGATCGACGGCCTTGCTGCGCACGTCAAGCTGGGTCGAGGCCGCCTCGAAGCGCGTCTCGCGCTGCTCGAGGTCCTCGCGGGCACGCACTGTCTTCTCCATGGCGGCTCGCTGCTCCTCGAGAAGGGTTTCTTCTGATGCCATTCGTTCCTTGAGTTCGCGGCTCTTCTCCTCCGCGACCTTCTCCGCGTACTTCAGGAGGCTCATCGCTTTCGACTTCAGGTCGGCCGCCTCGTCTTCGTGCGATGCAACCAAGCCGGCCTGGACCTCGATCTCCTTCGACCGTTTGTCGACGTCACCCTTGGCCCGCTCCAGGCCTTTCCGCTCCTCGGCGAGCCGTTTCACGTCCGCGGTGAGGTGCTCTTTCGCCTCCTTGAGTCCCTTGTCAAGTCGATCGAGTTCTGCCTTGCGCTTTTCGATTCCCTGCGCGATTTTGTTCGACTCGATGTCGTGCTTCTCGAGCGTCGAGGCGAGCACCTTCAGTCCGTCTTCGCGGTCGGCGAGTTCATGGCCTCGTTCCTCCATGCCCGCGGTCGTTTTCGCGAGATCCGCGAGCTTCTCTTTGAGGTCCGCCTCACGAGCCGCGAGTTCGGCCTCTCGCGCCCGCGCAGACTCTTCTCGTGCGGCGAGACGAGAACCCTCGCCCTCGATTTTCTCGAGGCGTCCCTCCAGCTTCTTCGACTCCGACCGAGTGCGTTTCTCGACAGCAGAGAGGGACGCTTTCGCGCGAGCCAGCTCCTTCTGCACGGCGACGGCCTCGCGCGCTTCTTTCGCTTGGTCCCGCGCCATGGCCTCCACCGCCTGCTTGCGGGCTTCGAAGTCGTTGAGCGCCTCGCGGAGTTCGTGTTCTCTCTGCGTGAGTTCCCGGCCTCGTTGCGTGAGGCGTGCGTCGACCTCCTGCATGGCCGACTCCTTCGCCGCAACGTCTTTCGTCGACTTGGCGAGCGCCGACTCTCGGCGATCCAGCGTGGCCTCCACCCGCCGCAACTGTTCGTGTTTCGATCGCAACGATGCATCTTGGAGGGCGAGCTGTTTCTCTTTCGCATCCGCACCGGCCACGAGGTGTCGGGCTTCCTCGATTTCCGCGCGGGCCCGCGACTCCTGGCGTTTCGCCTCCTCGGCCGTGGCGGCTTGGGACTCCTCCCATTCCCGCTTCGCGGTGCCGAGGGTCTTCTCGCTCTTCTCGAGTTCCGATTCGCGGGACGCGACCGATTTATCCCGCTCCATCAGCGTCGCCTCGGTCGCCGCGAGCTCGCGACTCCGGACGTCGAGCGCCTTCGTCCTCGCGACGAGATCGAGCCGGAGGGCATCCGAAGCCTTGCGATCGGTCCGCAACTCCTTCGTGGCGCGGTCGAGGTCGGCGTTCGCCTGCAGAAGCGCCGCCTGAGCCTTCGCGAATGCGGATTCCCGTCGCTTCAGATCCTTGCTCGAGGTTGCGAGCTCTTCCTCACGTCGGTCAACCTGAGCCAAGCTGGACTCAAACTTTGCAAGTGCGACCTTGTGACCATCCGCTTGCGCCAAGAGCGTCTTCTCCCTCTCTTCGACGGCGGCGGTCCGTTCCTCGATCTGCCGACCCCGCTTTAGCAGGTCGGCTTCGTGGCGCTCTAGCGCCACTCGCTCCCCTTTCAACGCCTTTTCCGAAGCCGCGATGGCGGCGCGAGCTTGTCGGAGCTCCTCTTCGGCCTTCGACACGGAAGACTCGTGCGCGTCTACTAGGCGGTCCCGCTTGCTAAGCCCGTCCGCCTGAGTTTGGAGCTCTGCCTGAGCGGACTCCAGGGCTTTACGATTCGAACCGAGTTCCTCTCGGGCCCGCTCCAGTTTCGCGGTCGCGTCCTTCAGCTCCTCGCGTTCCTTCATCGCGGCCTCTTGCGCCTTCGTCAGTTCGGACTTGACCGTCGCGATTTCCTCCCCGCGTCGTTCGGCGTCGGCCACGCGGGACTCGAGCTTCGCCGCGGCGGCCTTTTGGGCTTCTGCCTCGGAGCGGAGCTCCCGCGCCCGTTGGTCGAGCGATTTCTCGCGCACCCCATGTTGACTCTTCCGGCGTGCGAGTTCATCAGCTCCTCGAACGACGGCAGATCGCTCCCCTTTGATGGCCTTCCGCTGCTCCGCGAGCGCCTCGAGGGCGGCGGCGAGATCGTGTTCGCCTTTCGACACGGCGGCTTCGCGTTGCTTCAGGAGGCGATCCGCGCGCTTCGCCCCCTCCGTCTGCGCGGCGATTTCCGCCTTCCCCGCTTCGAGTCCCTTCGCGCGTTCCTCGGCCCCTGCCTCACGTCGCGACAGGACGGCCTCGCGTGCGCCCAACTCGGTCGCTCGCAGCTTGATCTCCTTGTCGGCCCTCCCGAGCTCGGTTCGAGTGGTGGAAAGGTCCTCCCGCGCTTTCGCAATCCGACCCGCGTCTCGTTCCAAGGCTTTGCGCTGGGTCGCAAGCGCCTTTTCCGCCGCGGTGAGTGCGACACGGTCCTCCTCGAGTTTCGCTTCGCGCTTCGTCGCCGTGGCCTCCCGGGCCTTCACGGCTTGGTCCGCCCGACGGACCGTGTCCTGCCGAGAGGTCACCTTTGCGCGGGTCCCTTCGACGGTCCTCGAGAGCTGAGCGACTTCCTCTGCGCGTTTCTGGAGTTCGGCCTCGCGCTCGCTGAGTTTCGTTGATGCAAGCTTGAGTGCCCGCTCCGCGCGTTCCAGTTCGGTCCCCCGGAGGGCGAGATCGTCTCGCGCTTTCGCGAGCGCCGCCTCCTTCTCCGAAGCGTTCGCGGCCGCCCGCTGGACGGCTCGCTCGCGGACTTGGAGTTCCGCTCCGGCCGACTTGCCGCGAGCCTCTCCCTCGACGACCGCCTCCTCGCGCGCCTTCAAGTCAGCGGTGGCCCTCCCGACCGCTTCCGCCGCGTTCCGCATCGCGACCTCGCGGCGCTCGAGCTCGGCCTGCTGTCGATCGAGGCCCTCCTTCGCCTCGGCCAAGGTGTGGTCGAGGGTCTTGAGCCCCTTTGATTGGTAATCGAGTTCGGTTTTCCGTTTCGCCTGCGCGTCCGCCCCCTCGGTGAGCTCCCGCCCGCGTTTCGCATCTCGGACCTCCGTCGCCTTCGAAGCGTCGTCGATGCGCTTCTCGAGCCGAGCAAGTTCTCGTTCTCGTTCGCGCAGGGCCTTGAGCGCTTCCTGGCTCTCCGACTCGCGCTTCGTGAGTTCCGTCTCTCGACGTAATTGGTCGTCGTCTCTCCGCTGGTGGGTCTTCGATTTCGAGTCCAGGTCTGCCTGGCTCGAAGCGAGTCGTTTCTCCCGCGATGCCAGGTCCACATTCCTCCGGGCGAGCGTCGACTCGAGGGCGTCGAGCTCCGACGCCTTCGCGGAGGTCGTCCGGGCCTTCTCGAGATCCTTCTGGAGCGCGGCGGCTCGATGCACCTCGGCATCGAGTTGTGCGTTCGCGCGGGTCATCTCGGTTTTCACTTCAATCTCCTTTCGCCGTAGCGCCTCGTTCGCGGCGTGCAGCGAAGTTTGGAGCGCCTCGAATTCCTGGTCCCGCTTCGAGAGATCGCGCTCCGTGGCCCGGAGCCCCTTCCTCGCGTCCTCGAGCTCCCCGGCGTGGGCCTCGTCGTTCGCTTTCGCTTCCGAGGCGAGACGCGCTTGGGCGTCTCGGAGTTTCTGCTCGTCTTTCTCCGCCGCGCGCTCCCGTTCCTTGATTGCCTTCAGCGCCTTCTCCGCCTCGAGCGTTCGTTCGGCCGCCAATCGGGAGGCTTTCTCGGACTCGGTTTCCCGAGCCTTGAGGTCGGTTTCCTTCTTTGCCACCGCAGCCGCGTGATCCGCAAGATCCTTGGACCGTGCGTCGAGCTTCACCCACTGTGCCTTCAGGTCCGCCTCCTTCTCCGTCAGCTCGCCCGCTCGACCCGCCCTCTTCCGTAGTCCTTCGATTTCCTCCCTGAGCCGGCTCGCCTTCTCGTTCTCCTGCTCGACGGCGGCCCGCGCCTTCGCGAGTTCGGCGTTGAGCGCCGCCTCGATCTCCCGGCGCTCGTTCCGAATTGATTCGGCCTCTACGCGTGCAGCCTCGAGGCTCCGGAGGCCTTTGGTCGTCTCTTTCCCAGCCGCAGCGAGGTCTTTCTGCAGAGCGTCCGCCCGGTGGCTTTCGGATTCGAAGTGGGCGTTTGCCTTCGTAAGCTCAGCTTTCAGTTCGAGTTCAAGCCGTTCGCGCGCCTCCTCCGCGGCGCGGGCGGCGTTGTGAGATGTCTCGACCTCCTTGTCACGCTTCGCGAGCTCGCGATCTCGAATCTGCAGGAGCTTCTTGGCTTCGTCGAGTTCCCGGTCTTGGGCTTCCTCCGCCTCCTTCGCTTGGTCCGCTAGCTTGCCCTGGGTCTCCTTGAGCTTCCGCTCGGCTTTCTCGACCGCGCGCTCCCGCTCCTGGACGGCCTTGAGGGCCTTCTCCGCCTCGAGCGCCCGTTCCGCGGCCGCGCGACCGCTCGATCGGGTCTCCGCCTCACGGGCGCTGAGTTTCGCCTCGGACTCGCCGAGGACCGCCTCGCGACCCGCGAGGTCCTTGGACCGTCCGTCGAGCTTCGCCCACTCCGCCTTCAGCGCGGACTCCTTTTCGGTCAGCTCGCCCGCCCGGCCCGCGCGCCTCCGAAGGCTCTCGATTTCCTCCTTCAGCCGGCTCGCCTTCTCCTTCTCCTGCTCGACCGCGGCGCGCGCCTTCGCGAGTTCGGCGTTGAGGGTCGTCTCTCGCTCGAGGCGTTCGTTCCGCGCGGACCCGGCCTCGGTGCGCGCGGCTTCCAAGCTCCGGAGGCCTTTCGCCGACTCCTTCCGCGCCGCCTCCAAATCCCTTTGCAGGGCGTCCGCTCGGTGGCTTTCGGATTCGAGTTGGGCGTTCGCCTTCGTGAATTCGGCTTTCAATTCCAATTCCCGCCGCTCGCGCGCCTCGTCCGCAATCTGGGCGGCGGTCCGAGACGCCTCGATCTCTTTGTCGCGCTTGGCTAGTTCACGCTCTTGGATTTGTAGGAGCTTTCGGGCCTCGTCCAGCTCACGGCCGTGGGTTTCCTCCCGGGCCTTCGCCTGCTCGTCGAGCTTGGCCTGGGCCTCCTCGAGTTTTCGCTCCCCCTTCTCGAGAGCCCGTTCCCGGTCCCGGAGGGCCTTGAGGGCTTTCTCCGCCTCGAGCGCCCGTTCGGCGGCCGCGCGACCGCTGGATCGGACCTCCGCCTCGCGCGCGCCGACTTTCGCCTCGGACTCGGCGAGGGCGGCTTCGCGGTCCGCGACGTCCCTCGTCCGGACATCGACTTTCGACCACTGCGCCTTGAGATCGGTCTCTTTCTCAGTCAGCTCCCCGGCTTTGCCCGCCCGTTTCCGCAGGTCTTCGATTTCGCCTCGGAGCCGCACGCCCTTGTCGCGCTCCTGCTCCGTGCCGGCCCGGGCCTTCGCGATCTCCGCCGTCAGGGCGGTCTCGCGGTTTTGCGCTTCCTTCTGAGCCGCCTGCGCCTCCGATCGCGCCGCTTCCAGGTTCCGCAGCATCTTCGCGAGGTCCTTACGGGCCGCTTCCAGATCCTTCTCGAGGTCCGCGGCCCGTTGGTCCGCGCGGTCCCGCATGGCTTTCCGGTTCTCGGCAAGTTCCGCCTCGCGCGCCTCGAGTTTCGTCCGCGAGTCCTCGATCTCCCGCTGCACGCCGCCGAGTTCGCGGCCCTGGCCGTCGAGCTTTTCCTCGAGGGACGCGAGGGAACGCTCGCGCGCGGCCAGTTCTTTGTTGCGGCCGTCGAGGGACGCGACGAGGCCTTCGACCTCCTCTTCGCGCTTCCGGAGCGCTTCCTCTGTCGCCTCGAGCGCGGACCGTCTCTTCTCGACCTTCTGCATCGTCGCGCCCGCCTCGGCCGCGGCGGCCTTGGCTTTCCGGAGCGAGCCGATTTCGTCCCGGGCCGCCTCGAGTTGCTTCTGCGCCGCCTCGACCGCCCGTTTCGCCTCCCGCTCGGCCGCGGTCTGCGCGGACCCGAGTTCTTTGACCCGCCGTTCGAGGCTCTCGATCACGCCGTCCTGCCGCGCGATCTGTTCTCCCTTGGCGTCGGAGAGTTTGCGGGCGGCTTGCAGCTCTTTTCGGAGCTGGTCTTCCCGGGCTTTCGCCTCGGACTCGAGGCGCGCGACGTCGACGTGGACGACGAGCGACTCGCCCGCGTCAGCGTCCTCGCCCGCCGCGAGCGACTTCCGGGCTTTCTCACGCAGTCCCATGTCCCGATCACAGCTGGAGCCGTTCGAGGATGCGTTCGTACAGGGCGAACTTCTCGGACTTCGCGAAGTCCTTGATCTTGTCGGCCGGCAGCTCGCCGAGCAACTCGTCGAGGTCCTTGATCACGACCTTGAGTTCGTCCCTCAGGCCGGTGAGGTCCTTCGTCTCCTGCACCAACCGGTTCCGCTCCTCCATCACCCGCTCCATCTGGTCTTCGAGTTGCACGACCCGACCCTTGAGTTCCGTCATCTCGAGGTCGGGGGGCTTGACCGTGACCGTCGGGGTGTCCGTCCTCCCGATCGGGCCCGAGGATCCCCGCTGCTCGAGCTCCCACCGCCGGCGCTCGATGTCGACCTCCCCTTGGCTCAGCGCGTGAAGCCGCTCGTCGAGCAGCCGGCCCTTCTCCCGGAGGAGGTCCTCACGCTTCTCGAGCTCCCGCTCCTTCTCGTGCAGGCGGCTCACGAGCGTGTGGAACTCTCCCTCCCGGCGGAGGATGTCCGACTCCCGTTCCTTGAGCTGCCCGAACTCCTTCTCGCGCGACTCGAGCTCGCGACGGAACGCCTCCACGCGACTCCGGAGGGAGGACTCCCGCGCCTTGAGCTCGTCCTCCTGCATGCGCAGGATGTTCCGGTACGTGTGCTCCATGTCGACGAGCCCCTCTTCGAGCTTGAGGATGTCCTCCTTCTGGAGCAGAAGGCCCGCGATCTGGCCTTTCAGCTCCTCGCGCTCTCGGACGTCCTTTGGATCCGTCGACGATTCGAGCGACCGGATGCGGTCCCGCGCCCGCTCGATTAGCGCGTCCATGTGCTCGAGACGCCGCTTGCGCCGGTCGAGCATCCGATCGAACGGCTCGGCGAGCTTCCAGAGCGACTCGTCCAGCGCGCCGCCGGGTTGTTCGGAGGCGTCCGATATGGCCGGAAGATCGGCGTCGCGTCGCGCGCTGGCCGGGGGTGCGCTCCGGGCTTTCGCCCTTTCGCGGCTGAGCTGCAGGATCCGTCGCAGGTACTCTTCCGCGGGGGAACCCGCGGCGGGCTCGAGGGGCGGTCGGACGGGCGTGAGCGAGCCGGGTTCCGGGAACCTCGCGTTGCAGTTCACGCACTCCGTCGACTTGGCGGCGTTGATCGAGTTGCAAATGGGACACAGGATCGCCTCGATCGAGCCCTCGAACGCCTTCCCGCACCGCGCGCACGCGGCGGCGTCCGGCAGCGTCTCCGCTCCGCATTCGCTGCAGTAGGCGGCGTTGCCGGGAGTGAGGGCGCGCTGGGCCATCGATGCCTGCTCGAGGACCGTGGGATCCCGGAGGTCTCAGTCGTACGCGTTGTACGCGAGGATCTCCGAGAGGTGTTTCCTGCCCGCCGGAGGTTCGAACGCCTCCGGGACGCCCAACGGTGTGAACCCCACCACGTGGACGTCCGCCGGGATGCTCAGGAGGGCCTTCACCTTCTCCTCGTTGAAGGCGAAGATCCAGGAGGTCCCTAGCCCCTCACTCGTGGCCGCCACGGTGACGTTCGCAAGGGCCATGCCCACATCGACCGGATACGAGTTCATGTATCCGCCGATCATCGCGACCGCCTCGTCGAGCCGGGCACACGCGACGACCACCAAGGGCGCGTCGGCCATGTGCTTCGAGTTCGTGCAGGCGCCCGCGAGTTTCCGCTTCGCGTCCTCGTCCGAGACGACGATGAACTTCCACGGCTGCAGGTTCTCCGCCGAATGGGCGAATCGGGCCGCGTTCATGATCGCCTGGACTTTCTGCTCGGGGACCGGATCGGGCTTGTACTTGCTCACGCTCTTCACCGACTTGATGGCCTCAAGGGCCTCCATATCGTCCCGAGGCGTCCGATTTGGCGTGGTGATAATAAGCGTTTCGGGATGGTTATTCCCCTTCGACTCTCGTTGCGGAGGGAGACATCCGGCCCGAAGCGACGCTGACTCGTGACCGCACCATTTGGCCCGGGTCCCCCGGGCGACGATCCTTCAAAATTCGACATCGTCGGGTATCCGCGGGGGACCCGCCCGAGAGATCACCGCGGAAACGGCCTAATAGAGCCAGGTTCATATGTTCCAAGCTGAAGCGCTGCCGTCGTCGCCGGCATGGGGGAGGAAGATGAAATTTCGGTGGGCATCAGTCCTGACGGTTGGGACGCTCCTTCTCGTTCTCGTCCTTGCCGGCGTTCGTGGAGCGGCCACGGTCACGGAAACGAGACTCGTGCCGAACGATGGCGCCATCGGCGACCTCTTCGGCGGTCTCGGCGTGTCCATGAGCGGGGACACCGCGGTGATCGGGGCGCCGGGCAAAGACAGCGGCACGGGAGCCGCCTACGTCTTCGTCCGAAGCGGGACGACCTGGTCGCAACAGGCGAAGCTCACGGCGAGCGACGGCGCCCCGTATGACGCATTCGGAACGTTCTCCTCTATAAGCGAGAATACAACACTCGTCGGGGCCCCCTACGGTGGCAACGGCACGGGAGCCGCCTACGTCTTCGTCCGGAGCGGGACGACCTGGTCGCAACAGGCGAAGCTCACGGCGAGCGATGCCGCGCCCTTCGTGTCCTTTGGCATCTACGTGGCGCTCGACGGGGACACCGCTTTGATCGGTGCGGTCTACAAGAACAATCAGACGGAAGCCGCCTACGTCTTCGTGCGGAACGGGACGACCTGGTCTCAGCAGGCGAGGCTTACGGCAGGCGATGGGGCGTCTGGGGACGGTTTCGGCGGCTCCATCAACGGCGACGCCGCGGTAATCGGGGCCCCCGGCAAAAGAAGGGGCACCGGAGCCGCCTACGTCTACGTCCGGAATGGGACGAACTGGTCGCAGGAGGCGAAGCTTACGGCGAGCGATGGGTTGCCGGGGGACTTGTTCGGGAATCGCGTTTCCCTCGGGAGGGACACAGCCCTCGTCACGGCCCCTGGCAAAGACAACGCTACGGGAGCCGCCTACGTCTACGTCCGGAATGGGACGAACTGGTCGCAGGAGGCGAAGCTTGGCGCGAATGATACCGCCGCCGGTGATGCGTTCGGCCTAGGGCTCTCTCTCGACGGAGAGATCGCCGTCATCGGGGCGCCGGGCGACGACGATCGCGGGACCGATTCTGGTTCCGCGTACCTGTTCGTCCGGAACGGTACGACTTGGTCCCAGAAAGCGAAGCTGACCGCGAGCGACGGTGCAACCGGTGATGGTTTCGCAGACGTGGGTGTGTCCGTCAGCGGTGACACGGCCCTCATCGGCGCCCCCTTCAAGGACCGCCACACGGGGGCCGCCTACATCTACGAACTTGCCTTACACGCCACCGCTCCGTCCGCGCCTCAGAACCTGGAGGGGACCGCGGGCGACGCCCAGGTCACCCTGACGTGGCAGGCACCGTCCTCCGACGGCGGTACGCCAATCACGAACTACCGGATCTACCGTGGGACCGAGTCGGGCGGCGAAGGCTTCGTCGCCGATGCAGGCACCGAGCTGACGTACACCGACACGGGCCTCACGAACGGGGTGACGTACTACTACGAAGTGGGTGCGGTGAACGCCGTGGGAGAGAGCCCGCCGTCGAGCGAGGTCTCGGCCACGCCGGCCACGATCCCGTCCGCGCCGCAGAATTTGGAAGCGACTTCCAGCGACCGCCGGGTCGACCTCGCATGGCTCGCGCCGGCCTCCAACGGAGGCCTCCCGATTACCAACTACCTCATCTACCGGGGGACGTCGCCCGGCAGCGAGACGCAGATCGCGACGCTCGGGGATGTCCGCTCCTACACGGACGTGGGAGTGACGAATGGCCTCACATATTACTATCAGGTGAGTGCGGTGAACGCCGTGGGAGAAAGCCCCCCGTCGAGCGAGGTCTCGGCCACTCCGGTCACAATCCCATCCGCGCCGCAGAACTTGGGGGCGAATCCCGGCGACGTCCGGGTTGTGCTCGCATGGCAGGCACCGTCCTCCGACGGCGGCTCGCCGATCACGAACTACTCTGTGTACCGAGGGACATCGTCAGGCGGGGAGACGCAGTTCAAGATCCTCGACGAGGTCCTTTCCTACACGGACACCGCAGTCACGAATGGCGCGACGTACTACTACCAGGTGAGCGCCTCGACCGCGATTGCAGAGGGGCCGAAGTCGGACGAAGTCGCCGCCACGCCGGCGGCGACGCCCTCGGCCCCCGCGGTCTTCCCGCCGACGGCGGGCGATGCGCAAGTCGCGCTCTCGTGGCTGGCTCCGTCCTCCGACGGCGGATCGCCGATTACCGGCTACAACCTCTACCGCGGCACCATCGCCGCCGCGGAGTCGCTTGTCGCGGAGCTCGGCAACGTCCTCTCCTACACCGACGCCGGCCTCACGAACGGCGTCACGTATTATTATCAGGTGAGCGCGGTGAACGGGGCCGGGGAAGGCCAGCGGAGCTCAGAAGTTTCCACGATGCCGGCGCCGCCCCCGGATACCACAAAGCCCACGGTCGTGATCGTTTCGCCGACATCCGGAGCGACGGTGACGTCCGCCACCCTGACCGTCAACGGAACGGCTTCGGACAACGTCGCCGTCCAGAAGGTAGATCTCAGCATGGACGGAACGAACTGGGTCACCGCGACGGGCACGACCTCATGGTCCGCGACGGTGACGCTCCAAGAAGGCTCGAACACGATCTACGTTCGGGTGACGGACACCTCGGGCAACACGCAGACCAAGACGATTACCGTGATTTTGCAGACCCCGGTCTCGGTCGCCGGCCTGCCGCCGGTCGTCCTCATCGGCGTGGCCGTCGCGATCGTGATCGGTGTGGTCGCGGCGGCCGAGGTTGCGCTCACACTCTCGAGGCGGAGAGCGGGCCGGAAGGGACGACCGTAGCACATCGGAATCCGGATCGCGCCTCGGGTCGCTCGATGGTCCGGCGCGACCTCTCGGGTGAAGGGGAACGAACGCGGAGTCTGCGCCTCCGATTCGCAACGCAGTCGAGCGAGAGAACGTTTAAGTCGCGTCACCATCTTCCGCGGCCCCGCGGGCCCGTAGCTTAGCCCGGTTGGAGCGCCCGGCTGATAACCGGGAGGTCGCCAGTCCAAATCTGGCCGGGCCCACTTCTGGCGCGGTTCGCTCCGCCGCGTCGGCGCCTGACGGTGTCACGGCCGGAGGACCCGGGCGACGATCCGGAGGACTTCCTCGGCCGCGAACGGCTTCAACAGGAGCGTCACCCCGCGACGCCGTGTGGGGTCGATTTGCTCGTAGACGTACGGAAAGGCCGTGATCAAGATTGCGGGGAGCGCCGGTCGCGTTCGTCGGGCGGCTTCGATTAGCTCCACGCCGCTGGCACCGGGCATCTGGAAGTCCGTCAGGAGCAGGTCGACCTCGTCGGCCTCGATGCGCTCCAACGCCTCCTCCGCGCTCGCCGCCGTGAAGGTTCGGTAGTCGTCCATCGAAAGCAGCTCCGCCAGGTTCTCGCGGATGCCTTCGTCGTCGTCGACGACGAGGACGGACGGCCTTCGGCCTTGTGGCTCGGACCCCCTCACACAATCACCCGACGCCTCGAGACCCGCTCGGGTATTATGCGGTCGGTCAATTCCGCTCGACAAGCTTCGGGGCCCGCCGGCCTAAGGGGGGTCCGGCGACACATCGACCCGCGCGGGCTCGCGCGGTGGTGGCTCTCGTCCCTCGGCATCTTCGGGGCGGGGCGCCTCTGCGGACGACACGGCCTCGAGATTCCGCGGGAGCAGGACCGTGAACGCCGAGCCTCTTCCTTCCTCCGACGTGACGACGATATCTCCGCCGTGAGCGACGACGAAGTTCTTGCTCAGCGCGAGGCCGAGGCCCGTGCCTTCCCCCTTCTTCTTCGTCGTAAAGAACGGTTCGAAGATGCGCTTCTGTACGTCCGGGGGCATGCCCGTCCCGGTGTCGGAGACGACGACGGCGAGGAAGTCCCTCTGCTCCTCCGTTCGCACCCGCACGGCGCCTTTCGACGTCGCCTCGTACGCGTTCTTCAGGAGGTTGACCAGGACCTCCTGCATGCGGATCGGATCGGCCCGGCAGGGGATCGGTCGATCCCCGAGTTCGACGCGCGTGGCGACATCGGCCTTGCAGTAGACCTCGGCTTGCTCCACGGACGCGCGGACAATCTCGGCCAAGTCGACGTCCGCGACGTTCAGCGTGCCCGGCTTCCCGAATTTTAGGAGTTCCGCGGTGATGCTTGCGGCAATTTTCCCTTGCGCCGTGATCTTTCCAAGGCGTGTCTGAATCTCGGGGTCGTCCGTCCGGCGCTTGATGCTCGCCGTGAGGAGCGAAATGTTCGTGAGCGGCGTGTTGATTTCGTGGGCGACGAACGAGGCGATTCGTCCCATCGAACCCCAGCGCTCGCTCTCGAGGAGTCGCCGTCGCAGTGCGGCCTCCTCCGTCACATCCCTCGCGATCGTCGCGGCTCCGACGAGTCGGCCGGCCGAATCTCGGATTGGAGAGATGGTGAGGGCGACCGAGATCCTCCGCCCGTCCTTTCGGATCCGGGTCGTTTCGAAACGAGGAATCGCCTCTCCCCTCTGGATTTTCTCCATGATTCGCCGGAGTTCGTCCCGAGCTTCGTCCGCCGCGAGGAGCGCAATTGGCTGGCCGAGTGCCTCGTCGGCCGTGTAGCCGTAGATGCGCTCGGCCCCACGGTTCCAGCTTGTGATTCGTCCCTCGAGCGTCTTCCCGATGATCGCGTCTTGCGAACTCTCGACGATGGCTGCGAGCCGCCCCATCGCTTCCTGTTCTCCCCTCCTTTCCGTGACGTCGCGCAAGACGCCGGTGAACAAGCGCCGGTCGGCCGTCCTGTATTCCCCCAACGACACTTCGATCGGGATCTCTCGTCCGTTCTTGTGGAGGCCGAAGAACTCGATGCTCTGCCACGGGACATGCTTCTCGCCCGTCTCGTTGTACCGACGGAACGACCGGAGATGGAGGGGCCGGAACCGTTCGGGCATGAGCATCGTGAGCTCCTGGCCAAGGAGCTCGTCCTGGGAATAGCCGAAAATCCTCGCGGCCGACTCGTTCACGAACTGGATTCGACTTTTCTCGTCGATCGTCACGATGCCGTCCGCCATCGTTGCCGCGACCGTCCGGAAGCCGCTCTCGCTCGCGCGGGCGGCCTCGACGGCCTCCGCTCGCCCGAGCGTCGCTCGGCTCAGGCTCCGGGCGTATAAGGCGATCGCGACGACCGCGCCGGCGATCGGAGCGAGAAACAGCAAGCCGAGCCCGAGCGGCGCGGGCGAGAAGCCTCGAACCTGCGCGATGGCGATTGCGACCGCGATGATCACGGCGAGGGCGGACAAGCCCCCGACGAGGATCCACAGCCCGATTGTTCGCGCTGAAACCTTCGCGAGCCATCTTGGGCGGCGCCCTGGTTGCTTCCTGCCCAGCGGAGTCGATCCCGTCGGATCCGCTTCGCCGGTGGCCGTCATGGCTCCCTGTCCCTCTTGGCGGGAGCGGTCGACACTGGCCGGTGGCAGTGGGGATCGAGAACCCGGCACGCGAGCATGGAGGGCCGGGCCGCCAACGGAGTTCTCGCGGCATAAAGCTTTAGAACCTTCGTCCGGATTTTCACTTTCGGCGACCTCCCCCCGTCGCAACCATGGCTACGACAGCCGCGGGGTTGGTCACACACCTCCGGTGGAAGACCACCTTGCGGACGAGAGGCTTATCAGCGATGCTCGGCTCCATGGCCAAGTTATGCCACCCGCCGAGGATCCGGTCGGGAGCGACACCGAAAGCCGCGACCTCCCGGGCGCGACCGAGGCCAGGGGCGATTCGATTCGCGAGCGCCGAACCCTTCGGTTCGTGCTCTTGAGCTTCGTCGCGGTCGGGCTCGTCGTCGCCGCGGCATTTTACGTCGACTCGCTCTTGCCGTCTCGGCCCCTTCCGACGGACAAGCTCGTCTTTTCCGACGTGTCCCTCGTCGACGGCAACGCGTCCTTCCTCGTGCAGGGCGAATCGGGCGGACCGTATTCGTACGGCGGATTCGAGACGACGCTTGTCGTCAACGACTTTCCGGGTCCGTCCATCGGGCTCGGGCCGCCCCAGTCGATAGCACGCTTCTCGATCGGACCGAACTTCTATCGGATCACATGGCTGGATCCCGACGCCGACGGCGCCCCGGGCGTCGGCGATTCGTTCCTCGTTTCCGGCGACGGAGCCCCGCTGCC
>WNFX01004501.1_pt1 | contig 22769 bp, 23 predicted proteins | sample 5400111 | NCBI WGS metagenome assembly WNFX01 (sample SAMN13153363, study PRJNA577476) | soil metagenome | isolation source: 40 cm soil or saprolite under grassland replicate 1 | place: USA:California | collected 2016-06-15 | reverse complement strand
CACGCCCGCCAGATCAGCGACCAGGCGGCTGACAGCCCCCCGGCCCACCAGCAGCACCGCGCCGATGACCAGGCCAGGCACGCCCTGGAAGCGATCATGGCCGTGTGCGTTTGCGTGCTGGTGACCGGCTGCCGTCATGACATGCTCCTTCTCTGGGCCGACGCGCGGTCCCGAGCAGCATGACACGGCCAGACCGTGCCCGGCGGCATGTGGGTGCGTAACTTCTGCTTGGCCGGCCTGCTCATGCGGGTGTGGTCGCTTGGTCACGCGGCCATGTAGATGAGCTCCAGCTGGATGTTGTCGGGGTCCCGGAAGACGACGACCGAGTAGGGCACCGGATCGTCGGTGTCGACGACACCGGAGTTGGCGACACCGAGGCTGTCGAGCCAGCTCGCCCACGCGTCGAGATCGGCGCGGCTAGCCACCGCGAACGACATGTGGTCCAGGCCCGTCCGCTGCTCATCGAAGGGCTGACCAGGGTTGGTCTCGTGATGATGCAGCCCGAGCACGATGCCCGACCGCGGCTCCATCAAAACAACCGCGTAGCCGCCCTTCTCTCCGCCGTGATGCGGGAACGTAACCGGCACCCGGGTCATCCCGAAGACCCGCTCATACCATCGCGCACTTGCCTGCACATCGGAGACGGTCGGCGCGAAGTGGTGGTAGCCAGTGACAGCAGGCGCCACGCCGGACTCAGCCACGCCAGCCTCCCTCGTCGGTGTCTCCGTAGCACCGGCGGACGCGATGATCGTAGCGCCACAGTAGGCCACGGAGTCGGATCGCGCTCGGGCGTACGGCAACGCCCGATCCAGCGTGCAGGCTGGCGCCGTGACGGGCAGGCTGCGTATAGGGCGGTATACCTGCGCCGGGAGACGTGATGGGACAGACCTTCAGCCTGGGCCGGATCAGTGGCATCCGGGTCGGCGTGAACTGGAGCGTGCTGCTGATCGTGGCGCTGCTGGCCTACGGGCTGGCGGTCGGGGAGTTCCCCGCTGCCGCCCCGCGGCATCCGGTCGCGGAGTATGTTGCTGCCGCCCTGGTGACCGCCGTGGCCTATATCGGGTCTCTGCTCGCCCACGAACTGGCGCATTCGCTGGTCGCGCGCCGTAACGGGCTAGAGGTCGAGGGCATCACGCTGTGGCTGCTGGGCGGGGTGTCCCGGCTGCAGGGTGAGGTTGCGGGCCCGGGAGCCGAGATCCGCGTCGCCGGTGTCGGGCCGCTGGTGAGCCTGGTATCGGGCGGGGCGTTCATGCTCGTGGCCTGGCTGCTGCACGCGGCAGGTGTGGGTGGCGTGGTGGTGGCGGCGCTGGCCTGGCTCGGTGGCATCAACCTGCTGCTGGCGGTGTTCAACGTGATCCCGGCCGCGCCGCTGGATGGCGGGCGGCTGCTGCGGGCCGTCTTGTGGAGCATCACGGGCGACCGGTTCAAGGCCGCGGTCTGGTCCGCCCGGTCCGGGCAGGTGTTCGGGTGGGCCCTGGTCGTGGTGGCGGCGTATCTGGTCCTGGTGCGGCGTGAGTACAACTGGCTGTGGTTCGCGCTTCTCGGCTGGTTCCTGATCAGCGCGGCCACCGCGGAAGGCCAGCAGGCGACGCTGCAGTCCGGGCTGCGGACGATCGCCGTGCGGGAGATCATGACCGCTGCACCGGGTCAGCCAGGTGCCCGCCGCCGAGCGCGGCCGGACCCCGCTGCGCGATGCCGCCTGCCCGCTGTCTGATGTCGCCCGCGCCACCCCGGACGAGCCGGTCGCCGACGTGCTGCCCCGCCTCAACGCGTGCTCCGAGAACCGGGCGCTGGTGTTCGCCGGCGGCCACCTGGCCGGGATCGTGTCCCCGGCCGATATCAGCCGCGCCGTGGAACGGCTCAGCCGCGGCCCCGGCACACGCGCATCAGCCCGGAGCTGAGCCGCTTTCGTTAGCCGAAGCGGTGAAGAATCCCGCCCGGTCTCCGGGAAGAAACCGGGCCTGACCAGCGCCTGCGCTGACGCACCCGGCTGGGAGCGGTCCGTGGTGGGCCGGCTGGTTCGTAGCCTTGACGGTATGACCGTGGCGACTGCCTTGTTCCGGTTCGATGATTCCTACGCTCGCGAGGTGCCGGGCCTGTCGGTGCCGTGGGCGGCGGCGCCGGTGCCCGCACCGGAGCTGCTGGTGCTCAACGAGGAGCTGGCGATGGAGCTGGGCGCCGATCCCGTGGCGTTGCGGGAGCCGCCGGGCGTCGCGCTGCTGGTGGGTAAGGTCCCGGCGGGAGTCACGACGGTCGCCCAGGCCTACGCCGGTCACCAGTTCGGCGTATACGTGCCCCGGCTCGGGGACGGCCGGGCACTGCTGCTCGGCGAGGTGACCGACGTCCACGGCCATCGCCGTGACCTGCACCTGAAGGGGTCGGGACGTACCCCGTTTGCGCGCGGTGGCGACGGCAAGGCCGCGGTGGGCCCGATGCTGCGTGAGTACCTGATCGGCGAGGCCATGCAGGGACTGGGGATCCCGACCACGCGGGCGCTCGCGGTGGTGGCTACCGGCGAGCGGGTGCTGCGCGAGGGGGCGCTGCCGGGTGCGGTGCTTACCCGGGTCGCCGCGAGCCACCTGCGGGTGGGCACGTTCCAGTACGCCGCCGCATCCGGCGACCGGGACCGGCTGCGCGCGCTGGCCGACTACGCCATCGGCCGCCACTATCCGGAGGCCGCCGGCGCCCCGAACCGCTACCTCGACCTCTTGCGGCGCATGGCCGGGGCGCAGGCGTCGCTGGTGGCCCGGTGGATGCTGGCCGGGTTCGTGCACGGGGTCATGAACACCGACAACACCACGATCTCCGGCGAGACGATCGACTACGGCCCATGCGCGTTCATGGACGCCTATGACCCGGCCACGGTGTTCAGCTCTATCGACCACCGCGGCCGTTACGCCTACGGCAACCAGCCGGCGATCATGCAGTGGAACCTGGCCCGGCTGGCCGAGGCCCTGCTGCCCTTGATCGACGAGAACAGCGAGGCCGCGGCCGGGGCGGCCACCGAAGCCCTGAACGGGTTCGCCGGCGCCTACGAGCGGCACTGGGACGAGGGCATGGCGGCCAAGCTCGGGCTCGCCGCGCCGGACCGGGGGCTGGTGAAGGACCTCCTGGAGCTGATGCGCGCGCAGAAGGTGGACTTCACGCGGTTCTTCCGCGCGCTGTCGGCCGGCACCGCGCGGGCGATGTTCACACCGCCGGAGCCCTTCGACGCGTGGGCCGCCCGCCGCGCGGCGGCGCTGCCGGCGGACAGGGCCACGGCGGCCGCTGCGATGGGTCGGGTCAACCCCATCTACATTCCGCGCAACCACCGCGTCGAGGAGGCGCTAACACAGGCGGCTCTCGGTCAGATGGGGCCGTTCCACCGTCTGCTTGAGGTGGTCTCCCGGCCTTTCGATGAGCGGCCTGGCCTGGATGATTACGCCGGCCCGGCGCCCGCGGACGGCGCCCCGTACGTCACCTACTGCGGCACCTGATATGGCTGGGACCGCCAGCCTGAACAGGCTGTGCTAGAGCGGAGCCCGGGCACGCAGGTTGTGATACGCAGAGTTCCTGGCGCGGATCTGCGCCCAGCCGGGACGGACGGCGAGGATGGAGCGATGAGCGAACCACTCAGGATCGATACGCATATCCACCTGTACTCCTCGCGGCAGGAGGGAGAGTGGTGGAAGGCGGGCTACGAGATCTGGGAGTACGGTCAGCGCGACGGGGTCGACTTCAGCCAAGACACCGGCACGCTCAGGGAAACCGTGGCGGCGCTCGGCCGGGGCGAATTCGCCCACGGCGTGGTGGTGAACCTCTTCTCAGCCGATCTGTTCCGGCAGCAGTACGAGTCGGCGCTGCCCCCGGAGGCGGACACGGCGGACCGGGCCCGGGCCCTGGCTCAGTTCGACGCCACCATCGGCGAGCGATATGTGGCCTTCAACCGATGGCTGATGGATACGCTGGCCGATACCCCCACCATCAGCGGTTTCGTGGCCATGGATCCGTGGGTGCTCTCGCCCGAGCGCAATGTGGAGCACCTGAGCGAGATGGCCGAGCGCGGCGCGGGAGGGGTGAAGCTGCATCCGGTCGTGCAGAAGTTCGAGGCGAACGACCCGCGCATGCACCCCGTGTACCAGGCATGCATCGAGATGGGGCTAACCGTGCTGTCCCATACCGGACCTGCCCGGGGCGGCGAGCCCTTCGCCGAGGTTCCGGCCTTCGCGCCGATGCTCCGGGAGTTCCCCGGCCTCAGGGTGGTGCTGGCCCACCTGGGCGGAGGGAAATGGCAAGACACGCTCGCCATAGCCCAAGCGTTCCCCCATGTCGCATTCGACCTGAGCGAGATCATCGAATGGACGGGTGCGCCGAACGCGCCGACCGCCCGGGAGCTGGCCACGCTGGTCCGTGACATCGGGCCGGAGCGCGTCGTGCTGGGATCGGACTACCCGTGGTATGAACCGGCGCGCACCGCCGAGCTGGTACTGGCGCTGCCCGATCTTTCACCGGCGGAGAAGAGCGCCATCCTGGGCGAGAACGCGGCCAGGATCCTCCGCCTACCGGTCTGATCGGATCAGGCGCTCGATGTCCACGCCGAACGTTCGGTCGCCATCGAGCGGGCCGATGATCCCGGCCAGCCAGTCCAGTACCGGCCGGCATCCAGCCGGCGGCTGGCGTCCGGAAAACGCGGTCGCATGGTAGGCGACGAGCAGCTCGCTCGCCGTGACCACGTGGGCATGGCGCAGCGCGGTGACCAGTTTCTCGGCGGCTTCCCACGCGAACGACTGCACGTCCTCCTGGCCGCCAGATGTCTCGATCAGGCCGACGGGGGTGGCGGCCGCCAGGCGCCTCATGGCATGCACTTCCCCGGCGGCACGCTTATGGACCGGCGATAGGCCGGCATCCGGTCCCGGCTCCCGGGCCAGCTGCGCGGGCAGCCCGGTGACCGCGGGATCCAGCAGCCGGTGGATGCGCGCCGCTGCCACCTCCGCCGCATGGCACAACGCCGCCGTGAGCAGGTCGCACTGCGCGGCCAGGTCGATGCCGTAGAACCCGGCGGTGCCGATGAACCGCCCGTCGAGATAGGCGGGGGAGTCGGTGACCCCGGTCAGGGCGCGCCGCACGGCCGCCTCCAGCAGGCCGGCGGCCCGGTGCACCTGAGCGAGCACCGGGCCGGCCACCCGGAACGACACCGGTGCCTGCAGGGACCGGGGCGACGGGTCATCGCCGACGGCCGCCCGGAGCCGCCCGAGCACGGCGGCAAGCATGTCGTCGCCACGCGCGCACGCGGCGCTGTACGGGTCGCGCGACGCGCCGGCCGCGACGATGGACAGCGCGGCGGACGCCTCCATGAGCGAGGCGAGCACGGCCGCCTCGTGGAGGCGGAGCACGCACAACGCGGTGGTTCCCGGCACGCCCTGGATCAGGGCGATGCCCTCCTTCGGGCCGAGACTGAGCTCGTCGAGGCCGCGGCTGCGCAGCGCCTGGCGCGCTGGCCGCAGGGCGCCGCCCGGCCCGAGCACCGGGCCGATGCCGACCAGGGGCCCGAACGCGTGCGCCAGCTGCATGATCTCGCCCGCGGCCCCCATGCCGGTGCGGGGAACCGCCGGCACGATGCCGCTGTCGAGGAATTCGGCGAGCCGCCGGCAGAGCCCAGCCGACACGGCCGCGTCGCCGGACAGGAACGTCAGCAGCCTGACCATGATGATCGCCCTGACCTCGGGCCGATCCAGCCACGGCGGACCGCCCGTGGCCCGCGCCAGCAGCAGGTTGCGCTGGTGGGAAAGCTGCTGCCGCTCGGTGAGGCGAACCTTGGAAAGCGCCCCCATCCCCGTGTTAACGCCATATACCGGCCGGCCGTCGCGAAGTGCCCGGCGGGCCCCGTCGCAGCGCTGCTGCACCGTGTCGAGCAGGCTCGGCTCAACGATGACGGCGTGGCCGGCCGCGACGGCGCGGATGAGCCCGAGATCCGGGTCGCCGGTTTCGGTGATCGTGAGAGCGGCCATCGCTAGTGCACCTGCCTGTAATTCCGTACGGTATTCAGGCTCCTCGCCAGGTGGCGAGCGACTCCCGGGCCAGCTTAGGTGGGGCTGGCGCGGGCGGGCCGGTGCCGGCCAGGGGACCCGCGGGTGCCGCGGTGATGGGCGCGGCGGCGCGGGTCACGTCGCGAGGGAGCGACACCAGGCAGGTGCGCCCCGGCGCGGCGGTGCGTGACGCCGGCCGGGATGGCCGGCGTGATCCCGCCGCCCTGGCGGGCGGCGATGCTGGCCGCCGCGGTGAGGTCGCGGTGGCCGGTGAATTGGCAGGCTGGGCAGGCCAGGACCCGCCCAGGCGCCTTGGGGATCCGGGACCGGCAGGCGGGACAAGTGGAGGAGGTGCCCCGCTCATCGGTCAGTACGAGGCTGATTCCGGCGGCCTCGGCCTTGTCTTTGAGCGCGGTGATCAGGTGACCGATGCGCCAGTCCCGGGTGCGCTGGTTGTGCCGCCGCCCCGCCTTGATGCTGAGCACGCCGCGGGGGTCGCCGACGGCCAGGGTGCCGACCCGTCTGTCAACGGCCCAGGTGATGACAGTTTTGGCGGCTTCGTGCTGGGCCTGGCGGACCCGCCGGCGGTGCCGCGTCTCAGCCAGGCGCTGTCGCCGCCGGTGGTGCCGCCACCGCCGCGAGCCTTTCTGCCCCGGCTTGGGTGCGCGGCGGGCGACCGCCTTCCGGCGGGCCTTGGTGTCGGCCAGGTGCATGCGGTGCTCGGCGCGGATCGCCCGCCCCGACACCAGCAGCCCTTGGCCGTCCGGTCCGGCCACCGCGTACGGGTGGATGATGCCCAGATCGACCCCTGCGATCCTTCCCGGGTCTGGTTCCTGCCCGGCCGGGTAGCAGGCGACCGGCACCTCGGCGGTGACATCGATCCACAGCCGCCCGGCGTCGTACAGCAGCGTGACCGAGCGGACCTGCTCTTTGGGGTATGGCGGGTCCCGGTCCAGCCGTACCCGCAGTGGCGGGCGGCCGCGGGCGACCGGGATCCGCAGCCGCCTGCCCTCGAGTGTGAACGTGCCGTGGTACCAGCGCAGCGGCATCAGCGCCCGCCGCCGCCGCGGGAACCGCGCCCGCTCATCACCGCTACGGCGGCGCTGGGCGGCGGCGAACCAGGCATCGGAGTAGCGGCGCAGCACCGACCTGGCGCCCTCGGTGTCTAACTCCCCGAAGGCGCCCGGCCCAGCGCAGGCGAGTTCCCGGCACAGCTCCTGGTAGGAGACCAGCGGCCGGTCCTGCCGGGCCCGCCGCCACCCGTTCAGCTCTAGCACACACGCCCACACATCACCCGCCGACGCCAGAAGCCCCACCAGCCGCCGCCGCTGGGCCCGAGTGACACGCAGCCCTGACCGGGCGGTGCGGTACACCACTTTCGGCGGCAGCGGGTCATGGCGTCTGGGCATTTATCCAGCGCACCAGCAGCCACCGACAAACCACCTCGGGACACGCCGGCGCGACACGCATGGATACACCGGCATACTTCCAGTCGTGACCACTAGCGGTACCGGAGCATCGTCCCGACGCCTTCCAGCTCGGCCCGGTGCAGGATCGCGAGGCCGACGGCGATGTCGAGGATGGCCAGCCCGCGATGCCAGAGCAGGATCCGCTCATCGGCCCGCTCCCTGCCGGGCAGCCGTCCGGTGACGATCTGGCCCAGCTCGGCATAGAGCGACGCGGCCGAGAGCCGGCCGCTGTCCACGTGGCGGCGCAGGGCGCCGAACCTGCCCGACTGCGCCTCCCGCCAGTCGTCGACCACTACCTTGTCCATCACGTCGAGCAGGTCAAGCTCCACGGCGCTGACCGTGCCGTAAGGGACGACGAAGGCGCCGGGCTTGACCGTGGCGGTGCGGAGCAGCGGCTCCGGCTCGGTGAGCCGCGACGCCTCGACCAGGATGTCGGCGCCATCGAAGGCTTCCTCGGCCGTGGCGGCAACCTGGACGCGCCCCCGGCATACCGCGGCCAGCTGCCGCGCGAATTCCTCACGGGACTCGGGCCGGCGGCTGGTAACCCGGATCTCATCAAGATCGAACATCTCGTCCAGCAGCACGACATTCCAGAATGCGGTACCACGTGCCCCGACGTGGCCGAGTACCCGGGAGTCCGGCCGGGCCAGGTAGCGCGCGCCGACCCCGGTCATGGCACCAGTCCGGCATGCCGTGATCATGGTGGCGTCCATGATCGACAGCGGCACGCCGGTGCCCGGGTCGTAGAGCGTCAGCAGCCCGAGCTCGCTGGGAAGCCCGGTGGCGTAGTTCGGCACGAAGTCGCCGACGACCTTGACGCCGCTCACACCCGGGTCCGACAGGTGGCCGCGGAGCACGTTGAAATGACCGGCGCCGCCCGGGTCCGGGACGAGGTGCACCCTCGGTTCCACGACGACACGTCCCTCACCGTGCGCCCGCACGGCATCCTCGACCGCCGCGACGATGTCGGCGTTCGAGATGCTGAGCGCGTCTATGTCGGGCCCGGACAGGAAACGAAGCCACAATCTTGGGGGAGATGCGCCTGCTGTTGTCGGCTCAGCGTTCACGTGAGTCCTCCCTCACGATCTCTGCCGGGATCGCACGTCAGCCGGAAGGTACAGGAAATGAGTCATCCGGCTGCCTCCCGGGTTCACCGCCGGCGATCCACAGGTCAGCAGCCGAGACTACATTCCCGCTCGGCCGCTGCCGTGGCGCGGGGCAAGAGCGGCCGGCCGGGTGCACTCATATCAGCGACTGGTGGGCCTATGCCGCCGGATGAGTGCATTGGTTGGGACGACTGGCAACGGAAACGGCGTTGCGGTTACCGCACCACAGCGGTTGATCTTGTACGGTGCAGCTAGCCGATCGCAGTTAGGGAGGCCGGGATGGCACAGAAGATAACCGTCGCGCTAGAGGACGACCTTGATGGAGGCCCGGCGGATGAGACAGTGCGATTCGGGCTCGGCGGCACCGAGTACGAGATCGACCTGAGCACAAAGAACGCCGCGGCGTTCCGCCGGCAGCTCGCGCCCTTCATCGAACACGCCCGCCGGGCTGGCCGGGGGCAGCGGCGCCGGCCCGGGCGGACCGTATCAAGCCGTGAGCGCAGCGCGGATATCCGGGCCTGGGCGAAGGACCAGGGCATCACGGTCAGCGATCGTGGGCGTATCCCCGCGAGCGTGGCCGAACAGTACGAGGCCGCCACGCAAGGATCGTGACCCAAAGCTGATCCCGGCGGCCCAGACAAGCCGCGCCCAGATGGCCGTTGGCGCTGACGCCAGCGGCGCCATGCTGCGGTCTCCGGGGTGCTAGCCACGCCATGGAATGTGTCGCTATTCCGTAGTGCCGCTCCCGCTAGCCTGGCGTCATGTCCGTCTACCTGTTCGCAGGGATACCAGTCAACGACTATGCCGTCGCGCTGGCCTGGTACGAGAGGTTGCTCGGCTCCCCGCCATCGTTCTTTCCCCACGACACCGAGGCCGTGTGGGAACTCGCCGAGCACCGGTCGGTGTACATCGTCCAGCGGCCGGAACATGCCGGCCACGCCATGCACACGATCATCGTTGATGACCTCGACAGCCAGGTGGCCGGGATAGCTCGGCGCGGACTGGAGCCGGCGCAGCGGGAGACGTACCCGAATGGCGTGCGCAAGATCACCTACGTTGACCCCGACGGAAACGAGATCGGATTCGGCGGAGTCCCACGCTGACCGGGAGCCAGCCCACCACGGAGATCAAGTCAACCCGGCGGGCCGGAGGGATCTGCGGGCCACGGTCCATGGACCTCGCAGGCTTCGTGCGCGCCCGGCCACGGCGGCGCCCGGGCCGGCATTTCCGGCGGGCTTGACGGCCCGGTGCCTGTGCCGGCCTTTTAGGCTGCGGGGTATGGGGCAGGTTCGGGTGGGCACGGCGTCGTGGACGGACCGGACGCTGATCGCCTCGGGCTGGTACCCGCCGGAGGCGGACACGCCGGAAAAGCGGCTGCGCTATTACGCCCGCCAGTTCGCCCTGGTCGAGGTGGACGCCACCTACTACGCGCTGCCCGCCGAGCAGACCGCTGTGGTGTGGGCGGCGCGGACCCCGGCCGGGTTCACCTTCAACGTCAAGGCGTTCAGCCTGTTCACCCAGCACCCCACCCCGGTTGGCGCGCTGCCCACTGACCTGCGCCCGGCGGCGCAGAAGACCGGCAAGGACCGCATCTACCTCAAGGACCTCGACCCGGCAGTGACCGATCAGGTGTGGGAGCGGTTCCTGGCCGCGCTGGAGCCGCTGCGCCAGGCGGACAAGCTGGGCGCGATCTTGCTGCAGTTCCCGCCCTGGTTCCCCATCGGCAAGGCACGCAAGGACTACATCGTGGCCTGCGCGGCCCGGGCCGCGCCGGACCGGGTGTGCATCGAATTCCGCAACCGGACCTGGATGACCCCCGGCAACCAGGACGAGACCCTGGGCTTCCTGGCCGCCCATGAGCTGCCCTATGTCTGCGTGGACATGCCGCAGGGCCACCGCGACTCCATCCCGCCGGTGCTGGCCGCCACCGCGCCCGATCTGGCCGTGGCCCGCCTGCACGGCCACTCCGACAAATGGGACAGCAAGGACATCCACGAGCGGTATGGCTACCGCTACACCGAGGCCGAGCTGGCCGAATGGGCGCCCAAGATCAGGCACCTGGCCGACCGCGCGGCCACCACCCACGTGCTGTTCAACAACTGCTACCGCGACTACGCCCAGGTCAACGCCCAGCAACTCGCCGCCCTGCTCCAACCCTGACCACCCACCCCGGAAGCACCGGGACGGTTCGCTAGACGCGCGAACCAGCCAGTTATGGGCGTCCGGTGCCGGCCGACGAGGGTGTCACGATGCGACTTCCCCTCAGGCGTCCCGGAGGCGGAGCAGGAGCCCGCCAGCCAGGAGCGCCGCGGCGGCCCAGGCGGCGAGGACACCGAGGCCGGCCCAGGGGCTGATGGGCAGGCTGCGCAGACCGGTGGTGGCCTCGATCTCGAGCCCCGCCGTCATCGGCGCGATCTGCTGGAGGTGGCGTTGCAGGTGCGGGTCGGAGACCGCGGCGGTGACGATGGGGAACAGGTAGAGGAGGCCGAGCACGATGCCGATGGCTGCCGCGGACTCCCGGACGGCGGTGGCGGCACCGAGGCTGAGCAGGGCGATCAGGGCGAGGTAGAGCACCGACCCGGCGGCGGCGCGCAGCACCGGCCCGTCGGCGAGGGACAGCGGCGCGAAGCCGTGGGCCACGGTGAAGCCATGACCAGGCAGGATGAACCGCCCGGCCAGCAGCGATCCCAGCATCGCGAGGGTACCGGTGGCCAGCATCAGGCCGGTGAGGAGGGCCGCCTTCGCGGCCAGGACAGTGATCCGGTGCGGCATCGCCGCCAGGGTGGTGAGGATCATGCCGCTGCTGTACTCGCCGCTGATCGCCAGCACGGCCACGATGGCGACGACCACCTGGCCCAGGTAGATCCCGGTCAGGCTGACCTTGGCGGGATCCTGCCCGCAGCCCGTGGCCGGGCACCGGGTGGCCGCCGCCGCGGCCGCGCTGACGGCCACGGTCAGCGCGACGGCGGCGAACACCAGCCAGAACGTACCCGGTGCGGTGCGCAGCTTGGTCCACTCGGCGTGCAGCGCGTCCCGCAGGCCGGTCCCGGCCGTGGGTGCTGCGAGCAGCGTGAGCGCCCGCGGCGCATCCGGGGCCAGGCTCATGCGTCCCTCCGGCGCACCAGGAACACCGCCAGCCCCAGCGCGGCCGCGGCCCACGCGCACAGCACCGCGAAGCCGGCCCACGGCGCCAGGGGGTAGCAGCCACCCCCCACCGAGCAGACGTTGCTCACCTGCGGGTAGTTCGGAATGGTCTGCTGGATCGAGAAGGCGGCGGCCGGGGCCAGCCGCAGCAGCCACTGGCCGGCGCCCGCGGGCAGGAGGTTGGTGACCGCGATGAGGAACGGCAGGATGATCGCCACGATGACCACGGTGACCGCGATGGCGCTCCGCCGCAGCAGGGCGCCGATGGCGAGCGCCAGGACGGCGGCGACGGCGAGCATCGCCGCGGTGCCCACCACCAGGCGCACCTCGGTCAGCGGGGTCACCGGGTACAGGTAGTTGCCGTTGTCGCGCAGCACGCGGCTGCTGAGCGGGACCGCGACGACGGCGGCCGCCAGGGCGGCCACGAAGGTGACCGAGCCGATCACGATGGCCTTCGCGGCCAGGACCCGCCCTCGCCGGGGGCTGGCGGCGAAGGTGGTGCGGATCATGTAACGCCGGTACTCGGCGGTGATGAACATCGTTCCCACGACGACCACCGCGATCAGACCGGCGAACGCGCCCACCAGGGTGTGATCAAGGGTCTGGCCGGGGCCGGCCCCGCCGGGCATGTCCGGCGCGATGTCGCCGGATCCGGTCACCGTGAACGTGCCGCCGGCCTGATGGTACCCGCCGCCCTGCACGGGGGACGCGGCGGTGGGGCCGCCGCCGATGGTGGTGCCGCTCCACGCGCCGGCCGGCCGGCCGCCGCGCAGGCTGACCCGGTCGAGGACACCGGTCGCCAGGGTGGGCCCGCCGGTCCCGCTTACCCCGAGCACGCCCTGGGCGGTCGTGACGCTGTAGGAGGGGGAGGTGGCGAACAGACCGGCCTGCACCGTCGATGACAGCCCGGGCAGGGTGGCCGTGCCGACCAGCGTCCAGTGCCTGCCGTCGGCCGAGTCGTAGCCGGTGACCGTGTCACCGGTACGGGTCAGCCGCAGCCAGCGCGGGGACGCCGCGGTGACGGCGCCCGGCAGGCCAGCGGCGTCCTGGGTGTAGTCGTACTGCATCCGCACCCCGTGGCGGCCGGTGACCATCATCGCCGCGTACGCCGACCCCTGCCGGGTGCTCTCCTTGAGGATGATCCCGGCCTTGGACCATGGCTCAAGACCGGGATGCATGCCCGACCGCGGGCCCTGGCCGGCCCGGACACGGCCGCCCGAGGCCGTGGGGAGCAGCCCGGTCAGCGAGGTCAACCGCGCGGTGATACTGCCGTTCCCGGCCAGCGGCTGATGCACGAAGTAGAAGCTGTCGGTCACCGCCTCGCCGCCGGGCCCCACCGGATAGCGGAAGTGGCACGGCCCGCCGTTGCAGGAGGTGTGGCTGCCCGCCGCGGACAACAGCCCGACCAGCACGGTGACCAGACCCGCGACCACCATGCCGATCACCCAGCCGCGCACGGTGCGGAACTTGGTCCATTCGGCATGCAGCAGGTCGGCGAAGGGACCGCGCCCGGCGCGGGTGCCCCGACGGTCCGGTGCCGCGACGGCAGTGGTCATCGCCCGACTCCCCCGGTGCCAGCCGGGGGGAGCTGCCCCCCCGTCCCGCCCGGGCTCCCGGCCGGCTCGGCGCGGTATTCGACCGCGTCCCGGGTCAGCCCCATGTACGCCTCTTCCAGCGTGGCGCGGTGCTCGGATATCTCGGAGAGCGGCACCGCGTGCTCGCCCAGCAGCGCCGCGACGCGCGCGGCGCCCAGCCCGGTGACGGTCAGCGTGCCGGGGCCGGTGGCCGTGACGGTGGCTCCCGCGCGTTCCAGCACCGTCACCGCCGGCGCGGCCGCCGTCGTCCGCAGGAACACCTGGTCCCCGGACGCCGCCGCCAGCAGGTCGGCGACGCTGGTGTCGGCGATGACCCGGCCGCGGCCGATCACCACCAGGTGGCTGGCGGTGTCCTGCAGTTCGCTCATCAGGTGGCTGGACACCAGCACCGCCCGGCCCTCCGCGGCCAGCGATCGCAGGAAACCGCGCATCCACACGATCCCCTCGGGGTCCATGCCGTTGAACGGCTCATCGAACATCAGCACCGGCGGGTCGCCCAGCAGCGCGGCGGCGATCCCCAGGCGCTGCCGCATGCCCAGCGAGAACCCGCCCGCCCGTCGGCGGGCCACGGCCTCCAGGCCGGCCCGCCCGATCACCTCGTCGACCCGCTGGGCGTTCAGCCCCTGCGAATGGGCCAGCCACAGCAGTTGGTTGCGCCCGGACCGGCTTGGCTGCAGCGCCCCGGCGTCCAGCAGCGACCCGACATGGCGCAACGGCTGCCGCAGGCTCGGGTACGGCTGCCCGCTGACCAGCGCGGTGCCCTCATCCGGGGCGTCCAGGCCCAGGATCACCCGCATCGTGGTCGATTTGCCCGCGCCGTTGGGGCCGACGAAGCCGGTCACCTGTCCCGGCAGCATGGTGAAGGTCATCCCGTCCAGGGCGGGCGTCCGCCCGAACCGCTTGCGCACGGAGCTGACTTCGATGGTTGTGTCCATACGCCGGTTGTACGGCAGCGGCCCTAACACGGGCCGAACGCCGGCCGTTATGCCGTTGTTAGGCCCGGCCGGGCATCCTGGAGGCCGGGACGGCAGTGCCGCCCCGGGCAAGCGTGGGCCCGGGGCGGCGGGAGCGGGCCACGCGGGAGGCGATGATGTGCGCGCAGGAGGCGACAATGACGGCGCCGGGGACACGGCTGCCCGGCCGCCGGGTGCTGCCGCGCCGCAGCGTGCGGGCGCGGCTGACCGCCCTGTACAGCGCGCTGTTCCTGCTGTCCGGCGCCGTGCTGCTGGCGATCACCGGCGGCGTGGGGGCGTCCGTCTGGTCGGTGACCCACGCGAGCTCCGCGGCTCCGGGCAGCACGCAGCCGCCGGCCGAGGCTGCGCACATCCAGGCGGCCGTGTCGCATTCGCTTATTGTCGGATCGGCCGTCGCGCTGGGCGTCATGACCGTGGTGTCGCTCGTGCTCGGCTGGATCGTCGCGGGCCGGGTGCTGCGCCCGCTGCGGGAGATGACGGCGGCCGCGCAGCGGATCTCCGAGGACAACCTCCATGAGCGCCTGGCCATGCATGGTCCCGACGATGAGCTGAAGGACCTGGCCGACACCATCGACGGGCTGCTCGAGCGGCTGGAGGCCGCGTTCGCCGCGCAGCGTCGTTTTGTCGCCAACGCCTCTCACGAGCTGCGGACGCCACTGACGACCATGCTGGCCTGCGTGGATGTCGCGGTGGCCAAGCACAACACCGACGGCGGCTGGATCAGCGCCACCACCGGGAGCGACGGGCGCCTGGCCTGCCTGGTGGTGGAAACCGGCGGGGACGTCCTCGACCCCCAGCAGGTCGGGCAGCTCGCTCAGCCGTTCCGGCGGCTCCGCGCTGACCGGACCGGCTCGGACAACGGCGCCGGGCTCGGGCTGTCGATCGTGGCGGCCATCGCCTCGGCCCATCGCGGCACCCTGGACCTGCAGGCCAGGCCGGGGGGTGGCCTGCGCGTCGCCATCGCGCTGCCGCTGGCCACTGAGGCCGTACCGGCGGGTGTCCTGGCATGAGGGTCCTGGTGGTGGAGGACTCGCGGTCGCTGGCCGACGTCCTGGTCGAGGGCCTGCGCGACCAGGGGATGGCCGTCGATGCCGCCCATGATGGGCTGGAAGCCGCGGCAAAGCTCGAGCTCAACGCCTATAACGTGGTGGTACTCGACCGCGACCTGCCGGGAATCCACGGCGACGCCCTGTGTCAGATGATCACCGAGCGGGACGACCGGATCATGGTGCTCATGCTGACCGCGGCCGGTGCGCCGGGGGAGCGGGTCAGCGGCCTGGGCCTGGGTGCCGACGATTACCTGGCCAAGCCGTTCCATTTCCCCGAGCTTGTCGCGCGCATCTGTTCCCTCGCGCGCCGCCAGCCCTCCGCCCGGGGCCGGATGCTGCGCACGGCCGGGATTGAGCTCGACCCGCTGCGGCGCACGGTCACCCGCGACGGGCGGCAGCTTCACCTTTCGGTCAAGGAGTTCGCGGTCCTCGAAGCGCTCCTCCGCGCCGCGCCGGCCTTCCTCAGCGCGGAGAACCTGCTCGAACAGGCGTGGGACGAGCATGCCGACCCGTTCACCAACACGGTCACGGTGACCATCGGCCGCCTGCGGCGCAAGCTCGGAGACCCGCCGGTCATCACCACCACGCCGGGTGTGGGCTACCGGATCGCCGGGCCGCCCGGCACGGGTGGATAAATCCGCGTGATCCGGGGTGGGGGAGCGTGCAGTCCGCTTCGCGGGTTAGTTTTTCCAGGTGGCCACGGATGCGGTGGAGCTTGAGGTCGGGGACCGGACGGTGCGGATCTCCAGTCCGGGCCGGGTGTATTTCCCGGCCCGGGGCGAGACCAAGCTCGACCTGGCCCGCTACTACATCTCGGTCGGCGATGGCATCGTGCGGGCGCTGCGGGAGCGGCCGTGCATGATGCACCGGTTCCCCTCCGGCGTCGCGGGCGAGAAGGTGCACCAGAAGCGGGTTCCGCACGGCGCGCCGCCGTGGCTGGAGACGGTGCGGGTGGACTTCCCGCGCTACGGCCGGCACGCCGACGAGCTGTGCGTGACCGAACTGGCCAGCGTGGTGTGGGCGGTGCAGATGTCGACGGTGGAGTTCCACCCGTGGAACTCCCGCCGGGCCGACACCGAGCGGCCCGACGAGTGGCGCATCGACCTGGATCCGATGCCGCGCTGCGAGTTCGCGACGGTGCGCCGGGCCGCCCACATCGCGCACGAGATCCTGGGTGAGCTCGGGATCACCGGGTGGCCCAAGACCTCGGGCGGCAACGGCCTGCACATCTATGTCCGGATCGAGCCACGGTGGGGCTTCGCCGACGTCCGCCGGGCCGCGCACGCCTTTGCCCGGGAGGTCGAACGCCGCGCCCCCGATGAGGTGACGACCACCTGGTGGCGCAAGGACCGCGACCCCACGATGCTCTTCGTCGACTACAACCAGAACGCCCGCGACCACACGATCGCCAGTGCCTACTCGGTCCGCGGCGTGCCGGAGGCGACCGTGTCCACCCCCATCGCCTGGGACGAGATCGACGACGTCGACCCGCGCGCGTTCACCATCGCCACCGTGCCCCCCCGCTTCGCCGAGCTCGGCGACCTGCACCGGGGCATCGACGACTCCGCCTACTCCCTGGACACCCTGCTGGAATGGGCCGAACGCGACGGGCTCGACTAGGGCGTGTCATGTCGATCGTGGACGCGCAGCAGGCTGAAGATCGACAGGACATGCCCTAAGGCCAGCGGCCGGTCAGGTGCGGCTCACCGGGGCCTCCGGTTGCGCCAATCCGGGCAACGGCCCAGGCGGTCAGCGCGCCGCCGCAGTTCGTGGCGAGATGAAGCAGTATGGGCGCGGCCAGGCTGCCCGAACGTACCCGCAGCCACGACAGGAGCACGCCGCCGGCCGCCGTCACTGCGACGCCCGAACCGACCGCGGCCATGGTCTTTACCGGGCCGCCCGACAGCCCGTTGACGCGAAGCGCCCCGGCGGTGGGGCGGACGTGCCAGATGCCGAACACGCCATTGGTCACCGCGATCGCCGCGCCGCCCGGCATGACCCGGCACAGCGCCGCCTGGAGTATCCCCCGGAAGGCGGTCTCCTCCCACAGCACGGTGCCGAGCGGGATACGCGTCATGACCTGATAGGCGAGCGAGCGCCCGCTCAGGCCGACGATCCGCTCGTCCCTGAGGACGGGACGCGTCGCCGGCGCGGCGGCGATGAGCACCCACCCGCCCGCCACGGCGGCGGCCAGCCGGGATCCGAGCCGCAGGCCCGGCCGCAGCTCCTCGCGCCCGAGGCCGATGTCGGTGGCCGTCAGGCCGCTCGCGGCGGCCGCGGACAGGGCGGCGCCGGTGGCGCAGAGGTTGAGCAGCGTGTACCGCCGGCGATGCCAGGGCAGCATGCCGGCCAGGTTGTTGTACGCAGCGAGGACCGCACAGGACGCGATAGCGAACCCCACGTCTCCACGCCGGTGCGGCCCCCGCCCCGCCGCCGTCCGCGCGCGGCCCATGTCTCAGCCGCCGGGATGGACGAGGCCGGTCTCGTAGGCGAGGACGACGGCCTGGGTGCGGTCGCGCAGCCCGAGCTTCATCAGGATGCGGCTCACGTGGGTCTTCACCGTCTGTTCCGCGACGACCAGGTAGCCGGCGATCTCCGCGTTCGACATGCCGCGCGCGACCAGGGCGAGCACCTCCGATTCCCGTTCGGTCAGGCCGTCGAGCTGCTGGCGGCCGGGGCTCCGGGGCGCGCCCATCCGGGCGAACTCGGCGATGAGGCGCCGGGTCACGCCGGGGGACAGAAGCGCGTCACCGGCCGCGACCAGCCGCACGGCCGCGGCGAGCTCACCGGCGGAGGCGTCCTTGAGCAGGAAGCCGCTGGCCCCCGAGCGCAGGGCCTCATAGACGTAGTCGTCGAGGTCGAAGGTGGTCAGCACGAGGACCTTCGGCGCGCCGTCCATCGCGGTGATCACCCGGGTCGCCTGCAGGCCGTCCAGCACCGGCATCCGGACGTCCATCAGGATCACGTCCGGGTGCAGCTCGGCCGCGCGGGCGATGGCCTCCTCGCCGTTCACGGCCTCGGCTATGACCTCGATGTCCGGCTGGGCGTTCAGCAGGACGGAGAAGCCGGATCGCACCATCCCCTGGTCGTCGGCGACCACAACGCGGATGGTCACGGTGCGACCTCCGGGTCGCTGCCGAGCGGAAGAGCGGCGGTCACCAGGAACTCGCCGTTCGGGGCGGGGCGCGCTTCGAGGTGCCCTCCCAGCATGGCAGCGCGCTCGCGCATGCCGATGATGCCATGGCCGCCGCCGTCGCTGTGTCCCGGCTCACCCGGCTGCTCCCACAAGGCCTGGGTCCCCGGGGCGCATGAATCATTGCGGACCTCGATCACCAGGGCCGCCTCGCCGTAGTGGAGGTGCACCTGCACGGCGGCTCCCGGCGCATGCCGCAGGGCGTTGCTCAGCGCCTCCTGCACGATCCGGTAGGCGGACAGGTCGACCCCCTGCGGCAGCGGCCGGGGAGTGCCGCTGACGCCGCTGGTGACCGTCACGCCGCCGTTGCGCGCCGATTCGAGCAGGCCGGCCAGGTCACCCAGGCCGGGCTGCGGCGCCGTATCCGGCGTGTCGCTCCGCAGGACGCCCAGGATGCGGCGCAGCTCGTTGAGACCGCTGAGCGCGCTGGCGCGGATCTCGGCGAAGCTCTCGACCAGCTCCTTCGGCGGGTCGGCGGCCTTGTAGGGGGCGGCCTCCGCCTGGATGGCGATCACCGACATGTGGTGGGCGACGACGTCGTGCAGCTCACGGGCGATGCGCTGGCGTTCCTCCAGCAGCGCGCGCTCGCCCTCGTGGCGGCGCTCGGCCACCGCCAGCTGCTCACGCCCGCTCCGCCGCGACCGGACGAACGCGCCGCCCAGCAGCAGGATCGCCGTGAGGATGATGGCGGCCGCGCCGGTTGGCTCGTTGATGAGAAGGGCGCCGGCCGCCGTGACGACGCCCGCGGCGATCACGACCCACGTCTTGCAGCGGACGGAGACCGCGTACAGGCACAGGCCGTAGACGAGGACCCCGGCCGGGATGTATGCGCCGGTGGCGATCGAATGCGGCGGGATGACCCGGCTGACCGCGAGCATCGCCACCGCCGAAGCCGACCAGGCGGAGAGCGGGAAGCGGTTCCGGAGGACGAGCGGCGCACAGAGCACGAACGAGACCCCGATGATCTCTATCCCAGGGTGCGGGTGGCCGTGCGAGCCGTTCGCGCCCTGCAAAGCGGAGTTCGTGAGGACGAAGGCGATGATCGCGATGATCACGTCGGCGGTGGCCACGAGGTCAAGTGGCCCGCGCCGCAGCCAGCGCGGGCGGGGGGCCGGCGGCGCCGTGACGCCGGCCCTGACCGTGCGCGCCGGACCGGAGCTCATGCCTTCAGGGTAGGGCCGGCGCGGTGCGTGTTTCGTGCGCCCAGCGGCGTATCTGCGAGGCCATACCCCGGTAGGGGGTGGTCCACCGGCCGCCGCGCGCGGCCCGCGCCGCCGGCGCCGCCGGCTAACCCTCCCGGTACCCGCGCGGCAGCCACGAAGTGCGCTCCGCAGGCTGACGCCGGCTAGCCGCACGCGTCCGTAATTTCCTGGCTAGCACCCCGCTGAACAGGAAGGACGCTGCCATGAGGCTCCGCCGCATTGTCACCGTCACCGCCGTGGCCGCCGCTGCGGCCGCCACCGTGTTCGCGACCACAGCCGCGTTGCCTCCCGCCGCGCCGCGCGACCCGATGCAGCCGCTGCCCGCCCTCACCAGCCGGTCGCTGGCGGCGCGCTACGCCACCGACTCCGCCGCGATCACGAAGGCCGCCGCCTCGGCAAGGCGGATGGGCGACTCGGCCCTCGCCCGTGCGCTGGACGCCCTGCGCGGCCGTCATTTCCTCAGCTTCGACCCACGCGGCCCGGGTGAGGCGATCGAGGTCCTCGGCGACCTCGCCACCGCGAGGCGGGTGGCGATTCTCGTGCCCGGCTCCGACACGTCACTGGCGACGTTCGATTCCCGCGGCACCGCCTCGCCAGCGGGCGCGGCCGCGGCCCTGGCCGCGCAGGCGCGCCGGCTCGATCCGGGTGCCCACCTGGCGGTCGTCGCCTGGCTCGGCTACAGCACCCCCGCCACCTTGAGCCCGGGCGTCCTGACATCGGGCGACGCCGGGCAGGGCGCGAGCGCGCTGCGGCCGTTGGTGACCGATCTCGCCCGCCACGGGGCCCGCGTCGCCCTGCTGTGCCACAGCTACGGGACGGTCGTCTGCGGCCTGGCCGCGCCGCACCTGCCCGTCACCGACATCGCGGTGTTCGGCAGCCCCGGGATGGACGCCTCCTCGGTGCGGCAGCTGCACACCAGCGCCCGGGTCTGGGCGGGCCGGGGCGGCGGCGACTGGATCCGCTACGTGCCCCACGTCCAGCTGCTCGGGCTCGGCTTCGGCCCGGACCCCACCGCCCCCGCGTTCGGCGCCCGCCCGTTCGACTGCGGCGCCGACGGGCACAGCGGTTACTTCCGCCCGGGCGGCACAGCGCTGCGCAACCTGGCCTACATCGCCCTCGGCGACGCGGCCGGAGTCACCCGATGACCCGCCCCGCCGCCACCAGGATCCGCGGGCTTGCCGCCCGGATCGACGCCGCCACGCCGCCGCACCGCGACCGCACGGTCGACGCGCTCCGCGCCCTGGCCATCGCCGGGGTCATCCTCGGGCACTGGCTGGTCACCGCGCTGGTGCTGAGCACCAGCAAGACGGGCAGCGCGCTGCACGACGCCAGCCCGCTGGCCTCGCTGCCCGCCCTCACCCCGGTGTCGTGGATCTTCCAGACGCTCGCCATCTTCTTCCTCGTCGGCGGCTACGCCGCCGCCCGCAGCTACACCGGGGACTACCTTGGCTGGCTGCGCACCCGGCTGGCGCGGCTGTCCCGCCCGATGGCGGTGCTCGCGGCCGTGTGGGTGCCGCTCGCGACCGGGCTGAGGATCGCCGGGGTCTCGTGGGCGACGGAGGGCACCCTGCTCCGGCTGGTGCTCGATCCGCTGTGGTTCCTGGGTGTGTACGCCGGCCTGATGGCGCTGACCCCGCTGGCCATGGCGATGGTGCGCCGTCTCGGCGCGTGCGCGGCATGTGTCCCCGCCGCCGTCGTCGCCGCCGTCGACCTGGTGCGGTTCGGCCTCGGCGGGCCGGCCTGGCTCGGCTGGATCAACGTCGTTTCCGGCTGGCTGGTCCCGTACCTGCTGGGCATCGCGTGGGCCCGGGGGGCGTTCCGCGGCTGGCGGATCCCGGCGCTGATGCTCGCCGGCGGTGCCGCCGTGACCGCCGCGCTCGTCGCCTGGGCCGGGTACCCGGCGAGCATGGTGGGGGTGAACGGCGCGGCCATCTCGAACCTGAACCCGCCCACCCTCGCCGCCGTGACCTTCGGCATCGCCCAGGCCGGCCTGGCGCTGCTGCTGCGCGAGCCGCTGGCCCGGTGGATGCGCCGCCCGCTGGCGTGGGCGGCGGTCGCGACGGCCAACCTGTCGGCGATGACGCTGTACCTCTGGCACCAGACCGCGTTCCTGGCCGTCACCATGGCCGGCCTGGCCATCGGCCGGCTGCCGGGGCTCCTGACCGCCCCGACGAGCGCCCTGTGGGTCGCGGAGCGGCTCGCCTGGCTGCCGGCGTTCGCCGCCGTCCTCGCCGTCTTGTGGGTGGTGTTCCACCGGGCCGAGCGGCGCCCGGTGCGGGACGCGGTGGGAAGATGGCAGCCCGTGAGCGCGGTTCGACGCGCGGTCTGGAGGCCTGATGAGCGCTGACGACGTCAGCATGCTGCCTGACCTGGTCGCGGGGCGGCTGTCCACGGCGGCCGTGTCGGACATCCGGATCGACCTCGGCCACCGTGACCACGTCCTTGACCCGGCCATCCGCCCGCTCGGCGATGCCGTGATGGTGGCCGACGCCGACGGCGCGGTCGTCGTCCCGGCCCGGCTCGCCGCCGAGGCGGTCGGGCGCGCGCTGGACAGGTGTCGAAGGAGAACCGCGTGCGGGAGGCGCTGGCGGAGGGGAGCACCCTGCGCAGCGCCTACGACCGGTTCGGCGTCCTGTGAGCGGCCGCGCATCCCGGCCGGGCGTGGGCATGGGGTCAGGGTGTTGCCCGCCCGGCGGGCGGCGCGAAACGATCGGTATTTGATCTGGCTGGCCCGGCCGGCCGTTCCGGGCTGATCCGGGCGCGAGGAGTGAGCGATGGCGTTGTTGCGCAGTTACGTGGGCGGGGCGTGGGTGACGCCGGCCGGCGACGGGCGGCCGGCGTTCGACGCGGTGACGGGGGAGGAGGTCGCCCGGGTCTCGTCGGCCGGCATCGACATGGCCGCGGCGCTGGAATACGGGCGGCGCACCGGCGGCCCGGCGCTGCGTGCGCTGACGTTCCATCAGCGGGCCGCACTGCTCAAGTCGCTGGGCGCGGCGCTGCGTGAGCACCGGGAGGAGCTTTACGCGCTGTCG
>WNFX01001652.1_pt1 | contig 22778 bp, 25 predicted proteins | sample 5400111 | NCBI WGS metagenome assembly WNFX01 (sample SAMN13153363, study PRJNA577476) | soil metagenome | isolation source: 40 cm soil or saprolite under grassland replicate 1 | place: USA:California | collected 2016-06-15 | reverse complement strand
ACCAGTGTTCCTCCGGCTCGAATCAGGCCTGCGGACCGCTTCTGGATGTCGCCGCCGATGACATCGAACACCAGATCGACGCCGCCGACGTCTTCCAGCGCGTCGTTGTCGAGGTCGACGAACTCCTGCGCGCCGAAGTCGAGCGCCTTCTGACGGTCGGCAGCGCGTCCGGTGCCGATGACGTAGCCGCCGGCCTCACGTGCGAGCTGCGTCACCATCGACCCGACTGCGCCGGCCGCGCCGTGCGCGAGGACGCTCTGCCCCGCCTGAAGACGGCCGTGCTGGAACAGTCCCTGCCACGCGGTGAGGCCCGAGATTGGCAGGCTCGCGCCCACCGTGAAGTCGACGTCGCCCGGCAACGGCGCGAGGTTGCGTGCCTCGATGGCTACATACTCCGCCAGGGTGCCGTCGCGATGCCAGTCGGCGAGGCCGAACACTCGCTGTCCTACCGACAGTCCCGTCGTGCCGTAGCCGAGAGCGGTGACCACTCCGGCCAGCTCGTGGCCGGGGATCGACGGTGTTCGGTCACGGTCGCGGCGATCGGTCCAGGTCGAGGGCCACGCCAGCTCAGTCGGGACGAATCCCGACGCATGAATCTGAACGATGACGTCGTTTATCGCTGCCTGCGGCTCGGGCCGCTCCACCAACGTCATCCCGGCCGTTCCCGCGGCCTGATCCGTCACCACAATCGCCCTCATGATAATTTTCTCCGCGGTCATTTGTCTCTTTGGTGGGAATGTTGCGGCGTCGGAATGCCCGTTCGACATCTCATGCCCAGGGGCCATGGGTAGCTTCCGAAAGCGAAGGTGGAACAGCGCTTTGCCAGTGGTGGAACGTGACCTCGCTTCCCGAACTGCTCGGTGCAGGTCAGCGGCTTGACCCTTGACACATCATCGACGCCAGGATCGGGCAACGCTGTCGCCGATTTGTCATGGTTGCTCTCGCATTGCTTCATTCCGCGATGCTGCGGCGATACACCGCCAAATCTAGCCGCATGCCGAACTTTTTGCAAAATACCCCGACGTTTTTCGAAGAACTGATAATCGACCTCTTGGTCAAGATGGGATATGGCGGGTCCCGACCGGATGCTGCCGCGCAACTTGGTCGCTCTGGCGATGGCGGTGTGGACGGTGTCATTAATGAAGATCGGCTTGGCCTTGATCGCGTGTACCTACAGGCGAAGAGATATTCAGAAGGAAATGTGGTCGGACGACCGGAGGTGCAGAAATTCGTGGGCAGCCTGGTGGGAATGGGCGCAACGAAGGGAGTGTTTGTGACCACCTCAAAATTTTCAGGCGAAGCTATTGAATTCGCTCGGCATCTAAGTCAACGCGTTATCTTAATTGATGGGCAGCGCCTCGCGGACTTGATGATTGAACACAGCGTTGGCGTGCGACTCAACCGTGCCGTTGAGTTTAAGCAGATAGATGAAAATTTTTTTGACGAAGAAGACTAAATGCCCCCTCGCGGCGCCAACGCAGCGCCGACAACCTTGTACTCCCTTGGCTGCACCCACACTGCCCGCCTCCGAGCCATTCCGTCTGGGCAGTTCAGCGATATCGGGGAAATCGATAGAGATGGGAGGAAAAGAGAACACGGGAGGTGCTTCCGAAGCCAAAATGGATTCACAAGGGCAGGTTAATCGGCTCGTCCAGAGCTGGCGAAAGGTCTGTGAACGGTCGAATAAGCATGATCTGATCTGGCGAGATCAAGACCTGGACCGCTTGTCCATCCAGCTGGCGAAGACCGTCGCGGATCTTCGATTACACGAGCTTTCCGACGCCGATCTCGAAGCCCGGCTCACCGTTTTGTGTACGAAGATCGCCGACATCAGCGAGGATATGAGTGAAGGTTTCGCGAAATATAACCGGCACGGCCTTGAGCTATCCAGCTTCGTCATGTACGGGCGGAAACTCATGAAGCTCGCTGCCGAGCGCGCCTCCAAACCAAAAGACTCGGTATACTCCGGGTTCCATCACACCTTTGAGAGTATTTTTGGGAGCGAGGGGTAATGCGCGGCAGACAAAAGGACACCATGCGTTCAGAGGCGGCATCATCACGATCGGTTTCGACAAGGGCAGAACGAGCGACGGAGCTGGAGCCTACGGAATCCGTCACCGGAGGGGACGAGCGGAGGCGGCTGGCAGCGATTGCGCGTGGCCGCAGGGGAGGTCGCGACCCGAGAAAATGCCGCTGGGACAAGCACATATCTCGCGTGTCCTAGCTTTTGTCCGCGGTATGTGCCGGAAGAGCGACCAATTGCAATCAATTGCAAATCTTCCACCCTCCAGGCAGGACCCTCGGCATGATCAAGAAGATCGAGAGCTACCCCGAACTCACCGATCAAAGCCTACTGCACATCATTGCGCGCCTGCACGCGCAGGCTGACCGGCAATTCCACATTCGGCACCCAATTTACCTCACCGTCAGAGAACACCTCCTCTACGCGGCGAGGGTCGCCACGACGATGGTGCTCGCTGACCTAAAGGATGTAAGCGGGCCGTTCCGGGGCAGCGGCTCGTGCCGGCGAGGAAACCGAATGACGTGATGCCTCGCGCGGGGCCTGACAGTCCGTCTTCCGGGTGACGAGTCCCACGGATCTCGTTATCGAGTGCTTTTATTATCAGGTCCACTCGGGGTCCCTTGGCCGGCCAATATTCGTCGAGGATCGAGTGTGGTACGGCTCACGTATTCGTTCTATTCGCGCTGCGTGCTCTCTGCACTGCTTTCCCAAATCGCTTTGGCCGCCGGCTATCTTCGCCGCCAGCATAACTATTGGTCGAAATGACACATGTGCATATTGATGCAAATCAATGAGCGGTCTGTATAATATTGAACACTCCCTGCGATGACGCTTAATCGCTCAACACCGTTCTCAGTGAGCAAACCAGAGCCCGCCCCAATGGCGAGTGCCAGCCTCGGATTGTCGGATCGTTGGTCAACAAAGAGCCCCAATGCAGCGCCAGTAATACGTACCAAAAGATTGTTGTGACTCGGGGAGACTCGTAGCTTAACCAGCTACGCCATACGATCTTAAGGCTGCCACCAATGCGGGGGGGGGCAAGTTAACGTTGAATCTAATTGAGATGCGTGCGTGCGGCTTTTTAGACGCGCAACATGATGGCTTGTAGTCCGAGGCGGCGCTCCAATCCGGTAGCCCGGGCGCGCCCACTCGGTGCCCGGCTCGCGATTGCGCGCATTGGATTTCCTATCCTTCACCCGTCAGCTTCACTCTGCGGCAAAGCGGCGGAAAAACCATTGTTTCAATCCCTTCCACCGCCAACAGGTAAAAGAGCAGCATGGCAGCGAGGATGAGGAAGAACAAAGCCGGCGGCGCTACGAAACCGAGAAACTCACTCGCAGGGCTAAACGGCAACAGCGCGGCCACCGCCACTACCGTAAGTGAACAGGCGATGAGCCACGGATGGGGGCGGCTTCTGAAGGGATTCCTGCGGGTGCGGATGATAAAAATGACCAGCACCTGCGTGGCCATGGACTCAATGAACCAGCCGGTATGGAAGAGCGTCTCTCCGGCATGGAAGACCGCCAGCATGATGTAGAAGGTGAGGAAGTCGAATACGGAGCTGACCGGGCCGATCATTAGCATGTAGTTGCGGATGACTTTCATGTCCCAATGCCGAGGATGGCTCAAGTAGTCGTCGTCCACCTGGTCCAGCGGGATGGGTCCGCCTTGCAGAGTATCTCGAAAGCAAGCCGTGCGGCGCGCGGCAAGGGAAGCGATGCATGTCTCGACAGAAGGCGGGGTCGACCCGTGGTGAGGCGATCTCCCGACGAACCGTGCTTATGGCTGGAGCGATTATTGGCGTGCCCTTCGGTCGTCCCGCCCAGGCGGAGGTGGCAGCCGTGAAGCACGTGGTCCTGCTCGGGGATTCAGTGTTCGACAATGCTGCCTATGTGGGGAGAGATCCAGATGTCCGGCGCCAATTGGAAGATCTCCTGCCGGAAGGCGCGCACGTGACCTTGGCCGCCCGAGACGGCGCGGTAATTACCGATATCGCTTCGCAGCTTCAGAGACTACCCCGAGATGCCAGCCACCTTATCGTCAGCATTGGAGGCAACGACGCGCTCTTAGCATCAGGCGTTTTGGATGAAAGGGCGACGTCCGTTGCCGATGCACTGGAAAAGCTGGCCGCTATTGCCTACCGGTTCAGCGGGGATTACTCGGCTATGCTGGGGCGAGCTTTGGCGGGCGCGCTTCCGACGGCCGTGTGCACAATATACGAGCCGCGTTTTCCGCAACCTGCACGCCGCAAGGTCGCTGCGAGTTGAGGCAAGCTCTTCGAGTCGGCCGGCGAGTTGATTGAGCTCCCACTCTCGCGCCAGCGCGGCCGCCTTATGCCATGTCGGCTTCTGACTGCGAAGGCTTGGCAGCGGCGCTCTCCGGTCCATGGTTGCGATCGACTGGAAGAGCCGCAACCTCTCCAATATCGCTGGAAAGCGGCCAGCGGTCAGCGCGGCTTCCAGGCTACCGTATCTCTTCAGCAGCGCTGCCGCGCCGGCTGGACCCACACCCGGAGCTCCCGGGAGCTTGTCGGAGGAGTCGCCGCGCAATGCTATTAAATCCGGGACTTGCTTGGGATCGACACCATACCGCGCGCGGACCTCAGCAGGACCGATGCGAGCTATCTCGCCTGCGCGCACAGGATAGAGGATGGTGGTGCGGTCCGACGCCAGCTGGAAGGCGTCGCGGTCGCCGCTGGCAATCAGGGCGATGCCACGCCGCCTCTCCTCCGCGGCGGATCCAGCCGCAAGGAAATCGTCGGCCTCGTAGCCCGCGGCCTTGGCATTCGCAAAGCCGCACGCGGCGACGAAGCTTGGCAAGACCTTGAGCTGAGCAAGCAAGGCGTCGTCGAATTTCCGGCCACTCTGATAGGCGGGAAATTGCTTGTGTCGATAAGTGGGGACCTCCAAAGTGTCCCAAGCCACTAGCACTGCCCGCGGCTGCTCTGATCGGTAGTAACGCAACAGGAAATTTGCAAAACCGAGGATGGCGCCGGCAGGCTCGCCACCGCTTCTCAATATTGTCTTCGGCAGAGCGTGATAGGAGCGGTGTGCGAAAGAATCCCCATCAATGATCAACAACGGTCGGCGGGTGCCCTTCGCCGATTGCGGGCTCCGCATACCGGTGCTGCGCATGCCTCGACTAGTGCTGCGCCCAGAACCCTGCCGTCCCATTGCACTATCTCGCAGCATCACCCAGGCAGGGGCGTGATCGCTAGCGCCTTCCTTCCCACGGACGTCACGATCCACCCCAGCATCAACCAGGCGTTCCGCGGCCTTCGGGCTCAGTAGCAGATGATCAATGCGCAGGCCGGCGTCCCGCGGCCAACGATTCCGCATGTAGTCCCAGAACGTGTACATCGACGCATCGGGATGCAACGTCCGAATGGCATCCATCCAGCCTTGGTCAAGAATGCGCTTAAAAACCTCACGGCTCTCGGGCTGAACCAGCGCGTCGTTCGCGTACGAGTTGGTCGGATAAATATCCCGGTCGGTCGGCACGACATTGTAATCGCCCGCAAGCACGACCGGCACGCCCGCGGCATATAACTCCGCGGAATGAGCCACCAGACGTTCCATCCATGCAAGCTTATATTTGAATTTAGGGCCCGGTCGCGGGTTGCCATTCGGCGCGTACAACGACGCTACGAGCACCCCATTCACCGCTGCCTCTAGGTAGCGGCTCTGAGCGTCAGCAGAGTCACCCGGCAGTTCAGTACGCGTTATAATGGGTTCGCAATCCCGGGCAAGGATCGCGACACCGTTCCATGATCTCTGGCCTCGCCAGGCAGCGCGGTAGCCTGCTCCCTCGAGTGCTGCTTTCGGAAACTCGGCGTCGACGGCCTTCAGTTCCTGCAGACAGACCACGTCTGGCTCGGCGGCGCGCAGCCAGTGCAGAAGGTTGATCAGCCGCTTGTTCACATTGTTGATGTTGAATGTGGCGATTTTCATTACAATACCCGAGCGAGCCGCTGCCTTCCACGATGGCTTCCTGAACTTATCAAGGAGCTGGCCGATGTGCTGCCGCGTGGCGAATCACGGGCGTGTTGGCGAGTTCCTTGAGGAAGGCCGCCGCCCACCACGAGACGTCGTGTTTACGAAGCGGGCCTATCATGGTTTGCCAGCGGGCGACGCGTTCCTGTTGGCCCATGTGCAATGCGTCACGGATCGCCTCGGCCACTTCGAGCTTGTCATTTGGATTGATGATCAGCGCGGCCGAGAGCTGCTGGGCGGCCCCCGCAAATTTTGAAAGGATCAATACCCCGGGGTCTGCGGGGTCCTGCGCGGCGACATATTCCTTCGCAACCAGGTTCATGCCATCTCGCATCGGGGTGACCAGCCCGATGGACGCAAGTCGATAAAGACCGGCCAGTACCGCTCGGGGATAGGTACTGGTCACGTAGTGGATTGGGACCCAGCCAGGCTCGCCCATCGAACCATTTATTCGACCAAGGGCCTCATTCACTGCCCGGCTTACGGAGGCGTACTCAGGGACCTCGCTGCGACTGGTTGGCGCAATCTGCAGGTAGGTGACGCGGCCCCTCTGATCCGAATTATCGAGAAGAAAGCGCTCGTACGCTGCCATTCTCTCAGGGATCCCCTTCGAATAGTCGAGACGATCCACGCCGATGATGAGTTTGCGCGATCCGAGACCATCAATTGTCTGACGAACGAGCCGGGTGGAACGGGAGCGAGCGGCGACTTGCTCAAACTCGCTCACGTCAATGCCAACTGGAAAACTGCGGGTGCGAGTGTTGTGCCCACTTACTTCCAGCACTCGTTTGTGTGGAATGGCGCCGAGCTCCTCAATCAAACTGCGCCTAAGGTTATTGGCATCGCGCTCGGTTTGCGTGCCAATGAGATCGTAATGCGCAATGGAGCGCAAAAGCTCTTTTGTTCCCGGCAATGTTGCAAGGACTTCGGGAGCCGGCCAGGGGACATGGTGAAAGTACCCGATCGGATTGGTGAAACTGAGGGCTCTTAACTCCTCGGCGAGTGGGATCAGGTGATAATCATGGACCCACACAAGATCGTCGGGACGGATGAACGGCGCGAGGGCGCATGCGAAGGTGTGATTGACTCGCCGGTAACCGATATAGTCCGCCCGCGAGAAATCGGAGAGGCCTACTCGGTAATGCATCGTTGGCCAAAGCGCTCGATTTGCGAAGCCGTTGTAGTACTCCTGACGATCTCGCGGCGTCAGGTCGATGACGGCGTATCGCACCCGTTCCTTGTCGACTATTGTGGGCCGCAAAGCAGGTTGCGCAGCCACCCGGCCGCTCCAGCCAAACCAGAGCCCCTGATGGCGCTGAAATGCCTCGCGCAGAGCGACCGCCAGCCCGCCGGCTGACCCTTTGTCGGCACGATCAGGTACGGCAACTCGGTTCGAGACGATTACGAGTCGAGGCAAGTGCACCTCCGAAACGCTCCGGAGCCTACCAAATAGGCGGGCGTCGTGGCCAAATCTTCGGGCGATGGGACCTCACAAATGCAAGGGGTTACGGGGCCCCGCCAGCGAGAGGTGGTCGCCAGGCAGGCGCCTTCTGTCACGGGAGTGGCGGCCGCGTCGAGGCTATCAGGCGGCTACAGTCACGCATATCGGCGACCTGGATCGCAATGAACCATCGTTCCGGAGCCGCTTGGCTACGGACTGAGGCCAGGCGTAGATTCACTGTCCAGGAGCTGCAGCATCGGTCGTGTATCGGCTGAGAATTTGCGACGATCCGGCGATCCGTGACGCGCTCGCCTGATATCTCGAGGTTGCGGAGAACGAGCGGCCTGCCAAGTCCAACCCAGGCCGCCCATCTTCGGACGCAGTGAAGTCCAATTCCCGCCCTTCTGAATGGCTGCCTTTTCGTCTGGCGCCTCTACCCGTGTTGCGACGCGTAGGTCAGGAGCTTCTGGAATTTTCGCGTATCCGCGAGTGTGGGATCAATCGCCTTCAGGCGCGCGAGAGCTTTGCCTAGGGCATAGACGCTTCCTGGCAGCGCCTCACCCACCACAGCCGCGATCATGTCCAGCATCTTTGTCGGCGCGGAATGGAAGAGTGCGTCCGGCGACTCAGCGATAGAGAACACGGTCGCTTGCTCGCGCGGATCGTCGGGTCGGATGAACGGGATGATTATGTCGGCGGCTTCCGGAAAGGCATCTCCTGTCGCAAGAAGAATCTGGACGAGCTTGAACGTCGCCGCCGATGTCTGCAATTCAACATCAAGCGGCCAAATCCCTTGGAATACCTGGCAGACCACGGTCCGCCAGCGCGCGAGCTTTTGCTCTGCCGGCGCGCGCTCCATTTCGACTGCCAAGCGATGGCCAACGCTGGAGAGCGCGCCCACACCGGCCCGGCGCAAGGCCGACCGCGCTTCGGTGGCAAGCAAAGGATAGCCCGCACCGTCGGCCTGGTTGGCGAGCAGGATCGCCGTGAGCCATTGGGCAAAGATGCGCAGGTCTTCCGCCGGTATGTCGCTACGGCCAAACATTTGCAGAAATGGCTGCTTGACTAGGCCAAAGAGTTCTGGCGACCCGATGTAGTTCGAGTATTTACGCGCCGACCAAATGTCGACGGCGTCAGGTGATGACCAATCAAACAGGGGGATGATCCGGGATGTCGTCCAACTCGGCGCGCGGTCGAAGAGGAGAGGTACGTCGGCGGCAAGACGTACCCGCGCGAGCAGTCCCGGTCTTCCAGGCGCTTCGACGAGACGATCAAGGCGCGCACGCAGATCGTCGGGAAGCTCGCTTCCGTCTCCTTTGATTACTTCGCCAATCAGCACTTCCGCGAGCAGACCGGGTGGAGCGTTCAAGGAGCTGCTAAAAACATCACGCATCGTCACCCTCCGCGGATTCAATCAGTGCCGCATCGGCGATACGATCCCACAATGGCCAGAGCAGCGCGTCGGGGAGCGTCTTTGCGTGACCGTGAAGCCATGACGATGCCGCTATGGCGATCTTGTCGAAAGTGTCCTGCGGCCACTCTAAAAGCAGCTGAGCGATTTTCTGTTCGGTCCCGGAATCCGCGTACGGGCTGCGCGACCAGAGCAACTGTTCCCAGTACTCCTTCGGCCAGTCTCCGTGCGTGGCGGCGGCGTCTAACCCGCGCAACGCGCGGTCCCATCGCTGAGGCAAAGACCTTGCCAGCTATCCCCCTCCATGAAGTCCGCTGCCGCCGCAATTTTCCCCGCCTCGGCGACAAGCTCGCCATCCGGCACGCCCCTCAGCTTGTCGGCGTTGCCGCCATGCTCGCGCGTGCCGCTTTCGTGCCACATGTGAAACCCGGCTTGCTCTGCGGGCTTTGATCGCCATTGCGGCCAGCGGGCGCGTATGTCGTCCAAGAGCTTCTTTGCTTCAGGACCGATGTCGAGGCCGGCCCGCACCATGTCGGAAAGGATGTCGAAGCGGCTGCGGTCGATATAGCTGTCGATCTCGGCGCCCTTGCGGAACCAACTAGCCGGCGGACCCTCGCACAGCCGCCGAAGTATCTGTTGCTGCTTCTCCGGTTGGAAATCTTTCCATCGCTCGCGGATCAAGCGATAGACCTCAACGCTGGAGTTCGTCAGAAACAGCTCGCCGGACGGTAGTCCAATCAACATGTCGGCCGCGAAGTTTCCCGGCACAGCTGGGCTGGCGAAGGCGAACATGGCGAGCCGCCGCATGAGGCGGAACGGGCTATCGCGCCAACGCTCGGCCATCGTGAGAGCCATGGCAGGGGACTTCGCCGCAAGCCGCGTCCAGATTTCCGCCATCACCCGGACGATCACCTGAAATCCGCTCCGGTATTCGTTCTGGCGATGACGCGCGATAGAGGGGACATCGGTATCCGACGTGCTGTAACCTTCGTTGCCCTCAACCCCAATGTCCGTCGCATCCGCCAACGCCGCGCTCAGTGCGCCAGTCAATTGCGAGAGCAAGCGTTCGTCGGTCTCAGGCGCTGCGTTGTTCGGCCACGCCGCGAGCACGTTATCCGGCAACACGCTTCCCTCGACCTCGAAGTCGATCGACATCAGGTCGGAAGGCCGTTCTGGCGCTTTGTCCTCGGCGGTGTCGCGCCAAAAAAAGCGCTTGCCGATCTTGAGCTTCGGACGAAGTGCGTTTGCGAGCCGCTCCAGCACGGCAGCTGATTGATCGCCCCGCTTAAGCTGCGGCGAGATTTCAAACCACTCGTTTTGCGCAAGGTTCTGCTTGACCGCGCGCATGTGACGGATGATGAGGGACCAGCTCTTTGCGAGCAGCGGCGGCAAATTCGCCGCTCGGGCGTTTAGGCGAAATTCGAGGAAGTTCGCCGTGTCCGGCCCAAAGAAGCGAATATTGGCGACAACATCACGAACGGCATCCATGTCCGCGAAATTGCGCTCGATCCATGCGATCAACTGCGTTTCGTTTTGGATGAGTTTCATCTCCGCGAGCACCGGCAGCCACGCCAGTGATGGATTGACCTCGGACAGCGTCGCGGCGAGGTCACCGCCCGACAGGAAAAACCGCAGCTGTTCGCGCTCGAACGGCGTCGTGTCGGCTGGCGTTTTCTTTCTGGACGCTTTTGGTTTGATGGTCACGAGCCAAGCTCCCCCGCCGTTCCCAAGATGTCCCGGACACGCGCCCGCCGGTATTCGACGGGCTGTGTTGCATAGCGCGCCCATTCGGAGAGCGTGCTATAAATCGCGTCGTAGTTGGCAAATTCAATCGGCTTGATGCCCTTAGCCTTCCACAGCGACGCGGATTCCTCTGTGCCTCTCTCGATCGCATAAATGTCGTGGAGATCGCGGAAACGGTCGCGATCCGCATCGAGCGTTTCAAGCAGCAACCGCATGGCGGCGTCTTCAGCGCCGTAACCGATCAGCACCAAGGTGCCGAGGCGCATGCGGTCCTCGATATAGCGCGATGCCCAACCGCTTCGCAGGTAAGCATCGCCGAAGTCAGCGCTAGTAAGGATCAAGTCGGTGCGTTCCAGACCCAAGGTGTCGTCAGCAATCCTTCCGTGCAGATGCAGAATGCCATGATCGCGTTCCCCACCCGCACGTGGTATCGAGACCCCCGCATAACTTGGCACGCCGGCCATGCCGGCCGCATGCGCTGCCCGTTCGAACAGTGTGTCGAAGTTGGTGGTGAGCAAGCGCGGACGGCCGTCGCCGTCCCTCGAAAGCTGGAGCAGTGCGAGATGGTCGGGAAGCGGGACGGCCGGTGCGGCGAGAAGCTCGGCGACCGCGCTACGCACGCGCGAGGGCGTTCCCGGACGGTGGGTGCGCTTCTCCAGCGAGCGCAATGCCCGATCATATTCCTTCCCGGCGATCGCGTTGCGCTCAGCGGCCTCATCGTTCGACGATTCCCCAAGCCGGGCATAGACGCGCTCAGTCAGCCCCTTGAACGAGGGCAAGTTGACACGAAACGAAACGCCCGCGCCGCAGAGGAATGTCGCGCTGCCATTGGTGATAGCGCGGATCAGCGCATCGGGTATGTCTGCTCCTTGTTCGAGAAAGCGCACCGATCTCCCTCGCATCCTTAGTATATGTCGCTTGCGTGCCCGTCTGCGTCAGCATCGTAGGGCGCACAGGTCATTGCAACCAGTCGGGTTTACCCGTTGAAGGGAATTCACCAACCCAAATTCAAAAGAAGCGCTAATCTTTCCGGCCGACGGATTTGTGGGGACCGTGCACTGGCACGGTTGGAATAACGTAGGTTCCCCTTGGTGGAGGGCCTCTGCGCGAAAGCAAAATTTTGCCGTTGAACCGTGGATGAGGCGAGATAGCCATTCCTGTCGCACCGGGTCGAGACGCATGGCGGTGTGGGGGTTGCAATGCAATCCCGGATCGCTAATAAGGAGTGCTTCGGCGGGGGAGAGATGCTGCCGACCATCAATTTCGCGTTCCTGAGCGTTCACGACGCCCAGCTGGTGCAGCTCGGGGCGCTGGCGGAGCGATATTTTCGCGACGATCCCGGTACGGCGATCTTCAAGCTGCGCCAGTTTGCCGAGCTTCTGAGCAAGACGATTGCCGCCCATCACGCGCTCTATCTTGGCGAACGCGAGACTTTTGAAGAGACGCTTCGCCGCCTCTCTTATGAGCGCATCATTCCGAAAGAAACTTCTGACGTTTTCCACGCGCTTCGCAAGGCGGGCAACAGGGCGGTTCATGAGGCGAGAGGCAATCACACAGATGCGCTGTCGACGCTGAAATTCGCTCGTCAGCTTGGCATCTGGTTCCATCGCACCTACGGGAAGCAGCCGGATTTCAAACCTGGCCCGTTTGTCCCGCCACCTGAGCCCATCGATGCAACGGCTGCCTTGAAGGAAGAGATTGAAAGCCTCCGTCGGCGTGTGGCCGAAAGCGACGATGCCGCCAGCCGTGCGAGACGCGAAGCCGAGGAACACGCCCGTGCCCGAGAGAGCGTGGAACAGCGGCTCGCACGGGAGGCTGAGGAACGGGCTATCTGGGAAAAGCTCGCCGCCGAGAGCGAAAGCAAGACGTTGGAGATTACGGCCCGTCTTGCCACCATCCAGGCGGTGGCCGAACAGGCGCCGAAGGCGGAAAGCCTTGAGTTCATTCAGCGAGGCGAAGAGGCATCCACCAAGCTCGATCTTGACGAAGCAGCGACACGCGCCCTGATCGATCAGCAGCTGAGAGATAGCGGGTGGGAGGCCGACACAAAGTCTCTGCGACACGGCACCGGGGCGAGGCCTGCAAAGGGGCGCAATCTAGCCATTGCAGAATGGCCGACCGCGAGCGGCCCTGCGGATTATGCCCTGTTCGTCGGTTTGGCCCTTGTCGGCGTTGTTGAAGCAAAGCGGAGGCGCAAGAACGTCTCCGCTGCCATCGATCAGTCCGAGCGCTATTCCAGCGGAATTGGTGGAAACGACGATTTCGCATTTGCAGGTGGACCCTGGGGCAATCATAAAGTCCCCTTTGTCTTCGCTGCCAATGGCCGCTCCTACCTGAAACAGATTGAGACTGAGAGTGGCATCTGGTTTCGCGATACGCGCCGATCAGCGAACCACCGGCGCGCCCTTGCGAACTGGCCAACACCCGAAGGGTTATCGGGGCAGCTTGAGATTGACCAAGATGCTGCGACTGCGGCTCTGAAGGAGATGCCATTCGAGTTTGGCTTTCCGCTGCGCGACTACCAGCAAGGCGCGATCAAAGCGGTTGAAGGCGTCTTAGGAGCTGGGCGGCGATGCATGCTGCTGGCGATGGCGACCGGCACGGGCAAAACCAAGCTTGCCATTGCGCTCCTCTATCGTCTGCTCGCCACCAAGCGGTTCCGGCGCATCTGCTTTGTGGTTGACCGTTCCGCCCTTGGCGATCAGGCGGCCGGCGAGTTCTCCACGACCAAGATCGTATCGGGGAAAGCCTTTGCCGATATTTTCGGCCTGAAGCGCCTGCAAGACGTAGCGCCCGAAAGCGAAACCAAGGTGCACATCTGCACCATCCAGGGGTTGGTGAAGCGCGTGCTGTATGCGGCCGATAGCTCGGAAGCGCCCCCCATCGATCAATATGACCTTATGGTGATCGATGAATGCCATCGCGGCTATCTGCTTGATCGCGAAATGTCCGATGCCGAGTTGAGTTTCCGAGGGCAAGAGGACTACGTCTCGAAATATCGCCGCGTACTTGAATATTTCGACGCGGTGAAGGTCGGGCTCACCGCCACGCCAGCTTTGCATACGACGGACATCTTTGGCGATCCGATCTTTACCTACTCCTATCGGCAGGCGGTCATTGACGGTTACCTGATCGATCACGAGCCGCCCGTGCGGATTGAGACCGCATTGGCCCGCGCCAATCATCTTTGAGAAAGACAAACAGCTGGACCTGCTGAATACGAGGACCGGCGAAATCAACCTTGCCCATGCGCCCGACGAAATTCGCTTTGAGATCGAACAGTTCAACAAGCGGGTCGTAACCGCCGAGTTCAATCGCGTTGTCGCCGAGGAATTGGCGAATCACGTCGATCCAGCCCTTCCTGGCAAGACGCTGGTTTTCGCCGCGACCGATGCCCACGCCGACATTGTGGTGAGCGCCATCAAGAAAGCCTTTGCGGAGAAATACGGTGAGATTGACGACGCGGCAGTTAAAAAGATCACAGGCAGCGTGAACAACGTTCGGACGTTGATCCGTTCTTTTTGCAATGACGCCAGTCCACAGATCGCGGTCACAGTCGATCTCCTCACCACCGGGATTGATGTGCCCTCGATCACCAATCTTGTGTTCCTGCGGCGGGTCAACAGCCGCATCCTCTATGAGCAAATGATCGGCCGCGCCACGCGCCCATGCCCCGAGATTGGCAAGGAGGTCTTCCGCATCTTCGATGCCGTGGACCTCTATCCGCATCTTGAAAACCTCACCGACATGAAGCCGGTGGTGGTCAATTCTTCCATCAGCTTCGAGCAACTGATTAACGAACTGATCGCGGCGGACCAGGACGCGCATCGCGAGAGTATCCGCCAGCAGCTGGCCGTGAGGCTCCGCCGCAGACTGAAGAAACTGCCGGCGGAGGCGCGGACACGCTACGAGGCAACCGCCGGGGAAACACCCGAGGCGACCTTGAAGCGCCTGCTTGAGACCAAGCCCGAGGAACTGTCCAAGTGGTTTTCGTCCCGCTCCGCCATCGGCCCCATTCTCGACTGGCAGACCGATGGCGATAGGCCGCGCTTCATGCCGATCTCCCATCATGCGGATGAGGTGGTGGGGGTCACGCGCGCCTATGGCGAGGCCAGCAAGCCGGAGGACTTTCTCGACAGCTTCACTGCCTATGTGCGCGACAACGTCAATACCATCGCGGCGCTGAAGCTCGTAGTGCAGCGTCCGCGCGACCTGACACGCGCCGACCTGAGGGACCTTCGCACCGCGCTTGATTTGAAGGGCTATTCTGAAGCCAATCTCCGCCGCGCCTGGGCCGATGCCAGGAATGTAGATATTGCCGCTTCCATTATCGGCTTCGTCCGTCAGGCGGCTTTAGGCGATCCGCTGGTGCCTTATGGTGATCGGGTTAAGGCTGCGATGCAGCGGGTGTTGGGGAGCCGGCCATGGAATGACCCGCAAAAACGGTGGCTAAGACGAATTGGCGAACAGATTGAGAAGGAAATCGTGGTAGATCGGGAAGCAATCGACCGAGAGCCGTTCGCGGCTGATGGCGGCTTCGCGCGGCTCAACAGGGTTTTTGATGGCGAGCTTGAGGGCGTGCTGACCGGGATCAATGAGGAAATGTGGAGGAGGGCTTGCTGATGACAAAGACCGGCGATATCGTCGCCAAGCTCTGGTCGCTGTGCCATATTCTGCGGGATGATGGCATCACCTACAATGAGTATGTGACCGAGCTGACGTTCCTGCTGTTTCTCAAGATGCTGGAGGAAACGAAAAAGGAGGACCGGCTGCCGAAGGCGTATCGCTGGAGCGAATTGGCGAAGCGGGAAGGACTCGATCAGTTGGATTTTTACAAACGTCTGCTGCTTGACCTCGGAAAACCGGACACCAAGGATGCGCTGGTTCGCGCCATCTTTACCGATGCCCAGACCCGGCTTCGCAAACCGACAAATCTCAAGGCGCTCACCTCCAATATCGATCAGCTGGATTGGTTCTCCGCCCGTGACGAAGGCTTGGGCAATCTCTATGAGGGACTGCTGGAGAAGAATGCAGCCGACAAGAAATCGGGAGCGGGGCAGTATTTCACTCCGCGCCCATTGATCGATTGCATTGTCCGGCTGATGAAGCCGCAGGCCGGCGAGGTCGTGCAGGACCCGGCAGCGGGTACGGCAGGCTTCCTCGTCGCCGCCGACCGCTACATCAAGGATAGGACGGACGATCTTTACCAGCTGTCGCAGCCGCAAGGTTTTTTCCAGCGGCACAATGCATTCGCCGGTGCCGAGCTTGTGCCCGACACGCATCGCCTATGCATGATGAACCTGCTGCTGCACGGCATTGAGGGCGGGGTCGAATTGGCCGACACGCTCTCGCCCGATGGCGAGCGCCTGCCCAAGGCCGACCTTGTCCTCACCAATCCTCCCTTCGGCACCAAGAAGGGCGGCGGGCGGCCGACGCGCTCCGATTTTTCGGTGACGGCCGACACGTCCAACAAGCAACTCGCTTTTGTCGAACACATCGTGCGCGCCCTGAAGCCCGCAGGCCGACGGCGATGGTAGTGCCCGATAACGTGCTGTTCGAGGACAATACTGGGCGGCGGCTGCGCATCTGGCTCATGGACCTCTGCAATCTCCACACCATCCTGCGGCTCCCGACCGGCATCTTCTACGCGCAGGGCGTGAAAACCAATGTGCTATTCTTCCAGCGGGGCAAGACCGTCAAGGCCAACACCAAAGCCGTCTGGGTCTATGACATGCGGGCCAACATGCCCGCCTTCGGCAAGACACGTCTCCTGACGGTGGAAGATTTCGCGGATTTTGAGGCTTCCTATGGCAGTGATCCGAATGGCGGCGCAAAGCGCAAAGATCAGAGTGAGAAAGGGCGCTGGCGCTGCTTCACGCGCGACGCGATCAAAGCGCGGAATGATAATCTCGATATTGCATGGCTGCGGGACACCGAAGCCGAAGCCGAGGAACAGCTGACGGAACCGGAGGATATTGCGGCTGCCATAATCGGGCACCTCAAGGCTGCGTTGGAGGACATCGAAACGCTGTCAGAGGAACTGGATTCGAATGGTGTTGAGAGGGTCGCTGCCGTCGCGGAGGCAGCGGAATGAGCTTTTCTGCATCTGTTGATAAGCTCGTGGAAGCGTCTTCATCGCCCCTTGTGTGTGCTGCGCCGTGGTGGGGACGCATCCCTTTAGGTTGCGTTGCTGAAATCTTAAACGGCTATCCATGGAAATCGGCTTTTTTCAACGACCAGGACGGCGTTCCGGTTATCCGCATCAGAGACGTAAACTCTGGAACGACGGATACGCTCTATCGCGGAAAGGTCGAAGATGGATATTGGATTGAAGACGGTGACGTTTTGATCGGGATGGATGGAGACTTTAATTCCGGAATTTGGGCCGGGGGCAGGGCGCTACTCAATCAGCGTGTTTGCCGGATTGGTCCAAACGAGCAATTCTATTTGAGGGATTTCATGGCCCATGTGCTGCCTGGGTATCTTCAGTTAATCAATAACGAGACGCATTCGATTACCGTCAGACACCTCTCTTCTAAGACGTTGGCTGAAATTCCGTTGCCGCTCCCACCGCTCCCCGAACAGCGGCGGATCGTTGCCAAGATTGACAGCCTGTCCGCGAAATCCAAATGCGCTCGCAATCATCTCAATCACGTCCCCCGGCTGGTTGAAAGATACAAGCAAGTTATCTTAGTAGCGGCGTTTCAGGGTGATCTGACCAAAGAATGGCGCACCAGAAACGCGGGACGTTGGCCGTGGCCCGAGACTTCTCTTTCGGAGATTGCGGAGATCGGAACAGGCTCGACGCCAAAGCGTGGCGAGCCGCGATATTACTCTGAGGGCCATATACCTTGGGTAACGAGTGGAGCGGTCAACGCTCCGGTCGTTCAGTCCGCCGATGAATGTATTACTGATGCAGCCATCCAAGAGACTAATTGTAAGGTCTTTCCCACCGGCACGCTTCTGATGGCAATGTATGGCGAGGGTCAGACACGCGGGCGCGTGGCCGTGTTAGGCATCAATGCGGCGACAAATCAGGCATTGGCAGCCATTCAGGTCGGCGCTGACGGTCCTGCCGTCCGCGATTTCGTGCTTTGGCACTTACGAAGCGGCTATCTGTATCTTCGGCACCAAGCTGCGGGTGGAGTACAGCCAAATCTAAACCTTGGGATTATTAAGGCTTGGCGCATCCCGCTGCCATCACGTGAGGAGCAGCATGAAATCGTCCGTCGAATTGAATATGCCTTCACCTGGATCAACCGTCTCGCCTCCGAGGCCACCAGCGCCCGCAAATTGATTGATCATCTCGATCAGGCGGTGCTCGCCAAGGCGTTCCGGGGCGAACTCGTTCCGCAAGACCCGAGCGATGAACCCGCAAGCGTCCTTCTGGAGCGCATCCGCGCCGAGCGTGCAGCCACGCCCTCACGGGGGAAGCGGGATTCCACAAAGCCAGTGAAAGCACACTTGAACGCGAAATGACGGCCCATCGATTGGCACCATGCACCTGGCCAAAGGGCTCGAGTTCCAGGCCGTGGCCGTGATGGCTTGCGACGATGAAATCATCCCTTTGCAAGAGCGCATCGAGACAGTCGGTGATGACGCCGATTTGCAGGAAGTCTATGACACCGAGCGCCACCTGTTGTACGTCGCCTGTACCCGCGCCCGGGACCACCTGCTGGTTACTGGCGTAGCTCCCGTATCCGAATTCTTGGACGACTTCACGAACGTGGCTGGCAGAGTCATCCCAGATCGAGGAATACTGGACCGAAGTTCCTCCGGAAATCGATAGGAGTACCGGCCGGGCCAGGGCAATTATGACTATGTCGATTCACAGCCGAGAATGGTGTACGAGGAACTGAAACGAGAAGGGAGTATCCATGACGCGACGGAATTCACCTGGACGAAAACGGGATTCGAACTCACCGACGGGAAAGACACACGGCTCACCCGGCACGCTTTACACGCAATCCGAATATGAGCAGAATCCCGATCTTGATCCGGACAAACGTTGGCTCGATAAGATGGCTGAAGCGCTTGACGAATTAAACGCGGAAGACAAAGCCAAACCCAAGGAGAAACGAGCGCCCGAGGCTGCTGGATGGTGAGCATGAGAGCAGCGGAGAGCGAGCGAGTGGCAGCTCGTGCCGGCAAGGTTAGCGATCTGAGTGGCGGAACAACCCACAAACGCATCTCTCGCAGAGCACTCGGCCGACTAAGACTCAGAGTCCCGGCCGTAGAGGAACGAACCGCCATCGCCACCATCCTCTCCGACATTGACGCGGAAATCGCCGCGCTGGAGGCGAAGCTGGCCAAGACCCGCATGCTCAAAGAGGCTCGATGCAGGAGCTGCTGACCGGGAGGATTCGGCTCATATGAGAATCTCCACGATCCTCGACCATATCGACAGCGGGCATATGGCTCTGCCCGAGTTTCAGCGCGGCTATGTCTGGAACCGCGATCAGGTGCGCGGCCTGTTCGGTTCCCTCTACCGCCGTCATCCGGTTGGCGGTTTGCTGGTGTGGGCCACTGAATCCAAAGCCGCCATCCATCGCGGCGAGGGGCCGCTAGCCGCGGGCGTGGTGAAGCTGCTACTCGATGGGCAGCAACGCATAATGTCGGTCTACGGTGCGGTTCGTGGGAAGCCACCTCAGTTTTTCGATGGCAACACGCAGGCATTTACCGGGCTTCGTTTTCACTTGGAGTCGCAGACCTTCGCCTTTTACCAGCCGTTGAAGATGCAAGGCGATCCGCTCTGGATCGATGTGACGGAACTGATGAAAAAGGGTACGGCCGGGCTGGGCGAGTTCGTCACACGCCTGAGCACGCAGCCAGCGCTGGCGGCCAAGGTGGGTGAGTACGTGGCGCGGCTCAGCTGGCTCCTCAGCGTGACCGACATTGACCTGCACGTCGAGGAAGTCACCGGTGCCGACAAAACGCTTGATGTGGTGGTGGACATCTTCAACCAGGTCAACAGCGGCGGCACTAAGCTTTCCAAGGGCGACCTGGCGCTGGCAAAGATCTGTGTTGACTGGCCAGAGGCGCGCGACACGATGAAGGCCAAGCTCAATGAATGGGCCAAGGCCGATTACCACTTCAACCTCGACTGGCTACTGCGCTCAGTGAACACGGTGCTGACGGGCGAGGCGAAGTTCCAGTTCCTGCACGACAAGAGCGCGAAGGACATCCAGGACGGTCTCAAGCGGGCGATCAAGCACATTGACACGAGCCTGAACCTGATCAACGGACGGGTGGGGCTAGACCATGACCAGGTCTTCTTCGGCCGCTTTGGCGTGCCGGTGATGGTGCGCTACCTCGACCAGCAGAGCGGCTCGATGAACGAGAAGGAGCGCGATAAGCTCCTTTTCTGGTTCGTACAGGCTGGCATGTGGGGACGGTTCTCCGGATCTACGGAGTCATTCATCGACCAGGACCTGGCGGCGCTGGAAGGCGCGGACGGCGGGCTGGACAAGCTGCTCGAACAGTTGCGTTTGTGGCACGGCGGGCTTCGGGTGGAGCCGGGACACTTTACGGGTTGGAGCCTTGGTGCTCGTTTCTATCCCGTCCTCTACTTGCTCACGCGCATGGGGCAGGCTCGCGACTGGGGCACCGGGCTGCCACTTAAGGCCAGCCTGCTCGGCAAGATGAACAGGCTGGAGGTGCACCATATCTTCCCGAAGGCGCAGCTCTATAAGCGGAAGTTCAAGCGGCCGGAGGTGAATGCACTGGCCAACTTCTGCTTCCTCACGAAGGACACAAACCTCAACATCCGCGACCGGCTTCCGGAGGAGTATTTCCCGAAGATCGAGAAATTACACCCCGGCGCGCTGGCGTCCCAGTGGATTCCCGAGGATCCCCGGGCTGTGGAAGATCGAAAACTTTCGCGAGTTTCTTGAAGCACGAAAGACGCTGCTCGCCGCGGAGGTCAATCAGCGCATGGAGGAGCTGCTGCACGATGACACCCGCTGGCTGACGGGCGCGACCGCAGCCGCCCCGGTGATGGTGGTCGCTGTCGGCATAACCAGCGAGCTCGAAACTTTGAACGACTGGATGCAGGCAGAGGGTCTGCCGCGTGGGGTATTGGCTTACGATTTTGCCGACGCCGCTACGGGCGAGCAGAAGGCGGTTTTTGACTTGGCTTGGCCCAACGGCATTCAAGAGGAGCTAAGCCAGCCGGTCGCCGTGCTGTTGAACGAAAGCGCCAAGACCATCGCCACGGCCAGTCAAGCAGGCTATCCCTGCTTTACGACGATTGCCGAGTTCCAGCGGTATGTGCAGGCAGAAGTCTTGGTTGAAGCGGCGTAGACATGAGCAACGTCGGCCAACCCGAACGCGCCATGCAGAGCCGCGTTGATGCTCTATTTCGCGATGAGCTGGGGTACGGCTACCTCGGCGACTGGACCGAACGCGACGGCAGCTGCAACATTGAGGACAGCCTGCTTACCGGGTGGCTGCGCCCCGAGGACCTTGAACACTGGCGCATCCTCCGCAGAAACTTAATGGCGGAGTTGGCAAAGAGTGCCGATGCAGCAGCGCATTATTGCCAGAAAGGGCCGCTGAGGAGCCGCACATGAACCACCTGCCCTGGACAGGCGCGATCCGCGGCGTCCTTCCCCTGGGTGTCGCGATGCGACTCCACGCGACGAGGACGACTTGGGGTGCCAAGCAGGCCAGGTAGGCCGCCGACTGATGAGCATGAAGCTAGCTGATCACACCAGCTTCGGTACTCTGGAAAGGGATATTGGGAGGACACGACCATGCAGACGATAAGAGAGGCGACAGCCGGCATTGCGACGGTGCGGCTGTTGAAGGATAAGGACATCTTCAAGGGAATTGTCATAATCAAGGGTCAGGTAGAAGCCCACGAAGAAGGCGAACATGCTGATGACGTCTGGCGTCGGCTGCACGACCGTGCAGCCAGGCTTAATCCTAGCTTCTTCGGCTTCGACGGCGCACGCGCCCGCTTCCTTCGTTTCTTTCCGGAGGGATTCCAATCGTCCAACTATTTCAAAGAGGAGCGCGGCTATAAGCTCGCCGCAAAGGAGCGGCTAGATAAAACGGTTCCCATCGACAAAGCGTTGAACGGTTCCGGCTACGGTGAAGCAGTGCTCTCGATCTTCAGGGAAACGAATCTTCTGTTTCCGGTCGAGAAGACGAGGCTCCAGGACGTCCTGAGGGGGCCCACGGCAGATCAATTCATTCGAGCGGCCGCGAAATTTGCCATGGGGGAAATTAAAGCCGGTATTGCGGAAATGGAGCGGGTTCTAAAGCCGCATGTCATTGCCAAGTGGACCGCCGTGACCTACTTGCCCTTCCTTTGGCGGCCGGATGCTCACATGTTCCTGAAACCGACAGTTACGACAGAATTCGCCTCTCGAGTCGGACACCGGTTCGCCAACGAGTACTCACCGATGCTTGATGCCGCCGTCTATGATAGCCTGCTGGACCTCGCATCTACAACGACGGAAGAGATCGCGGACCTTGAGCCCAGGGATAACATCGACGTCCAAAGTTTCATTTGGACCGTGGGCGAATATGTGGAATCGGATAAGTTGCCCGACTAGCTTGAGGCCGACGCAGAAAGCGCGGGCGGCGGGCGCAGCCGTGGCAGCTCGGGTCTGAAGGGCCGTGGGGGCGGTCGGGGGAGGTATGCCGTCGGGGGAGGTATGCCGTCGGGGGAGGTATAAGGCCGCCGACGCTCATGCGGCCTTCTCCGGGCTGCGCGCCGGCACCGGTGGACGGTCACGTCGCGGTTCGCCGATCACAAGGGCAACGGCCCAGGCGGGAGGCAGCAGTAAAGCTTACTAGATAACGAGCGGCCATTTGCCCGAATGTGGCAATCTTTTTTGAATTTGACTGGCTAACGGCTTGCGTGGCCTCGGGAAGCGTGCCGATGCTTCGCGGGCGGCTGCCCCCGGCGGTGACCCCTTCGCAAACCGCTGAGGCCAAGCCATGCTAGTAATGCCGGTGGATTAAAAATGCGTTGAGAAAGGATCGGATGCTCCGGCCATGCCAAATGGTGGATCAGACTTTGACGACGCGTTGGAGGATAGGAGCGGGTGACCGGGGCTCAGGCCCCGTGGGTCAGGGGCCTCGCGGGAGGAGCGCCTTCGCCAGTCCGCGGAACAGATCGGCCTCGGGACAGGCTGCCGCAAAAGCGAGGCGGACGCG
>WNFX01007785.1_pt1 | contig 22788 bp, 20 predicted proteins | sample 5400111 | NCBI WGS metagenome assembly WNFX01 (sample SAMN13153363, study PRJNA577476) | soil metagenome | isolation source: 40 cm soil or saprolite under grassland replicate 1 | place: USA:California | collected 2016-06-15 | reverse complement strand
GCGCGGGGAGCAATCGCTCGTTTTCCTCAATCGCCGCGGCTATGCGCCGGCGCTCGCATGCCCCGCCTGCGGCTGGGTCAAGGGCTGCAGGCGTTGTTCGGCGAACATGGTGGTGCACTTGGCAGCGCAGCGGCTGCGCTGCCACCATTGCGGATTGGCCGAAAGCATTCCGCGCGCCTGTCCGGAGTGCGGTAATCCCGATTTGCAGACATTCGGGCGCGGGACGCAGCGGATCGAGTTGCTGCTCGGGGAAAAATTCCCGAACGCGCGGATCCTGCGAGTGGATAGCGACGCTGCGCGCGCGAGGAACAGGCTCGAAGATCTGCTCGAACGCGCCACCCACGCCGATATCCTGGTCGGCACGCAGATTCTCGCCAAGGGCCATCATTTCGAGCGCTTGACGCTTGCCGGCGTGCTCAATGCCGACAGCGGCCTGTTCTCGAGCGACTACAGGGCGAGCGAGCGGGCCTTTGCCCAGTTGCAGCAGGTAGCGGGGCGTGCCGGCCGTGCGAACCTGCCGGGCGAAGTATTGATCCAGACCCGCTACCCGGACCATCCTCTTTACCAGTCCCTTGTACGCCATGACTACACGGGGTTCGCGGGGAGCCTGCTCGCCGAGCGTCGCGAGGCGGGATTTCCGCCCTTCGTTTTCGAAGCGGCGCTGCGCGCGGAAAGCCGCGACCCGGTTCGCACGCTGCGGTTCCTGCGTTCGGCGATCGGACACGCGCCGCAAAGGGGCGCCGCGATCACCGTGTTCGATCCCGCGCCGATGTCCCTTGCGCGACTCGCCGGAGTGGAGCGCGCGCAAGTCCTGCTGCAATCGCGCTCGCGATCGCAGCTGCAGGCGTTCCTGCGTGAATGGAGCGACTCGCTGTACCGCACGCCCGCGCACGGAGTGCGCTGGCATCTGGACGTGGACCCGATAGAGTTTTAGTCGCCTGCGGAAATCAGGCGGGTTTCTTCGCTCGTTTTTTCGCCTTGCGCGGTCGGGTCTTGCCGTGCGATCCCTTGAAGACCTTGCCGCGAAATGTGCGTTTATCGCCTTTGCCCAAGCTCCACGCTCCCGATCGGAAATTTGAATCTGCCGCTATTGTACCTTCGCATTCGCGGCTCTGGGCGACACCTTGGGTATAATACTGAGCATTTCGGCCAATCAATGTCCGCCGAGATCAAGTCCCACATCACCGGGCTGCTCACCCGCGCGCTCGCCAAGGTCGCCCCGCAGCAGCCGGGATCGCTGATCTCGCTCGAACGCCCCAAGCAGGCACAGCACGGCGATTTCTCTTCGCCGCTGGCGATGCAGCTCGCGCGGAAGCTGAAAATACCTCCGGTCGAGACGGCGGAAGCCTTGGTCGAAGCCATTCCGCCTTCGGATTGGGTGACCGTTGAATTCACGCGTCCCGGCTTCATAAATTTTCGGGTTCACCCGGCAGCAAAGCAGCACACGGCGAAGATCGTATTGGCTGCGGGCGAGCGCTACGGTCGTTCGGACAGCGCAGGCAGTCGCCCAGTAATCGTCGAGTTCGTCTCGGCCAATCCCACCGGCCCGCTCCACGTCGGGCACGGCAGGCAAGCGGCCCTCGGCGACGCGATCGGCGCTCTGCTCGAATCGCAGGGCTGGCGCGTAACGCGGGAGTTCTACTACAACGACGCCGGCGCGCAGATCCGCAATCTCGGACTCTCGGTGCAGGCGCGGATTCGAGAAAAACTCGGCGCGCGGGCGGAATTTCCCGCCGACGGCTATCACGGCGACTACGTGCGCGAGATCGCCGAAAAATTTCTCGAGGCGGGCAACACCGACGGCGAGGATTTGGAAGCCGTGACCCGATTCGCGGTGGCCGAGCTTCGGCGCGAGCAGGATCTCGATCTCCAGGCCTTCGGCGTGCGCTTCGACAGCTATTATCTGGAATCCTCCCTTTACCGGGACGGAAGCGTCCAGAAGACGGTTCAGGCGCTCATCGACGCGGGCAAGACCTTCGAGCAGGACGGCGCCCTTTGGCTCAAGACCACCGAATACGGCGACGACAAGGACCGCGTCATGCGGAAATCCGACGGCACCCATACCTACTTCGTGCCCGACGTCGCCTACCACTTGACCAAGTGGGAGCGCGGCTTCACCCGCGCCGTCAACATCCAGGGTTCCGACCACCACGGCACGGTGGCGCGGGTGCGCGCCGGGCTGCAAGCCGCGTCTTCGAAATGGGAGCGCGCGGTTCCGCCGGGCTATCCCGACTACGTGCTCCACAAGATGGTCACGGTGATGAAGCGCGGCGGCGAGATGAAGATCTCCAAGCGCGCCGGCTCGTATGTCACGCTGCGCGAGCTGATCGACGAGGTCGGACGCGACGCGGTGCGCTTTTTCCTCCTTTCGCGCAAGGCCGACACCGAATTTGTGTTCGACGTCGATCTCGCCAAGTCGCAATCGGAGGAGAATCCCGTCTACTATGTCCAGATGGCGCACGCACGCATTTGCGCGGTGCTCGAGCAAAGGAAAGCACTGTTCGCAGGCCGGGATCCGGATCTTGCAGCGGTCGATCTCGCGCCACTTACCGGAGCACGCGAGCTGGCGTTGCTGCAGCGATTGGGCGAGTACCCTGAGGTACTCGAGAATGCCGCGGCGGAGTTCGCTCCGCACCAGGTCGTGTTTTATCTTCGCGAGCTGGCGGGTGAATTTCACAGTTACTATAATGCCGAGCGCATACTGGTCGCCGAGGCGCCGCTGCGATCGGCGCGTCTGGGTCTGTGCCTGGCCGTGCGCCAAGTGCTTCGTAACGGGCTTTCGTTGCTGGGCGTCAGTCAGCCCGAGAAAATGTGACGCCTTACACCTATGAGTTTCGACTACAAGCAAATACCCCGATCCAGGCCGGACTTGTCCGGCAGCTTCTTGATCGGCCTTTTCTTCGGTTTTCTGCTGGGCCTGGGCGTAGCCGCCGGAATCGCGATCTATTTCTTCAAGACACCCATTCCGTTCGCCGACAGGCCGCGGGCGCAGGACAAAGCCCCGCTCGTCGATCAGAAACTGCCCGAGCCGCCCAAGTCGGCCAAGGCGGAGGACAAGCCCCGCTTCGATTTCTACCGGATCCTCCCCGGAAAAGAGGAGCCCGTCACCGAACGCCAGATGCGCGAGGCGGCCAAGCAAGCCGGCAAGCCCGGTGCACCCAAGGACAGCTATTTCCTCCAAGCCGCCTCGTTCCAGAACCCGGCCGATGCGGACAACCTCAAGGCGAGGCTGGCTTTGATGGGTCTGGAAGCGAGCGTGGAGCCGGCCAACCTGGCCGAAAAAGGCGTGTGGTATCGAGTGCGGCTGGGGCCTTACACCCGCGTGGACGAGATCAACCGCGTCCGGCAGCAGCTGGCGCAGAACGGAGTGGACGCTTCGCTGATCAAAATCACCGATGTTGCCAAGAATTGAGTCGCCCAAGGAGAAGCCCATGGTTTTTCGTCTGCTGAGCGTCTTTTCCGGCCTGTTGCTCGCCTTTGCCGCGCACGCTCAGGGTTCGCCCGTCGAGGGCGTCGATTACATCGAATTGAAGCCGCCCCAAGCCGTCGAGTCCTCGGGCAAGATCGAAGTACTCGAGTTTTTCTGGTACCGCTGCCCGCACTGCTACGCGCTGGAGCCCGACCTCGAATCCTGGGCGAAGCGACTGCCGCGCGACGTGCAGTTCAAGCGCTTGCCGGGAATTCTGAACGACGACTGGGCGGTCGATGCCAGGATTTTCTTCACTCTGGAGGCCATCGGAGAGCTCGAGCGGCTGCATAGAGCCTTGTTCGACACCATCCACCAGCAGGGCGGCGTGAGGCTGCGCGGCGATGCCTTCGCCAAATGGGCGGCAGACTGGCTCGCCAAGCAGAACGTGGACATGGCCAAGTACGACGCCGCTTTCCACTCGTTCACGGTCGAAAGCAAACTGCGCCGCGCGTCGCAGATGGGGCGCGCGTACCGGCTCGACGGAGTACCGACTCTGACCGTGCAGGGCCGCTACCTCGTCGTCGCGAGCGCGTCTCGCAAGGCGATGCTCGACACCGCCGACTTTCTCATTGGGGAAACGCGTAAGCAACTCGCAAAAGCAAAGCCCTAGCGTGGCGGGGCTTGCGCCCGGGCCAATGGAACCGCGGGGCTGCTTGCGGAAATGGCTGTTCGCGTCGGCGTTCGTTCTGCTCGCCGGCGCCGCGTCGGCCCAGATCCAGCCGGGGCGTGAATTTCAGCGCATCGAACCGCAGCGTGTCGCCGCGGACGGACGCATCGAGGTGATCGAATTCTTCTACTATGGCTGCCCGGTCTGCTATGAAACCCAGCCGTTTCTCACCCGGTGGCTGGGCACGGCGACCGAATATGTCACGATCCGTCGCGTGCCCGCGCTTTCCACGGAAGCATGGGAACCCTTCGCGAAGCTGTTCTATGCCCTCGAAACGCTCGGCCAGGTCGACCGGCTTCACTGGCCGGTCTACGACCATTTTCACTTCGAAAACGTAAAGCTCAATGACGAGAAGATCATGGCCGATTGGGTGGCGCGCAATGGCATCGAGCGGCAGAAGTTCGTGGAGGTCTACGGCTCATCGGGAGTCGCGACCAGGGTCGCGCAGGCGCGCGAGCTCCTCAAGGCCTACGACGTGCGCGCGGTGCCGACATTCATCGTCGACGGCAAGTTTCTTACCTCGGCACGCCTGGCGGGGGGCACCGAACAGGTCGTCCAGGTGGTCGACCATCTGGTGAAGCTCGCGCGCGAAGAGCGCCTCCGATAAGCGCCGCGCCCTGCCGTCCGGTGTTACCCGACCCCAAGGTCTTCATCACTGGCGCATCGAGCGGGATCGGCGCCGCGCTCGCGGCGCACTACGCGCGCCGGGGGGCGGTGCTCGGCCTGTGCGCAAGACGGCTAGCGCCCACACAGGCGCTCTTCTCCAGCTTGCTCTGCGCCGGGTCCTGCTATCAAGTGGACGTGACCGACGCCGCCAGCCTGCAGGCCGCGGCGGCTGATTTCTCGGAGCGGTTCGGAGTGCCTGACATCGTGATCGCGAATGCGGGCATCAGCGTCGGCACCTCCACCGAGAGTCCGGAGGACCTCCCCGCCTTCCGCAAGATCATGGACACCAACGTGTTCGGAATGGCCGCGACGTTTCAGCCGTTTGTTCTGCCCATGCGCGCGCGCGGCAGCGGCGCGCTGGTCGGCATCGCGAGCGTCGCCGGCTTTCGCGGGCTGCCCGGCGGAGGCGCTTACAGTGCTTCCAAATCGGCAGCAATCACGTATCTGGAGAGCCTGCGCGTGGAGCTTCGCGGCTCGGGCGTGGCCGTGGTCACGATCTGTCCTGGCTATATCCGTACAGCGATGACGGCGTCGAACCGCTACCGAATGCCGTTCATCATCGACGCGGACGAAGCGGCCCGGCGCTTTGCCCGAGCCATCGCCAGAAGGCGCCGCTTCACGGTCATTCCCTGGCAGATGGCGCTCGTTTCCTTTGCGCTTCGCCACCTGCCGCGCTGGCTGTTCGACCGGCTGTTCGCGCGCGCGCCGCGAAAGGCGCGCGGTCTCCCTTCGTGAGCGGGCCAGAGGCGAGACTCGTCGACGCCGTGGGAACGCGGCACACCCCGGCGCGCCGCGAGTCGCGCATCGTGAGTCTGGTGCCCAGCATCACGGAGCTCGTCTGCGATCTCGGACTCTCGGCGCAACTCGTGGGGCGAACCGGCTTCTGCGTCCATCCCCGCGAGCTCGTTCGCCGGATCCCCAAAGTCGGCGGCACCAAAGATGTCGATCTCGGCAAGCTGCGCGCGCTGCGCGCCACCCACGTCATCCTCAATATCGACGAGAACAGGGAGGAGGACGCACGCGCGATCGCTGGGTTCGTTCCCGAGCTGATCGTCACGCACCCGCTCGCGCCCATCGACAACCTGGCGCTCTACCGGCTGATCGGCGGAATATTCGGGCGGGAGGACCGAGCCGAGGCGCTGTGCGGCGAATTCGAAGCAGCGTACGCGGCGCTGCAGTCGGCGGCGCGCAGGTTTCCGCTCGATCGCGTGCTCTACCTGATATGGAAGAATCCCTGGATGACCGTGTCACGCGATACCTACGTTTCGCGGATGCTCGCCCTCGTAAAATGGGAAACCGTCCCGGCGGACTGCGCCGATCGCTACCCGAAGATCGAGCTCAACAGCGACGTACTCGACGGCGCCCGGGTCGTGCTGCTGTCGAGCGAACCGTACCTCTTCCGCGAGGCGCATGTCTCCGAGCTGCGCGCCGAATCGTTCATGCGGGACAAGAACATCGCTCTCATCGACGGAGAGATGACCGCTTGGTATGGCAGCCGCGCCATCGAGGGCTTGCGGTATCTCAGGCGATTCCGCGAGAGCCTCGATCGTGCCGCCGGATGATTCCGGCTCAGGCGGGAACGCTCACATAAGACCCCGGAGCGTCTTCGAACGCTTGCAGTGCCCCCGTGCCCGGAACGCGGGCCGGCGCCCGGTCGGGCCCGTTCAGGCCGGTAATCCAGGCCTGCCAGTCGATCCACCACGAACCTTCGCTCCGGCTCGCCCCTGCCTGCCATTCGTCGGCCGATTCGGGGAGCTCGGATCCGGTCCAGTAGCCGTATTTTTTCGCCGACGGAGGATTCACGATGCCGGCAATATGCCCCGAGCCTCCGAGCACGAACCGCGTAGGCCCGCAGAGGAGGCGCGCGCCCTTGTAGGTGGATTCCCAGGGCGCGATGTGGTCCTCGAGAGTGGAAACGAAGTACGCCGGTATCACGATCTTCCTGAGGTCGATCGGCACGCCGCCGAGCGCGATGCCGCCGGGATCCTTGAGCCGGTTGGCGAGGTACATATTGCGCAGGTAGAAGCTGTGCATCTTTGCGGGCATGCGCGTGGAATCTGAATTCCAGTAGAGGAGATCGAACGGAAAGGGATCCTTCCCGAGCAGGTAGTTGTTGACGACGAACGACCACACCAGATCGTTCGCCCGCAGCAGGTTGAAGGTGGCCGCCATCTCGGAGCCCTCGAGGTAGCCGCGCTCCTGCATGCGGCGTTCCAGATTCTCCACCTGAGCTTCGTCGATGAACACCCCGAGCTCGCCGGGGATGGAAAAATCGAGCAGCGACGCGAGGAACGTGGCCGAGGCCGCGTGCGCGTCGCCTTTTTCCGCCATCCACGCGAGAGTGGCGCCGAGAAGCGTTCCTCCGAGGCAGTAACCGATGATGTTGACCTCGTTCTCGCCGGTCGCCCGGCCGATCGCATCGAGCGCCGCAAGCGGCCCTTCGAACATGTAATTCTCGAATGTCTTGCCGGCATAGCGCCCGTCCGGATTGACCCAGGAGATCATGAACACGGTGTGGCCCTGGTCGACGGCCCAACGGACGAAGGAATTCCTCTCGCGCAGATCGAGGATGTAATACTTGTTGATCCACGGCGGGATCACGAGAAGCGGCCGCCTGAACACCGTGTCGGTGCTCGGGGCATACTGGATAAGCTGCATCAGGTCGTTCTGGAAAACCACCTTGCCGGGACTCGTGGCGACGTTCACGCCGAGCTTGAATGCATTTTCGTCGGCCATGCGGATGCCGCCGCGCTCGATGTCGGCCAGGAGGTTGTTCAAGCCCCGGACCAAATTCTGCCCGCCGGACTGCAAGGTCTCGCGCAAGACCTGCGGGTTGGTGAGAGCGAAGTTCGACGGAGACAGCGCATCGATGTATTGGCGCGTGTAGAAATTCACCTTCTTCTGCGTCTCCTCCGGCAAGCCCTCGACGGAAGATACGGTGTCGTGCATGTGGCGTGCAGCGATCAAGTACGACTGTTTGATGTAGTCGAACAGGAACTGGTCCTGCCAGTCGGCGTTGCGAAAACGGTTGTCCCCCTCGCCGGGCTCGGCGACCGGCGGGGCTTCCTTTCCCAGCATGCGCAGCAGGCTCGACTGCCACAGAGCGACGTGGTCCCAGAACATCCGCGTCTGCATCTCCGCGAGCTTCCAGGGATCGGCCAGCATGCGCGCCGCAAGCTCCATGAACGCGCGGGCGATTCCGAACTCGTCGCTGGTGGCGACCCCGTGGCCGCCGGCTTGGCGCCGGAGAAACTCCCCCATGAGGCGGCTCGAGCGCTCCGCGACCTCTGCGAATACTTTCGCGCTCTGGGCGGAATCGGGTGAGGACTGCGTTGCGGACATGTCGCTAGTTTTGAGCGTAGCGAACCACGCAGGTGGAGGTGGGCCATCGCCTCGCCCATGGCGAAGAACAGCTGATGCGTGTCGAGCTTGCGGCGAAAAAGCGTATCGAGCACGTCCGCCGCGGCCTTGGGCGTCCCGCAGGCTTCGTGCAGCTCGGCGAGGCGCAGGCGGTGATGCTCCCTTAGCTGCTCAATGCGCTCGCGAAGGCCCCGGAAGGGCAGCCCGTGCGATGGCAGCGTGAGCGTGGTCGCGGGCAATCCGGCGTAGCGGGATAAGGAGTCGAGGAAAAGCGCGAGCGGGTTTCCCTCCGGCTCGTTCGCCCAAACGCTGACGTTGGTCGAAATCCTGGGGAGCACCATGTCGCCGGAGATGAGGACGCCGAGCTCCTCGCAGTAGAGCGCCGCGTGCTCGGGGGCGTGCCCGTACCCCATGATGACTCTCCAATCGCGCCCGCCTATGCGATGCGCCTGTCCGTCCATCAAGCGCCGGTAGCCGGAGGGAAAGTCGGGGACCCGGCTGCGGTAGTTGCTGCGCCGCTGCTTCATCAGCTCGAGCTTTTCTCCGGAGAGTCCGTTGCGCTCGAACATCGCCACGACGTGGTCGAAGGCGAAACCCGCGCTCCCTTCGCGCATCGCGTGCGCGGCGAAATACTCGGCCTGCGGCATCCAGAATTCGGCGCCGGTGCGCTCGGTCAGCCACGAGGCGAGGCCCGCGTGGTCGGGATGATGGTGCGTGACGACGAGGCGCCCGATCGGACGCCCCGCGATGCGTCCGGCGAAGATGCGTTCCCATAGCGCGCGCGTGGCGTCGTCGCCGATGCCGCAGTCGATGAAGGTCCAGTCCGCGTTTCCGTTTAATTCCTCTTCGAGCAGCCAGAGGTTGATGTGGTCGAGCGCAAACGGCAGCGGCATGCGCAGCCAGTGCACGCCGGGCGCGACCTGCAGGGTTTCGCCGGGCGCCGGCGGAGCGGCGTGCGGATACTCCAGGATGGATTCGGGGGTCACGCGCTTTTGGATGGCGCGAGGAGCTCGGAGTAGAATCCGAGCTTCCCGCGGCGAAAGGTGCGAATTCTCGCAGATTATGGCGCCGCCCGCCACAAAACCGCCAGACAGCGCTCCGGCATTTCGTCGATGAACAAGCCCTCCGAGACCTACAGCATTGCCGAGCTCGCGCGCGAGTTCGACGTGACCCATCGCGCCATCCGCTTCTACGAGGACGAAGGCCTGCTCAGCCCGGCGCGCGACGGCACGCGGCGCGTCTATTCCAAGCGCGACTGGGTGCGCCTGAAGTTGATCCTCCGCGGGAAGCGGCTCGGCTTCTCCCTCGCCGAGGTACACGAGATGCTGGAGCTCTACGATTCTGCGCCGGACGAGCGGCCTCAGCTGGAGAAGTTCGTCGCCGCGCTCGCCGCCCGCCGCGAGCAGCTCGAGCGCCAGCGCGAAGAGATCGAGGAGGTGCTCTCCGAGATCCGCGCGTTCGAGCGCCAGTCGCGCAAGATCCTCGTGGGCGCAAGGCGCCGCAGGCCTGCCGCCCGGGCGCGGCAGCCTTGATGCCTATGATTGACGTTTACGTAAACGTAAAGTAAAGTCTTTCCCTCTCTCCGGAAGCTCTTCGAATGGATCGCGCCCGCAACCTCTCCGGCGGCACCCCGGCGATCGAGTTGCCGGGGCTGCGTTTCGCCCTTGGCGAGGACATCGACATGCTGCGCGCCACCGTGCGCGGCTTCGCTCAAGCGGAGATCGCGCCGCGCGCCGCCGAAATCGACCGCTCGAACCAGTTTCCCTCCGATCTGTGGAGGAAGATGGGCGCGCTCGGGCTTCTCGGTGTTACCGTGGAAGAAGCCTATGGCGGCACCCTGATGGGTTACGCGGCGCATATCGTCGCGATGGAGGAAATCAGCCGGGCTTCAGCATCGGTCGGCCTGTCCTACGGCGCGCACTCCAATCTCTGCGTCAACCAGATCCGCAGGAACGGGACCGAGACTCAGAAACGCAAATACCTGCCGAAGCTCGTCGCAGGCGATTGGACGGGCGCGCTCGCCATGTCCGAGCCCGGTTCCGGCTCGGACGTGGTCTCGATGAAAACCCGTGCCGAATATCGCAAGGGCAAGTTCGTCCTGAACGGCAGCAAGATGTGGATCACCAACGGGCCGGACGCCGACGTGCTCGTGGTCTACGCGAAGACGGACGCCGATGCTGGAACGGGGGGCATCACGGCCTTCATCGTCGAGAAAGGCTTCACGGGTTTTTCCACTGCGCAAAAGCTCGACAAGCTGGGCATGCGCGGCTCGAACACCTGCGAGCTCGTGTTCCAGGACTGCGAAGTGCCGGAGGAAAACATACTGTCGGAGGCGGGACGCGGCGTAAACGTCTTGATGTCGGGCCTCGACTACGAGCGCGCGGTGCTCGCAGGCGGGCCCCTCGGCATCATGCAGGCCTGCCTGGACGTGGTGGTGCCCTACGTGCACGAGCGCAAGCAGTTCGGCCAGCCGATCGGCGAGTTCCAGCTGATGCAGGGAAAACTCGCCGACATGTACACGACCCTGAACGCCTGTCGCGCCTACGTGTACGCCGTCGGCCAAGCCTGCGACCGCGGCGAAACGACGCGCAAGGACGCGGCCGGCGCCATTCTCTACGCCGCCGAAAAAGCGACCTGGATGGCGGGCGAGGCGATCCAGTGTCTCGGCGGCAACGGCTACATCAACGATTATCCGACCGGGCGCCTGTGGCGCGACGCGAAGCTCTACGAGATCGGCGCGGGAACTTCCGAGATCCGCCGCTGGCTGATCGGGCGGGAGCTGTTTTCCGAAACCTCCTGAAGGCCTGCGATCTCTACGTAGAACACTCAAGGACACCGCCATGTTGAACGATCCCGTCGTCATCGTTTCCGCCGCGAGAACACCCATGGGCGCCTTTCAGGGGGAGCTGAAGGATTTCGCCGCTCCGCAGCTCGGCGCCGCCGCGATCCGCGCCGCGGTCGAGCGTGCCCGAATCAGGCCCGAGCAGGTGCAGGAAGTGATCATGGGCTGCGTTCTTCCCGCCGGTCAGGGTCAGGCGCCCGCGCGCCAGGCCGGCATAGGCGCGGGTTTGCCGCTTTCCGTTGGCTGCACCACCGTGAACAAGATGTGCGGCTCGGGCATGAAGGCGGCGATGCTCGCCCACGATCTCCTCGCGGCCGGCACGAACGAAGTGATGGTTGCGGGCGGCATGGAATCGATGACCAACGCCCCTTATCTCCTTCCGAAAGCGCGCTCCGGTTACCGCATGGGCCATCAGCAGGCCGTCGACCACATGTTTCTCGACGGACTGGAGGACGCTTACGACAAAGGCAGATTGATGGGCAGCTTCGCCGAAGACTGTGCAGGGAAGTACAACTTCTCCAGAGAGGAACAGGACAAATTCGCGATCACATCGCTAGCGCGCGCCCAGGCCGCGAACAGGAACGGCTGGTTTGCCTGGGAGATCACCCCGGTCGCCGTGAAAACCGGCAAGGCCGAGCGCTTCCTGGAGCAGGACGAGCAGCCCTTCAAGGCCGATTTCGAGAAGATCCCGACGCTCAAGCCCGCGTTCCGCAAGGACGGCACCGTGACCGCGGCGAATTCGAGCTCGATCTCCGACGGAGCGGCGGCCCTGGTCATGATGCGCCGCTCGATCGCCGCAAAACTGGGCCTCGCGCCGCTTGCGGCCGTCGTCGGCCACAGCACGCATTCCCAGGAGCCGGGATGGTTCACGACCGCGCCGGTGGGCGCGATCAAAAAGCTCTTCGATGCGACCGGCTGGAGCGCCGGCAAAGTCGATCTCTACGAAATCAACGAGGCCTTCGCGGTGGTCACCATGGCGGCGATGAGGGAGCACGGCTTGCCGCACGACCGGGTCAACATCCACGGCGGCGCATGCGCGCTCGGCCACCCGATCGGCGCCTCGGGCGCGCGCATCCTCGTCACCCTGATCGGCGCGCTCAAGAAAAGCGGAGGCAGGCGCGGGATCGCGAGCCTGTGCATCGGCGGGGGCGAGGCGACCGCCATGGCGATCGAGATTGCGTGATGCCGAACCCGGTCGAGTTCTATTTCGATTTTTCCTCGCCCTACGGCTATATCGCGAGCGAGAAAATCGATGCGCTCGCGGCGAAATACGGCCGCGAAGTGACCTGGCGGCCGTTCCTCCTCGGGGTCGCGTTCAAGACGACGGGCGGCCTCGGGGTCGCGTTCAAGACGACGGGCGGCGTACCGGTGCCCACCATACCGATGAAGGGCGCCTATCACTTACGCGACATAATCCGAACGACCAAGTATCACGGCGTTCCCTATCGCCCTCCCACGGTTTTTCCCATTTCCTCGGTTTCCCCTTGTCGCGCTTTCTACTGGCTGGACGCAAAAGAGCCCAGGCGGGCGAAGGACCTCGCCAAGGCGCTCTACCATGCTTACTTCCTCGATGACGTGGACATTTCGAGCGCCGACAACACGGTCGCCGTGTGCGCGAAGTTCGGCCTGAAGGCCGATGAGGCCCGCGCCGGCATCGCCGATCAGGCGGTGAAGGACCGCACCCGGGCTGAAGTCGACAAAGCGATCGCGCGCGGGGCCTTCGGTTCGCCATACATCATCGTCGACGGCGAGCCTTTCTGGGGTTCCGAGCCGCGGTGGAAGCATCCATACGATCTGCTCCCAGGGCATCCGCTCCCGGGCCGCGCGCGAGGCGCGCGATGAGCGCGATCAAGAGCAAGCTCAACCCCCAGTCCGAAGAGTTTCAGGCGAACGCCCGCGCGATGGCTGCGCTCGTCGCGGATCTGCGCGCCAAGGTCGAGCGCGCCGCGCAGGGCGGCGACGAATCCGCGCGCGCCAAGCACCTGAACCGCGGGAAACTTCTGCCGCGCGAGCGCTTGCGCCTGCTGCTCGACCCGGGCTCGCCGTTCCTCGAACTCTCCCAGCTCGCCGCGTTCGGCGTGTACGAGGACGAAGCGCCGGGCGCCGGCATCATCACCGGCGTCGGCCGCGTCTCGGGTAGGGAGTGCGTGGTGGTCGTGAACGACGCCACGGTCAAGGGCGGAACCTACACCCCCATCACGGTGAAGAAGCACCTGCGTGCGCAGGAGATCGCATTGCAGAATCGGCTTCCCTGCATCTACCTCGTCGACTCGGGCGGTGCGTTCCTGCCGGAGCAGGACAAGGTCTTTCCAGACCGCGAGCACTTCGGCCGCATCTTCTACAACCAGGCGACCATGTCGGCCGCCGGAATTCCGCAGATCGCGGCGGTGATGGGCTCGTGCACCGCAGGTGGCGCTTACGTCCCCGCGATGTCCGACGAATCCATCATCGTCAAAGGCGAGGGAACGATTTTTCTCGGCGGGCCGCCGCTCGTGAAGGCGGCGACCGGGGAAATCGTCTCCCCGGAAGAGCTCGGTGGCGCGGAGGTGCACGCGCGGCAATCGGGCGTCGCCGATCACTACGCGCAAAACGACGTCCACGCGCTCGCGATCGCCCGCTCTATCGTCGCTAACCTCGGCACCGCGAAAAACGCGGGCCTCGCCCTGCGCGAGCCGGCCGAGCCGCTCTACCCCGCCGACGAATTGCACGGGGTCATCCCCGAAGACAAGCGCAAGCCCTACGACGTGCGCGAGGTGGTGGCGCGCATCGTCGACGCAAGCGAGCTCGACGAGTTCAAGGCGGACTACGGCACCACGCTGGTGACCGGGTTTGCGCGCATCTGGGGTTACCCGATCGGCATCGTCGCGAACAACGGGATCCTGTTTTCCGAATCGGCGCTGAAAGGAACGCACTTCATCGAGCTCGCCAGCCAGCGCGGAATTCCTCTCGTTTTCCTCCAGAACATCACGGGCTTCATGGTGGGAAAAAAGTACGAAGCGGGCGGCATCGCCAAGGACGGCGCCAAGATGGTCACCGCGGTCGCATGCAGCCGGGTGCCGAAATTCACCGTCATCATCGGCGGCTCGTTCGGCGCGGGCAACTACGGCATGTGCGGGCGCGCTTTCGGACCGCGCTTTCTCTGGATGTGGCCGAACGCCCGCATCTCGGTGATGGGAGGGCAGCAGGCCGCCTCCGTTCTCGCCACGGTGAAACGCGACGGAATCGAGGCGAAGGGCGGCGCCTGGAGCCAAGCGGAGGAGGAGGAGTTCAAGCGCCCCATCCTCGACCAATACGAGCGGCAGGGACATCCCTACTACGCCACCGCGCGCCTTTGGGACGACGGAGTGATCGCGCCCGAGGAAACGCGCCGCACCCTGGCGCTTGCGATTTCGGCGTCCCTCAACGCACCGATCGAGGAGACGCGATTCGGCGTTTTTCGAATGTAGGCGAACTCTCATGTCCATACACCGAGCAAAGACCGAGTGGCAAAGGAACGGCAAGCCGTTCGAGCCCGCCAAATACAGCCGCGCGCACCGCATTGAATTCGAGTCCTTGGAGCTCGCCGGAAACGCTGCAAAGGAGAACATTCCGCCAGGCGCACCGCATGGGCCCGGCGCCGATCCGGAGCAGCTTTTCGTCGCTTCGCTTTCAGCCTGTCACATGCTCTGGTTCGTGAGCCTCGCCGCGACGCGTAAGCTGATCGTCAACCGGTACGTCGACGATGCCGAAGGCGTGCTCGAGAGGAATTCCGAGGGTCGCATGGCGATGACGCGAGTCACGCTGCGGCCCGCGGTCGAATTCGCCGCGCCGCCTTCGCCTGCGGTGCTCGCCGAACTGCACCACAAAGCCCACGAGAAATGTTTCATCGCGAATTCGGTGCGGACCCAGGTGATCGTCGAGCCGCGGTAGCGGCTTGCACAAGAGCTTCATTCGGAAGGACGAGGCATGACGCACAAAACCATCGAAATCCAGGCCGGCCTGGGCGTTGCCGTCCTTTGGCTCAACCGGCCCGAGGTGCGCAACGCGTTCAACGAAACGATGATCGCCGAGCTCAGCGCCGCCTTCGGCGAGCTGGAGCAGGATCCGGCAGTGCGCGCGGTGGTGCTTGCGGGCCGCGGCAAGGTGTTCTGCGCCGGCGCCGATCTGAACTGGATGAAGAGAATGGGCGAGCTGGATTTCGATGAGAACCGCAAAGACGCGATGGCCTTCGGCACCATGCTCAACCGGCTGCATGCGCTCGCGAAGCCGACGGTCGCGCGCGTGCACGGCGCAGCGTTCGCCGGAGGCATGGGGCTCATTGCCGCTTGCGACATCGCGGTCGCGTCCACCGACACCGAGTTCTGCGTGTCCGAAGTCCGCCTGGGCCTCACCCCGGCCACCATCAGTCCCTATGTTCTCGCCGCGATGGGCGAACGCGCCGCCCGCCGCTATTTCCTCACCGCCGAGCGCTTTCCGGCTGCGGAGGCGTACCGCATCGGCTTCGTGCAGGAGTTGGCGCAGCCCGCGGAGCTCGACGCGACAGTGAACGCGATCCTCGGTGAGCTCGTTCAGGGCGCACCCGGGGCGCACGCGGTGACCAAGGACCTGATCCATGCGGTCGCCGGCCGGCGGGTCGACTCCGAACTGATGGACGACATGGCCGCACGCATCGCCGCCGCCCGGGCGTCCGCGGAGGGCAAGGAAGGCGTGCGCGCCTTTCTCGAGAAGCAAAAACCCGCATGGTTACCGCAGGCGATTAAAAAGGGCGCCAAGAAGAAGAAATAGGGTGCGTCCCGTGTTCGCCAAAATCCTGATCGCCAACCGCGGCGAGATCGCCTGCCGCGTGACGAGGACCGCGCGGCGCATGGGCATCGCAACGGTCGCCGTGTACTCGGACGCCGACGCGCGATCGCGTCACGTCGCGCTCGCCGACGAGGCGTTTCGCATCGGCCCGCCGGAAGCGAAGGACAGCTACCTGCGCGGCGATCGGATCCTCGAGGCGGCGGTGAGCTCGGGTGCCTCGGCCATCCACCCGGGCTACGGCTTTCTCTCGGAGAACGCGGAATTCGCCGAGCGCTGCGCGCGCGCCGGAATCACGTTCGTCGGCCCGCCGCCGGAGGCGATCCGCAAGATGGGCGACAAATCCGGAGCGAAAACCATCATGGAAAAGGCCGGAGTGCCGCTCGTGCCCGGGTATCACGGCGGCAACCAGGCGCGCGAGTTCCTCATCGATGAGGCCGAGCGCATCGGGTTTCCGGTCCTGGTCAAGGCCGCCGCCGGCGGCGGTGGCAAGGGCATGCGCGCGGTCGGGCACAAGGCGGAATTCGACGCGGCGCTCGCCGCGTGCCGGCGCGAAGCCTTGTCGGCCTTCGGCGACGAGCGCGTGCTGCTGGAGAAATACCTCGACCGCCCCCGGCACATCGAGATCCAGTTGTTCGCCGACCGGCACGGAGGCCGCGTCCACCTCTTCGAGCGCGACTGCTCGGTGCAGCGGCGCCACCAGAAAGTGCTGGAGGAAGCACCGGCTGCGGGCATCGTGGACGATCTCCGCCAAGAAATGGGCGAGGCCGCGCTCCTCGCCTCCAGGGCTGTCGGCTACATCGGCGCCGGAACCGTGGAGTTTCTGGTCGATCGCGGGGGCGCGTTCTTCTTCATGGAGATGAACACGCGGCTTCAGGTCGAGCACGCGGTGACTGAAATGATCACCGGCCTCGATCTGGTCGAATGGCAGCTTCGGATCGCGGCGGGCGAAAAGCTCCCGCTCGCCCAGAAAGACCTGCGCATCAGCGGCCACGCGATCGAGGCGCGCGTCTACGCCGAGGACCCGCTCCGCGACTTCGTCCCGGCCTCCGGCCGCGTCGTGCACCTGAGACTGCCCGCTGAATCCGATAAGGTGCGCGTCGATACGGGCGTGAGATCGGGCGACGCGATCACGGTCTACTACGACCCCCTGATCGCCAAGCTCATCGTCCGGGATCGCAATCGCCCCGCGGCGCTCGAGCAGATGCGCAAGGCGCTCGGGGAATTCGAGGTTGCGGGCCTCGCGACCAACCTCGGATTTCTCTACCGGCTCGTGCAGGATCGAGATTTCGTCCGCGCCGATTTCGATACGGGCCTGATCGAGCGCCATCGCTCCGAGCTCCTCGCCGCGTCAGCTCCGGCCGGCGAGGACGCGCTGACGCTCGCGGCCTTGTCGCAGCTCGACTCCGGCCTGCGCGGGGAGGCGCGGCGCTCGGGCGACCGATTTTCGCCCTGGAGCCTGGCCGACGGGTGGCGCTCGAACCAGGACGGCGTTCAGCTCCTAGTCTTCCAGGAAGGCGAAAGCCGGCATGCGGTCACCGCGCGCCGCCGGGGCGGGGATTTCGAACTCGAATTCGCCGATAGACGGCGGCAGGTCAGAAGCTGCCGGCGCGAGGACTGCAGATTGACGGTGCAACTCGAGGATGCCACGGTCGAGGGCAGCGTGGTCCGCTCGGGCAGCCGCATCGAGGTGTTCCTGCCCGGGAGGCACCACATCCTGGAAATGCACGATCCGCTGCGTCAGGAGCTGGCGTTCGAGTCACGCACGGGCGACCTCGAGGCCCCGATGCCCGGCAAGATCATCGCGATATTCGTCGCGGCCGGCGACGCGGTCGAGAAGGACGCGGCTCTGCTGATACTCGAAGCGATGAAGATGGAGCACACCATCCGGGCACCCGCGCGGGGCCGGATCGCCCGGATCCTTTGCCGGGTAGGCGAGCAGGTCGGCGAGGGAGCCGAGTTGATCGAATTCGATGTCTCGGCGAAGGAGGTGGCTCAATGAGCGTCCCCAGGAAAGTGAGGATCGTCGAGGTCGGTCCCCGCGACGGCCTGCAGAACGAAGCGAACCGGGTTCCGACCGAAGTCAAGATCGAGCTCATCCATCGCCTCGCCGAGGCAGGGCTGGCCGCGGTCGAAGCGACCGCCTTCGTCTCGCCGAAATGGATTCCGCAGATGTCCGACGCCGCGCAGGTCATGGCCGGCCTGCGCAGGAGGCCGGGCGTGGCCTACCCGGTGCTCGTGCCCAACTTGCAGGGTTTCGAGGCCGCGCGCGCCGCGGGGGCCGAGGAGATCGCAGTATTCGCCGCCGCCTCCGAGACGTTCAGCCGGAAGAACATCAACTGCAGCATCGCGCAGAGCCTCGAGCGCTTCGCCCCGGTGGTCAAAGCCGCGCGGGCACGCAAGATGCGCGTGCGCGGCTACATTTCCTGCGCGGCAGGCTGTCCCTACGAAGGCGAGGTGAAGCCGCAGGCAGTGGCCGCTGTCGCGGAGAAGCTCTACAGGATGGGCTGCTACGAGATCTCCCTGGGCGACACGATCGGCGTCGGAACACCGGGACGCGTCCGCGCGATGATCGAGGCCGCTGCAAAAAAGGTCCCGATCGGAAGGCTCGCCGGTCACTACCACGATACTTACGGACAGGCGCTGGCGAACGTTTACGCGTCGCTCGAGGCGGGCGTGAGAATCTTCGACAGCTCGGTGGCGGGTCTCGGCGGCTGTCCCTATGCCAAGGGCGCAACGGGCAACGTCGCGACCGAGGACGTAATCTACATGCTCGATGGCCTCGAGATAGAAACAGGCGTCGACCTGATGAAGATCCTGCGGACCGGCCAGTTCATCTGCAGCGAGCTCGGGCGCGAGCCGAGCTCGAAGGTGGCGCGGGCCATGGCCGCCGGGCTCAACGCATGAACGACAAGGCCGCTCCGGGCGCGGAGGTCGCCTCTCCGTGCAACAACGTGTGCAGGATGAACCCCGAGACGGAACTGTGCGAAGGCTGCTTTCGCACCCTCGCCGAGATCGCCGCCTGGTCCGGCATGAGCGACGCCGAGAAGCGCGCGGTGCTGGCGCAGTTGCCCGCGAGACGGACACCGCGATGAAACTGCCAGAAAGCATTCAGGTCATCGAGCGCGGCTGGCTGTCCTCCAACAACGTCGTGCTGCATGCGCGCACGGGCGCTATAGTCGTCGATTCAGGCTACGGCGCCCACGTACCGCAGACGCTGGCGCTCCTCGACCGCGTCCTTGCGGGAAAAAAGCTCGCGCGCCTCGTCAATACGCACTGCCATTCCGATCACATGGGCGGCAACGCCGCGATCCAGGCGAAATACGGCTGCAGGACGAGCATTCCGGAAGGCGAGGCGGCGCTCATCGATGATTGGGACGAGCAGGCGCTGATCCTCGCGATCGCCGACCAGCGCGCCGAGCGCTTCAGCTACGACGACACCTTTCGCGATGGCGACACGCTGCAGATGGGCGGGTTCGACTGGCAAGTGATCGCCGCGCCGGGCCACGACACTCACGCGGTGATGTTCCATTCGCCCGAGCTGCGCGTGCTGATCTCTGGCGATGCGCTCTGGGAGAACGGGTTCGGAGTGGTTTTCCCGCAGCTCTTCGGTCGCGACACCGCGCTCGCCGAAACGCGCACGACCCTAGAGACAATCGACCGCCTTCAAATTGAAGTCGTCATTCCCGGCCACGGCAAGCCCTTCGGCGAGGTCCGCGGCGCGCTCGAACGTGCCTATTACCGCCTCGAGGGATACGAGGAGGACATCAACCGCCTCGCGCGGCACTGCGCCAAGGTGATGCTCTCGTTTGCGCTGCTGGAAAAGCGCTCCATGCCGCTCGCCGAATTGCCGGCTTACGTCGCGCGCGTGCCCATCCTCGCGGAGCTGAATTCGCGCTACCTCCGCATGACACCGGCGGCGATGGCGGAGTGGCTACTCAACGACCTCGAGCGCGCCGGCGCGGTGCGCCGAAACGACGGCAGGCTGTACGCGACCGGGAACTAGTTGCGCCGATGTGCGTTCCAGCGGGCCACTTCGCGGTCGCCCCTGCGGACGGTGCCGCTGAGGGAATCGTCTCTCACTTGCCCGACCAATTCCACCGGCCCGCGGTCGAGTGCCCCGGGGGGCAGCATCAGGCGCAGCTCCTCGCCGCGCAGCCTGCCATAGGAAACCGGGACGTCGCCCTGCCCGGTCAGCTCGACCGACCCCGACACGAATTGGAAGCGCTGCTGGAGAGCGAGCCGTGTACGCCGCGCTTTTCCCCCCGAGCTCAACTCGAAAGTCCATTCGCCTTCGACCCGGGCGGGAACGATCCACAGGTACAGCATGCTCTCCTTGCGCATGCCGACCTTCTTGTCCGGGGCGGGAATCGTTTCCTCCGCATCCGGGCGCCACTCGCGCATGTCGTAGTCGTGCGAGACCACGCGCGTGCCCGGCTTCAGTTCCGCCAGGATTTTCGATCGCAACGCGATGTTGACGTCGGGCAGAAGATAAAGGGTCAGGACGTTCGCATCGTGGAAATCGGTGTTGAACAAATCCTGCCGCAGAAATTTCACGCGATCGGCAATGCCGAGCCGCCGCGCTTCCTCGTTGGAACGCTGCACCAGGCGCGGGTCGATCTCGACGCCGAACCCCCGCGCGCCGTGTCGTTGCGCGGCGGTGATCATGATGCGGCCGTCGCCCGAGCCGAGGTCGATCACCACGTCGTCCGCCTTGACCTGCGCGATGTCGAGCATCCTGTCGACGACCGCTTGCGGGGTCGGCACATAAGGCGTGTCGAGCTCCTTCTCCTGGGCTTGCGGAAATGCGGTGCAAGAACATGCGAGCACGGCCGTGACCCACGCCAGTCCTGCGATCCGCCTGAGAAGAGCGTCGAGCACTGTCACCTCTCAAATCACTCCGTCGCCGCGCAACGCCGCGATTTCGGGGTCGCGGATTCCGGCTTCGCGCAGAACTTCATCGGTGTGCTCGCCCGATCGGGGCGCCGGGCGAACGATCGCGAATTCGAATTCGCTGAACTTGACCGGAGGCCCCGGCTGCGTCAACCCTTGCCCGACGATCGCCATCCCGCGCGCGCACAGCTGTTCGTTCTCCAATGCCTCGTCCACGGTCAGAATCGGGCTCACGCAGCAATCCGCGCGGGCGAAGACCTCCGACCATTCACGCTGCGTGCGCGAGGCAAAGGCCGCCGCCAGGCGTTCTTTCACCGGCCTTGCCTCCTCGCGGTACACGATGTGCTTTCCTTTCAATTCGGGGCATCCGAGTATATCGCACAGCGTTTCCCAGAATTTCCGCTCGAGCGCCCCCACCGCCATCCAGCGGCCGTCGCGCGTGCGGTAGACGTTGTAGCAGGGCAGCCCGCCGTCGAGCATGCCCGAGCCGCGGGGCGGCGTCCTTCCATGCTCGAGGAATCCCAGAAGGGGGAAGATCGCGTGCGCAAACACCGCGTCGGTCATGGCGACGTCCACGTGCCGGCCGCGCCCGGATGATTTCGCGTCGATCAGCGCGGCGAGGATTCCCATCACCGGGGTGAGCGCCCCGCCGAGCAGATCGGCGATCTGAAAGTTTGGGACGACCGGCGCCTCCGCCGTCCCGATCTGGTCGCCGACGCCTGCGTAGCCGATGTAGTTGACATCGTGGCCGGCGCGCTCTGCGTAAGGCCCGTCCTGCCCGTAGCCGGTGATCGAGCAATACACGAGACGCGGATTCACGGCGGCGAGCGCCTCGTAGCCGACGCCGAGCTTCGCCATGACGCCGGGACGGAAACCTTCCACGACGACGTCCGATTTTTTCGCGAGGCGCAGAAACACCTCGCACCCTTTCGGACTTTTCAGATCGAGCCGTATCGCGCGCTTGTTGCGGTTGACGAGCCGGAAAAAATCCGACATGGGGGGAACCCCGCGAACGCGCCCCATCGAGCGGGAATAGTCCCCTGCATCCGTGTCCTCGATCTTGATCACGTCGGCCCCCATGTCAGCGAGGTGCCGCGTCGCCATCGGACCGGGAAGGAGCCGCGTCAGATCCAGGACGCGGATGCCGGCAAGGGGTTTGCGACGCTCGGGCTCGACCACTTGGTTTTCAATCGTACTTCTTCGCGTCCTCGATCGCCCTGCCGTCGTTCGGCAGCTCGCCGGGCTCTCGGAACGCAACTTCGCCGCGCAGCTTGGTGATGCTGCGGATGCTGTCTTCTATCGCCTGCGCGAGTCCCGCCGGCGGCGCGCCGCGCACTTCGCATTGCAGGGTCATGCGGTCGGTTCCGCCCGGATTATCCACGACGAGGCGCGCCTTCAGGATCTCCTTGTGTCGCCTTGCGATTTCGGCGACCTGCGATGGCTGCACGAACATTCCCTTCACCTTGGTGGTCTGGTCGGCGCGGCCCATCCAGCCGCGGATCCGAACATTGGTGCGTCCACAGGGGCTTTGCCCTGGCAATATCGCCGACAAGTCACCGGTCCCGAACCGCATCAGCGGGTAATCCGGATTGAAGCTGGTGACGACCACTTCGCCGACTTCGCCTTCGGGCACGGGATCGCCCGTGCCGGAGCGCACGATCTCCAGGATCAGCGCTTCGTCGAGGATCATGCCTTCGAGCGCTTCGGACTCGTAGGCGATCAGGCCCAAGTCCGCGGAGGCGTACGACTGCAGCACGCGTATGCCGCGTTCAGCGCAAGCCGCGCGCAGCGCGGGCGGAAGATACTCGGCGCCAACAGCCGCTTTTTTGAGCGAGCGGATGTCCGCTTTCAACTCGTCCGCCTTCTCTACGATCAGCTTCAGGAACGAAGGCGTGCCGATATAGGCGCTCGCTCGCAGATCCGCGAGGGTCGCTGCCTGCATCTCGGTCTGTCCCGTTCCGGTCGGCACCACCGTGCAGCCGAGCGCGAGCGCTCCCGATTCGAGCATCGAACCTGCCGGCGTGAGATGGTAGGCGAAGGTGTTGATCGCCACGTCGCCCGGGCGGAATCCCGCCGCGAAGAGGGCTCGCGCCATGCGCCACCAATCGCGGC
>WNFX01003954.1_pt1 | contig 22820 bp, 20 predicted proteins | sample 5400111 | NCBI WGS metagenome assembly WNFX01 (sample SAMN13153363, study PRJNA577476) | soil metagenome | isolation source: 40 cm soil or saprolite under grassland replicate 1 | place: USA:California | collected 2016-06-15 | reverse complement strand
GAGATGGATGGCTTTGATACGGATACCAATATCATTATCATCGCTGCCACCAATCGCCCCGATATTCTTGATCCCGCTCTTTTGCGCCCCGGTCGTTTTGACCGCCGCGTGACTCTTGATCGTCCTGATATGAAGGGACGCGAGGCAATCCTAAGGGTTCATGTTAAAGGCAAGCCGTTGGACCCAAGCGTTGATCTCGGTTCGCTCGCGCGCGGGACGCCGGGTTTTGTCGGCGCGGATCTTGAGAACCTTGTAAATGAAGGCGCGATCCTTGCGGCTCGCCGCAATAAGAAAGCCATCGGTCAGATTGACCTTGAAGAGGCGATTGAACGCGTCGTGATGGGACCAGAACGAAAGTCTCGTTTGATCTCAGACGAAGAGAAGCGCATCATCGCCTATCATGAGGCTGGTCATGCTGTAGTGATGAATGCTATTCCTGAAGCGGATCCTGTTCAAAAGATCACCATCGTGGGTCGTGGTCAGGCCGGTGGACTGACATGGTATCGCCCTGAAGATGACCGTTTGCTGACTTCTCGCAAGAAGATGGTCGCTTCATTGGCTGGCTTGCTCGGTGGACGTGTTGCTGAAGAACTTGTTTTTGATGACATCACCTCGGGCGCCTCGAATGATATTGAGCGTGTTACTCAAGTAGCGCGGATGATGGTCACACGAATGGGTATGTCCAACGAAATGGGCTTGATGACCTACGGTCAAAAAGAGGAATTGATCTTCCTTGGGCGTGAGATCTCTGAACAGCGTGATTATTCCGAAGCTGTTGCTGAGAAGATTGACTCGGAAGTCCGTAGGATGGTGGATGATGCTTATAAGCTTACCAAGAAACTGCTGACCAAATATCGTGACCGACTCGATGCAGTTGCGCAGAAATTGCTTGAGGTAGAAACGCTCTCACGCGAAGATTTTGAAGCCATCTTCCCGCCACCTGCTCCCAAGAAGAGTGGCACACCCCAAGTAATTGGTATGGGAGCATAGTCTGTAGGTACACACGTAAACAAGGAAACAACAAGAGAGTCATCCAAATATCGGATGGCTCTCTTCGTATCTACCTGTGTACTTGTTTACATGTCTACTTTTTACGTAACACTTTCTTTATGCTGTCTCACTAACTCACGTCTCAAAATTTTTCCTACGGTCGTCTTCGGTAGCTCATCTCTGAATTCATAATGGGATGGGACTTTATAGGGTGCAAGATGCTCCTTACAGTAAACTTTAAGTTCTTCTACTGACAGAGTTTCACCCGGCTTCACTACAATCCAAGCCTTCACTGCTTCACCGCGGTTCGGGTCAGGAATACCACCTACGCCCACTTCCAATACTTTGGGATGAGAAGCAATAGCTTCTTCTACTTCACGTGGCCATACCTGGAAGCCACCCGGCTTAATGAGTTCTTTCTTACGATCAACGATATAGAAATAACCATCTTCATCCATGCGAGCGATATCACCGGTGAACAGCCAAGTCTTGCCGTCTTTCATTTGGCGCAATGCATTGGCTGTTTCTGTAGGCATATTGTGATAGCCCTTCATTACTTGAGGACCATGGATCGCAATCTCACCGATCTCACCTTGTGGCATCTCAGTTTCACCATCGTCGAGGCTAATGATCTTTACCTCGACATCCGGCAATGGCATTCCAATCGAGCCGGTCTTATTCACACCCAGCAGCGGATTACAATGTGTCGCGGTTGGCGCTTCGGAAAGGCCGTAGCCTTCGAACACTTTGCCACCAGTTAATCTTTCAAATTCCTCTTTGGTCTCACGCATCAGAGGCGCGGAACCGGAGATACAAGCCTTGATCGAGGAGAGGTCATATTTTCCCGCCTTTACATCCGGATGATTATTGATCCCGTTATAGAGCAGTGGAACACCGGGGAAAATCGTCGCCTTGTATTTACTGATATTTTCGAGGACATCTTTCAGGTCGCGCGCGTTCGGCACGACAGCCATGCTCGCACCCATTGCCATCGCGACGCTCATGCCGGCCACCATCCCATAGACATGGAAGAGTGGAATTCCCAATAAATAAGTCTCTTTTCCATCCTCAGAATTTACAAACCATGCTCTCATTTGCATCGTATTGGCTACGACATTCCGATGCATGGCAACCGCGCCTTTGGGAACACCGGTGGTTCCACCCGAATACTGGAATAGTGCTATATCGTCTGGAGTGATTTCGATATTGGGTTTTGGTGAGTTCTCGTGTTTTTTGAGCAGGTCTTTCATCCAGACATCACGTTCATCCAGCGCCTCGAGGTGATGGCCTTCCTTCTTCTCTTTCAACAAGGTAAACAGCAAACTCGTAAGAGGTGGTAATGCCTCTTTAATGTTGGAGACAATAATCCTCTTCAGTTTGGATCTTCCTCGTACGGCTTTCAAAACGTTATAGAAGCGCGTCAATGTGAACATGACCTGGATGTTGGCGTCGTTAACAGGTGTGAGAACTTCATCAGGTGGATAGGTTGGGTTGACAGCCACCACCACACCGCCCGCCTTGAGAATGCCAAAATACGCAATGATGAATTGGGGAGTGTTTGGCATAAAGATTCCCACCCGATCACCTTTCTTCACGCCCACTTCCACAAGCGCGGCTGCCATATGATCGGTCAGCGCATTCATCTCTTTATATGAAATGACCGCACCTTTGAAAATCGTACAGGCGCGGTCTGGATATTTTCGCGCCGCCTCTTCTAAAAAATAAAATAACGGCGCCTCAGGATATTCAAGTGTATGTGGAACCCCCTTGTCATAATGAGCAAGCCACGGACGGTCATTCATGATGCCTCCTCACCTTATTGGTTATTCTCAGTATATACAAGGAAGAATCAAAAGTCAATTGCTTTCGCGCTGAACGGAGTGAAAGTGATGCTTTTAAAAGCTCAAGCCGCCGTCCCCGGCGGCGTTGCGAATATAAGCCTCGATTTCTTCAACAACTCCCGCCTTAACTCTAAACCACTTGATATTTGAATCAGACTCCTTGAACCAATTCGCCTGCCTGCGGACAAAGACTCTGGTTGCATGTCTAATCTCAGCCTTTGCTTGCTCTTCGTTTAACTCGCCCTTGACTACCCGGATGCATTCCCGATAACCAATCGCTGACATCGTTGGCAGGGAAGGAGAATACCCGTTTGCCAATAAGCTTTTCACTTCATCCAAAAATCTATTTGCAAACATCGCTTCAATACGCTGATCGACGCGGTCATATAATTCCGGGCGTGGACGCGTCAACCCAATTGTGATCAGATGATAAGGTGATTCGCTTTGACCGCGTTGCTCAGAGAATCTTCGGCCTGTCGTCAGAATCACTTCTAATGCACGGATCGTTCTGCGGTAATTACGCGGGTCAATTTTCTCAGCAGCTATTGGATCAAGGTTTTTTAGTTTTTCGTATAGCCAATAAACACCTTTTTCCTCTTTTATCTTTTCTAATTCATTCCTCAATCTTTCATCCGGCTTCACTTCGGGTGGATTCCATCCTTCAATGACCGCGCGAATATATTGTCCGGTACCTCCAACGATGAACGGAATTTTATTGCGTGTATAAATATCATCCATTGCCTCACGCGCTTTCTGTTGAAAGACTGCCAGACTCAATATTTCATCAGGATCAGCAATATCAATTAAATGATGAGGCACACGCGCTTGTTCTTCACGCGTTGGCTTGGCGGTGCCAATATCCATGCTGCGATAAAAGAGACGCGAATCTGCTGAGACAATCTCACCGCCCGAAGGGTATCGCTCTGCGAGTTGAATAGCGAGTTCTGTCTTTCCAACAGCTGTGGGCCCGACGATGAGAATGAGAGGGGACCTATTGGATTGCATTCTCAAAATGTGTAATCTTAGGTTCTAACCCTTGCTTACCCTCCACTGCAATCACATCGATCTGCCAGTGATCAATGGCATTCTCGGCCGCGTAATGTTCGGCGCAGGCGAGCATATGTGCCCGCTTTCGCAAATTGACTGATTCTTCGGGTAGTCCCATTTTATTTGATGTCCGCGTTTTGACTTCAACGAAGATAGTAATATCCTCCTGTTTTGCGACAATGTCTATTTCCCCGTAAGGTGTCCGCGCGTTGTGGGCGATGATCTCATAGCCGCGTTCTGTAAGGTATATAACGACTATATCTTCGCCCCATTTTCCAATTTTCTGATTGTGCTTCATCTCAGGAATTCTTCCAATATTGCGCGCAGATGTTCGTCGAAACTGTGTTTGGCAGGCTTTGTCATTTGGGTGAGACGTATATAATGCTGAAGCATGATTTTTGTGGTGCGTTCAATGTCATATTGAACGGAGGCCTCGCGCGCGCTGTACCCCATTTTTTTGCGGAGAGTATTGTACATGCAGAGGTAAGTGAGTTTGGCTGTAAAAGAGGCGATATCGTTGGTCGCAAGCAGACCAGTTTCACCATCCGAAACGGAATCGCCTACCCCAGGCGAATCAATTCCCATTACAGGCAGGCCCGCTGCCATGCCCTCGATCACCGAAAGTGGATGCACTTCCGTAACAGAGGCAGTTACGAATACATCACACATTGCCAGATAAGAGGGAAGTTGGTCATACGGAATCATCCCTGCAAAACGGACGCGGTTGCCGATACCGAGTTCATGCGGAAGAGACGTTATATCTTCCATATGTTCTTTTTGTCCACTGCCAATGATCATCAAATGCACATTTTGAAAGACTTGTGAAATGCCTGCAAAGGAGCGGATAAGAAATTCAAGATTCTTTTCAGGTGCAATCCGACCTGCATAGACCAACAAAATATCCTTATCAGTAAAACCGAAATCTGCGCGGGGCAGAGATTGTGCTTGATGGAAGGGGAGTAAATCCACCCCATTAGGAACCACTTCTATATGGCTTTCCACACCATATTGCCGCATAATCTTTTCCATGCCGCGTGACGGAGAAATGACTAGGTCAACGGCTTGGCAAAAATCTGGCAGATATGCTTGTAACAAACCATTGCTCACTTCTTCGGGCATAAGCGGCAGCCGAGCTTGCGCGTATAGATCATAACGTGTGTGATTTGTGAAGATGACAGGGATTTGCGCGCGGCGGCAATAGTTAAGTGCTAATCGTCCACTCAGGAACGGATGGTGCACATGGACCACATCCATCGTCTGGAGCAGTTTCTTGTATTTGGTTTTGTAACGCAGAGACAAATAAAAGCCTGTGTCTGAAAGAGGTAAACCCGGACTTCGAAAGACGCGGGGCTCATCATCCTGATATTCAACGTCACCAAAGGTGAACACATATACTTCATGTCCTTCAGTTTCGAGAACACGTTTGTTTAAGTCAATATAATTTGTGATGCCGCTGACATATGGTTTGTACGTGTCTGCCATCATTCCGATTCGCATGAGTCCATCCTATAGTTATAGGGAATTAATGTCAAGACGCTGATTATTCTTTATCTCAAGAACTCTTCCAGAACTGTCATCAAGCGCTCATCTAAGCTTCTCTTAAGCGGTTTCGTGCTCTGTGTGAGACGTGTATAGTGGCCGAGTAGGATTTTTGTTGTGCGCTCGATATCATATTGTTTAGAAGCTTCACGCGCCGCAAGCCCCATTTCTCTGCGCAAGCTGGGATGCAGACATAAATATGTCAATTTAGCGGTAAAAGCAGCTATATGTTCTGTTGAGAGGAATCCCGTTTTCTCCTCTTCAACGATGTCGCTTGTGCCTGTAGAGTGAACGCCCATGATTGGCAGACCCGCGCTCATGGCTTCAACAGTAGACATCCCAAAACTCTCAGCCATAGAAGTAGTGACGAAAATGTCGCACATGGATAGATAGGACGGAATATCTTCATAGGGAATCATGCCTATAATCCGGATGCGATTTGCAACACCAAGTTCTGCGATGTAGTTTTGCAGTTCCTCCTCAAATTGTTTTTTCCCGCCACCTACAATCAGCAGATAGACATTCGGGATTGTCTGCGCAATGCCTGCAAAAGACTCTAACAGGAAGTTGATGTTTTTTTCGGGTGCAAGCCGACCTGCATACACTAAGAGAATATCTTGATCTGTGAAACCAAAATTTGAGCGCTGAAATGGTTTGGCTTGTTGGAACTTGCTCAGATCTACCCCATTTGGAATGATTTCAATATGGCTTTTCACGTCAAGTTCTCGCAAGATTTTTTCCATACCGGCTGAGGGCGAAATGACCAGATCCACCGCTTCGCAAAAATTGGGTAAATAAGCTTGAAGAAGGCTGTGACTCACTTCATCGGGCATGATGGGAAGATAGGCTTGCGCTAGCAGATCATATCGGGAGTGATTGGTGAAAATGACTGGAATCCTTGCCGACCGGCAATAGTTAAGTGCTAATCGGCCACTCAGGAACGGATGGTGAACGTGAACCACATCCATCGTTTGGAGCAGTTTCTTGTGTTTGGTTTTATAGCGCGGAGACAAATAAAAGCCTGTGTCTGCAAGAGGTAAACCCGGACTTCGAATGACGCGAGGTTCGTCATCTTGATACTCAACATCTCCGAAGGTAAATACATACACCTCGTGCCCTGCACGTTCGAGGGCACGTTTATTCAAATCAACATAATTTGTCACGCCACTGACATATGGCTTATACGTGTCCACCATCATTCCGATTCGCATGAGTCTATCGTACAGTTATCGAGAATTAATGTCAAGATGCTGGTTTCAATCATGATGGTAGAATCTCTTGGTGAGGAGTAACTTTGGTCAAATTGATTTTGCGGAACAAGGAATATGAAGTGAAGCCTGGCATGACGTTGCTTTCGGCATTGCAGAAGATCGACATTGTGCCCGAGTCAGTGATTGCGACACGGGAGGGGGAAATGATCCTGGAGGACGAGATTTTAAAGGATGGCGATGTGATCAAGTTGATCGCGGTGATTTCTGGAGGTTCATGTCACACCTGCACTTGCGTGCGGTGCAAGTGTTGCGAGGGCCGTTGGTCGAGTAGTCCGCAGGACGTATCGAGACCAAGCCCGAAGCAATCTCAGCGTCGAAAGAAGATTGCTTCGTCACTTCGTTCCTCGCAATGACGGATGGTTACTATGAAGTGCAGAAAATGTGGAAACAAAGCTCATGTCAACATGCGCCAACATAAGTTGGCGTTATGTAAAGAGCACTATCTTGAATGGGTGCCTGAACAGACCGAGCGTTTTATCAAGAAATATGAGATGTTCACGCACAACGAGAAAATTCTTGTTGCTGTTTCGGGTGGCAAGGACTCGCTCGCATTATGGGATATTCTCAATCGTCTTGGTTATCAGGCGGATGGGCTTTATCTTGGTTTGGGAATTGACGGTGGCATCAATTATTCGCATGAGTCACAACGGCTGGCTGAAAAATTTGCGAGCGAGCATAACCTGAGACTCCACATCGTGGATATTGAAAAGGAATACGGACAGCCCATTCCTGTGCTTTCGGAAATCTCCCACCGTGGACATGGCAAGCCATGCGCGGTCTGTGGATTGACGAAGCGTCACGAGATGAATCGTGTGGCGCGGGACCTTGGATATGATGTGCTTGCGACGGGTCATAACCTCGACGATGAGGCTGCTGTGCTATTTGGAAATACCTTGTCATGGTCAAGTGAATATCTCCTACGCCAGGGACCAGTGTTGCCTGCGTCTGATGGATTGGCGCGCAAGGTCAAGCCTTTGTGCCGCTTTTATGAGCGTGAAATGACGGCTTATTCGCTGGCGCGTGGGATCGAATATATTTATGAAGAATGCCCCTTCGCAGAAGGAGCGCAGTCCATTTACTATAAGGAACTGTTGAATCAACTCGAAACGACACGTCCCGGCGCAAAGCTCACTTTCTACCTAAGCTTCTTGGAAGCGCGAAAGCGCGGCGATCTGTTTATTGAGAAAAATATCGAAGGAACACACTTGCATCCTTGCTCCAAATGTGGTCAGCCCACCTCAGCACCTGAGTTATGTTCTTTTTGTCGGACAATGGAGAAAGTTCATTCTGTTCCTACTTCCTAGATTTGGCTGATCAACCGTGCCATTCAGGGTGGGCGTGAAGGTACATTTCTTTCTTAGAATATTTGTGCTAGAATAAGAAAAATCTCCCAATTGCTTTAAACCTCAAAGCCTTACTATCTATTGTAGGTATCATATGTTAATTTCCATTGAAAATGCAGAACATTATATCTGGGGTGAAAACTGTGATGGTTGGCATCTATTATATCGCCAATGGTCAAACATCAATTTAAAAATGAGTCGCGAATGGATGTGCATTTTCTAGTAATCTCTGTCCCGTCTACGCGCGGGGATCGGGTAAATTTATGACAGCAATCAATATTTCGAAACAAACAGCTCGTCGATTCGTTTTAGGCAAACAAGGCCTTTGGCCTGGTCGTCGCTGGAAAGGCAAAAAGGGCACGGCACAAGCCATCCGCGAATGTGAAGTGGTGCAATTGGATCCACTGAACATTTTTGCGCGCAGCCAGGATATTGTCTTGCACAGCCGCGTGTTGGAATACAAGCCTGAATATCTTTATCAGGTTGCCTACAAAGATCGCGAATTTTTTGACTATGGCGGCTGGCTGGCAATGTGTCCGATGTCGAACCTGCCATATTATCGCGTCCATATGGAGCGGCGGAAACATCATAAACGGGTGGAAGATTTTTTCTTGTCGAATCCCGAACTGTTCGAACAGGTGCGTCAGGAGTTGCGAGTGCGCGGTCCGCTCGGGAATCGGAACTTCAATGGGAATGCCGTTGCCGGAAATTATCGCGGGCGTAAGGATACATCGCTAGCGTTATATGATATGTGGCTGTGCGGCGAATTGATGATCCATCACCGCGAGGGGTTTGAGCGCGTCTATGATTTTCGCGAGAATATTGCACCCAAAGAATATGAGTATGTTGCAGATGAAAAGGCAGCAGAAGATTTTTTCCTCCGGCAGAATATTTCGTTCTGGGGATTATTCCGGGAAAGCGTGCTTAAGCCTGCATTGCAATATGATTTGCAGCACAACTACTCGCGCGCACAAGTGAGTCAACTGATCGCGGCGTGGCTTGAGTCTGGCAAGGTGAAGCAGGTCAAGATCGAAGGTGGACGCGATACTTACCTCGTTTTGGCGGTAGATGTGCCAGCGTTGGAATCTCTCGAAAAGGGAAAAATCCCCAAAGGCTGGAAGCCAAAAGAAACGACCACGCTGGAGGAGGTCACGTTCCTTTCGCCGCTGGATATTGTCAGCGCGCGGGGACGGGCGAAGAAGCTGTTTGATTTCGATTATGTTTGGGAGGTGTATGTACCTGCCCACAAGCGCCGCTGGGGATATTATGTGTTGCCAATTTTATACGGTGATGATCTGGTGGCGCGGCTCGACCCAAAGTTGGATCGCACAACGATGACACTGGAGATCAAAGGTTTTTGGCACGAAGAAGACGCGCCTGTGAAGGATGTTGAGTTTGCGGACGCGCTAGCGAAGGGATTGATAAGATTTGCAAAGTTTCTGGGAGCGAAGAAGATCACAACAATTTCAATCTGCCCAACAGGATTGCGAAAACAAGTTGAGTCTATTCTGCGCGTCTCACTATAGCCCCAATGCGCTTGAAATAATTCCAATTAGAAAAATCATAACAATCGCTGCCACAATAGCTCCGCATCCCCAACCGGCTGAGACTCTCCAACCCTGGCTTTTGGTGATGCCTGGCTCCAGTCTACGAATGTGACGGACTGCCAACCAGCCCGCAAACATCCCAGTGAGGAACCAAGCGATGATCACGAAAAGGAAAAATACTGCCAGGATAAGAATGAGCAAGCCAATCGCTTCACCAATCGCGCTTCCAAATGCGGCACCAATACATTGACTAATTCCTTCACAATTTAAGTCCTGGTGTTGAACGCTGATTGCGCCCACAGCAACCATCAAAGCTGTGATCGCGCCGGATGCGATCATTCCTAGCGGACCACTGATGCCCCAAATACGAATTGTGGGAGACATATGTTTCCAAGAAATGGATGGGGCGTTCGGTCGCAAAGTGAGCATCGTAAAAATGCCTGCAAGCAAACCACCGATAAACCCTCCAATTCCAGCACTGATGAGAATTAGAGAAAAGTTCAAAAGATCGTCACTGCTCATGTTGCCCTGACTGGCAACGACAATGGCGAGAATGATAAGCACAACAATCCAAAAGACCAGCCATCCGAGACTCCACGCGAATGCCCAGCCGGGGACTTTGCTGAACACTATGTTCAAACTGGTTTTTGTTGGCTGGCGGAGAAATGGTCTTTCTCCGGTGGCTTTTCCTGCACCCGCCTCGATGAGACCATCAACAAGTTTTTGAAAGTTATCTGTGTAACTACCGGAGCGCAAGTCAAGCGTTTGGATATCTTTGATGAGCGATTCAAATTCGCCTGTCCATTTGGCAGGCCGATAAATGACAGGAAAGATGATTTTGCCAAGTTCCAGCGCCTTATTGACTTCTTCGCGCACATAGCGGGATTCCATCGCATCAGGGGATAAGACTAAGATGAAGGCTTTGCATTCACGGATGCCATCCATGATCTCGTCGTGCCACTTTTGCCCCGCTTGAATGGTGGATCGGTCAAACCACACAAAAGCGACGTGCTCATTTAAGTCTGATGCTAAGCGCGTGACGAATTCCTGGTCGCGGCGAGAGTAAGAGATGAAGATGTCTTTAGGCACAGCTGCTCCGAGTCTGCAATTTCATTATACACTTTGGACTCGAGTGATTCTTATCCTCCATGAAAGAACTTATCCATCACAGGTGCAATATTTTCGGGAATATCCTCGCCCCACGCGCCGCCGTCAATGACATCGCCAGTTTGATTACCTTCCGAATCTAATTTGAAATAGACTGGGATGGCATCAAATTGAAAATCTTGAACTTTGCCATCCTTCCATCCCCATTCGTCTACATCGAGTTTGATGATATACGTCCCACTATATGCCTGCAGCATCAATTTATTGTTTGCTTTGATCGCTTTATCAATTGCCCGGCAGGGCGGACACCAGGTCGCGTCAAATTCAACGATGGGCATTTGACCAAGTGCTATTGCTTTTTGCGCTTCATCTGCAAGCATCGTTGGTAAATCGCCGTCTTTAGGATGCAAGCGGACAATGGTGAAGCCGATGGGCGCGACAATAGACTCTGGCGTCGCTATTGATTTAGGTGGGAACAGGAAATTGCAAGCCAACAAAGTGATTGTTATGAAAACGAGCATGAGCTTTCTGTTCATTGACCTCTCCCTTCGCTGGAATGTCTATTTGATCGCATCTGTACCTGGAACGCGGACCGAGATGATCTTTCCCTCCACCGGTGGTTTGCATTGATTGGCATTACATACCATGTATGTGATTTTCAGTTCGTCATCTACCCAAGCATTACCAGGTGGAAGTTGCACAGGCAGACTCAATGTCACTGCGCCGAGAGGATAAACGAACAAGTCTTTCGGTTCGAAATCTGGTTCCTCCACTTTTGTGCTTTCAGTCAATTCACCAATTGCCTTCATTCGACTCTCTGGAGTCAGTTCAAGTAGAGTAGGTCGCCCCAAGCCATTCACACCAGTGATCGGAATATCCTTGCTGTACAAGTGATATCCAGCCGGTGGCATAAATATTGCAGATAAGAAGTAATTCCCAGAGGAACTGCGATCCAAATGAATAGATACATCAACATAGTTTTCAGTAAAAGAAGCAAGTGAAATAGGTTGCCATGGGGCAGGTGTGCAAGAAACACTGGCTGCCGAAAGCAATATTGCCAATATCAAAACATTGAGGAAGATGCGCAACTTCATATCTATCTTTAGAAAAAGAATGACTTCCTTCATTATAAGACAAGACCTCCAAGGAATTTATCCCTCGGAGGTCTCGCTCAATCTCTAATTACCAATTACCATTCGCTGCCCACTTAACCTATGCGGTTTCGAGATAACGTTCAATCTCATAATCTGTCACGCGGATGCGGTACTCGTCCCACTCTTCCCATTTGGCGCGGTTGAAGGCTTCATAAGCTACGGGACCGAGCGCATCCACCAGTACTTTGTCTTTGGCAAGCTCATTGAGCGCCTCAGCCAACGAGCCAGGCAATTCACCCACACCCAGTTTCTTGCGTTCCTTAGCGTCGAGATGATACAGGTTGACGTTGTTCAATGGCTTTGCTGGAGTCAGGTTGTTATCAATCCCATCCAGCGCGGCAGCGAGCATCCCCGCGAACGCGAGATAAGGATTCGACGACGGATCAGGGAAGCGCAATTCCGCACGCATGGCTTTGTTTCGTCCTTCGGTGTAGCGTGGGATGCGAATCAATGCGGAGCGGTTAATTTGCGCCCAACCGATGTAAACAGGTGCTTCATAACCCGGCACGAGTCGCTTGTATGAATTGACCGTAGGCGCGACTAGAGCGGCAAGTCCGCGCGCGTGTTTGAGTTGGCCTGCGATGAATGAATAAGCCACACTTGAGATGTGATACTCATCGTTCGCGTCGAAGAACAAGTTTTCGCCTTTATCATCGAAGAGACTCTGGTGACAATGCATGCCCGAGCCATTAATACCGAAGACTGGCTTGGGCATGAAAGAAGCGGTGAGTCCATGTTGGGCAGCAATCGCTTTGATTGTGTATTTCAACGTCAGCACATTGTCCGCCGCTTTCACAGCATTCGCAAAACGGAAATCAATTTCATGCTGACCCAGAGCCACCTCATGATGCCCAACCTCTACACTAAGCCCCATTGAACGCAACGCATCCATCAACTGTGTACGTACGCGCACGGCTTCGTCGAAAGCCGAGAAATCAAAGTATCCACCCACATCGTGCGGCACAGGATGAACCCCGTGACCATCCGTTCCCTTGAATAAGAAGAATTCGGGCTCGGGTCCGATGTTATATGTCCAACCACGTTCAGCTATCTTCGCCACCAGACGCTTCAACACACCGCGCGGGTCACCTTCGAAAGGCTTGCCATCCGGCGTGAAGATATCGCAGAAAATGCGCGCACGCCGTCGTTCCACAGAACTCCAAGGAAGAACTGCATACGTATCAGGGTCGAGTCGCAGGTGCATATCGCTCTCCTGAATGCGCGCAAAACCTTCAACTGAAGAGCCATCAAACCACATACCGTCTTCAAGCGCGTCATCCAATCCGCTTACGGGCATATCCACACTTTTCACCGTGCCAGTCACATCCGTGAACTGCAATGAGATGAATTTGACTTCATCTTCCTTTACCTGTTTGATCAAATCTTTTGCATCCATTTTCTCTCCTTTGATATTGATTTTCCAACTGCACAACGCAGATAGTGGACTCCTTCGTCGTTGCGAGGACGGTAACCCGAAGCAATCTCAGCTTTCAGATGTTTTGCTTTGGTCGCTGTCTACTTTCAGTTCCTTCGGCAAGATAGCGACGGCTGTGATCATTCAATCTCTTGTGGAAGCAATTGCTCCGTCTCTTTCTTAGCCGGTGCTTTGCGCGCACTATTGATAAATACGACTGACCCGATAATAATGGCAGCCGCAATGAGGATGCGTCCATTCAAAGGCTCATTTGCAAACAGATTTCCCAGAAACACGGCCACGACCGGGTTGACATAAGCATATGTGGACATCAACGAAACAGGCGCGTTATGCAACAGCCACCCGTAGGATACAAATCCGATCAGCGACCCGAACGTGATGAGATACGCGAGCCCCAGCCAGGAGCGCATCGAAACAAGCCCAAAGCTGAATCCGTTTAACTCACCTCTGACTAGGCTGACGATGAACAGCGCCACTGCACCTGTGAGCATTTGCATGCCCGTCGAAAGCAACGTGGACTTGGGCATATCCGCGTTTTTGGCGTAGATCGATCCCATAGACCAGAAGAATGGTGCAAGGAGCAATAAAATTGTTCCAAATGTGTCGAAGCTCTCTTTTGCACCTGTAATTTCGGAAGGACCAATCAGCAGAAATACACCTCCAAACCCAACGACCAAGCCAAGAATAGCTTGCCATGTTGGTTTTGTGCCACCTGCCCGCAGAGATTCAAACAACGTAAGCCAGAACGGTGAGGTTGCGATCATAAGCGCCGCGATCCCTGAAGGGACACTTTGTTCAGCCCAGGCGACCAGTCCGTTACCACCAAGTAATAGTGCTGCGCCAACAATCGCGGTGGCTTTCCAGTTGTTAAAAGTTGGAGCAGGGTCGCCTGCTGCACGTCGCCAAATATATAAAATCGCGCCAGAAATTAAAAAGCGTAGGGCTGCATGAAAGAATGGTGGAATGGTCTCTACCGAGAAACGAATCGCAAGATACGTTGAACCCCAAACGATATACAGTGCCAGTAAAGCAATCCAAATTTTGGTTTTCATTCAAGTCCTTTTTCATAATTCGTTGGTTGAGTAGCCCCGTGTTCGTCGGGGCGTATCGAAACCAACAGGTATTAGAAGCAATTTCTGTTGCAGGTGGTCTCGATACGTGGCGCTAAAGGCGCCACTACTCGACCACCGATACATTCACAAACTCTCTTGCCAACAGCGCTTTCTTTCTCAACGTGCCATATCGATAATTTCCAAACTCGCCAATCTTACGGATCACACGATGACAGGGGATCAAGACTGCAATTGGATTATGTCCAACCGCGGTTCCGACAGCTCGCATGGCGCTGGGTTTGCCAATTTGTGAAGCGATTCCTCCATAAGTAGTTACTGCACCAACTGGGACTTGCAGTAACGCTTCCCACACCTTCAACTGAAAGTTGGTGCCGCGCAGGTAGAGATTCAATGGCTTGCCTCGGTTTTTGTAATGCAAGTCAAAGATTGGCTCGATCAATGTTACCGTGGACTTATAATCCTCGATCATTTTTGCCTCTTCCCACTCTGCAACGAGATTGTCAATAGCGTTACCTTCGCTCGTTTCTACAAAGCTGAGATGACAGATGCCGCGCTCTGTGGTCGCGATGAGACACTTGCCAAAAGGTGTAGGGTGGATTCCATAGTGAATAGTTACGCCCGCGCCGCGCGACTTGTATTCGCCCGGCGTCACAGCTTCAGTGGTGACAAAAAGATCGTGTAAGCGGCCCAGACTTGAAAGTCCGACTTGATGGGTGGTATCCAGTAGATTCTCAGATTGATTGAGCAAATCCTTCGCGCCTTCCTTCGTCAAAAATTGTAGAAAGCGCTTGGGACTAACTCCTGCCCAGCGAGTGAACAGCCTCTGAAAATGATACTCGCTCAACCCGATATTCGAAGCGACCTCTTCAAGCCCTGGCTGATCCTTATAATGATTTTCAAGATACAGGATTGCCTGCTCGATGCGCAGGTAATCTTCAGAAAGTTGTTTGAGATTTGTTCGAGTGTCCATAGTCTCTCCTTTTGATTGTATTCTATGAACATCTCTCATTCGTGCCGACCCGATTCTTGCTCTCTTTCGTCATTGCCTTAAACAAAAAAGCATGCCCAGGCATGCGCTAAGCAATACTAATATTACTAAATCAATACCGGCGATTGTACACGTGGGATAGGGCTTAGTCAAGTCCAAAATGGTGATTGCAAATTCAGTCAATTTTAGATAAATCACTATTATATTTATAAATCATCATTATTAACTGAGATTCCTATGCAGACCAAACACTCTATATAAATTCAATCTCCTTAAACAAAAAGGTCTGACGTAAATCTATCAGACCTTTTATTATCGATTCCCCGCCGATGCCGTGTGCTGCAAAGTTTTGAACCTGCTTTCGCAGGTGGGTCCCGACCCAGAAACGCCGCCTTGGCTCAGGCCTATCGCGTTATTTCTATTGGAGTTAGAGACCCTAAAAGTAAGTGTTGGCTCAAAACGGAAGGCGCAACATCACGTACACAGCAGGGACGGGATTCTTATACCATAAAGGCGGGTGCAATGGTAGAGAAAAATTAATACTTAAGTACTGCTCTATATTAGAATGTTATAAAATTTTTTTTTGCAACAAAAATTTTCAGATTGCTTTTGTATTCGTTTTATGCTAATCTTGTTCTGGAAAGAACCCAGCTTTACACAAGGAGAAATTTATGGCAATGGTTCCGGGTATCGATGTTTCCTACTGGGATTCAGGGATCGACTGGCCCAAAGTACGCGCGACTGGACAACGCTTTGTCTTTGCAAAAGCAACAGAAGGGGACTCTTATGCCGATCCGACATTCGATGATAATTGGCGCGGCGCAAAATCGGCTGGACTCTTGCGAGGGGCCTATCACTTCTTCCGCAGTAACGTTGACCCAAAGAAGCAGGCAACTAAGTTCATTGATTATGTCAAATCTATGAACGATAACGGTGAACTCCCTCCAGTTCTTGATCTTGAAACACCTGATGGTCAGACCAAGGAAAAAATAATCTCACGCGCCAAAACTTGGCTAGATCTTGTCGAAGCAGCTTTTGGCAAAAAACCAATCATTTATTCCGGTCAGTTTTTTTTGCAGGATTCCTTCTCCGAGCTGGGTGGTGGACCTCCTGCGTGGGCAAAGGATTATCCACTCTGGCTCGCACAATATCCGAATAATCATGTGGAAGGCTCACAGCCTGTTCTACCACGCGGTTGGTTCAAATGGACATTTTGGCAATATAGTGAAAAAGGAATAGTCAATGGCATCAATGCCAAAGTAGATTTGAATTTATTTAATGGCACCTTGGAAGAATAATATAAATTCTCAGGTGCGCAGTTTGTCACTGAGACACCACAGACGCCTCAAAAACATACAGTCGTGGCTGGGGATTCGTTTGAATCAATTGCAAACAAATTCGGTGTGACCCTTCGTGAACTGGTCAATGCGAATCCGCAGTTGCTCAAGACCGGCGATCAATTAATGGTACCGGTCGCAGTGTCGATTCCCTCGGAAGGTGGAAGCACCTCCGGGTCTTCGACGAGCGGAGGCGGATCTACACCCCGAACATATACGGTGAAGGCAGGTGATTCACTCACGGCTATCGCAGTCAAATTTGGAACGACGGTAGCCGCGATTGCCTCAGCCAATAATATTACGAACATCAACAACATCAGCGTAGGACAGGTGCTCGTCATCCCATAGTTTGTAAAAGTGAAAGGTCATGGTTCGAAGTTCATGAGTGGATTGTTGTACAATAAAAATCTAAAAGCCTATCACAGATCTACCCATGAAGTATGGCTGATTTCTTCCTTTCCTCCCGAGATTTTGAACCTGCCTATTTGCATTTGCATCGCACAGGTGAACTAAAGCAAAGAGCACACGAAGCGATTGAAACTCTTGCGTCCTGCCGCGTATGTCCGCGCAACTGCGGCGAGGATCGGCTAGCTGATAAGACTGGGGTCTGCAAAACGGGTCGCTTTGCGCGTATAAGCAGTTACTTCCCACACACCGGCGAGGAAGATTGTCTACGTGGCTGGCGTGGGAGTGGCACAATTTTCTTCTCCTTGTGCAACCTTCGTTGCCAATTCTGCCAAAATTATGACATCAGCTACATGGGTCAAGGTGAAGAGACACGACCTGAACGGCTAGCGGAAATGATGCTGGAGCTTCAGGTGGCAGGTTGTCACAACATCAATTTAGTCACTCCAGAGCATGTTGTACCCCAAATCCTTGAAGCGCTGGTCATTGCAGTTGAGAGCGGCTTGCGACTTCCTATCGTCTATAACACGTCATCCTATGACTCTCTGGAGAGTCTCCACCAAATGGATGGTGTTGTGGATATTTACATGCCTGATTTCAAAATCTGGGATTCGCGCGTAGCGCTCAAGTATCTTCTTGCGAAGAATTATCCAGAAGTGGCGCGGCGCGCGATCAAAGAGATGCACCGACAAGTAGGCGAATTGAAAATTGATGAGAATGGTCTGGCCAAGCGCGGCGTTTTGGTACGTCACCTAGTCATGCCAAGTGGAATTGCTGGGACGCGCGATATTACGAGATTTTTAGCCCGTGAGGTTTCGCCCCACACCTATATCAATATCATGGAACAATATCATCCTGCTGGCAAAGTGTCGGCTGAGAAATTTCCAGAGCTCAACCGCCGCAGCACGCCAAAAGAATATTCCGATGCCATGATTGCTGCACAGAAAGCCGGGTTATATCGTTTCGATGAAAGATAAATACTTATCTAGATAAAAAACGAGCCCGAAAGATTTCCTGAATCTTTCGGGCTTATTGGTTAAGGATATACCCTTTTGATTGTCCGCGGGAAGGGGATCGCTTCGCGGATATGTTCTATGCCGCACAGCCATGCAGTGACTCTTTCTACGCCCATGCCGAATCCTGAATGCGGAACAGATCCATACTTACGCAATTCCAAATACCATTTGAAAGCTTCCTCGGGCAATCCTTCCTTATGGATGCGTGCCAACAACATGTCATGATCTGACATACGCTCTGAGCCGCCGCAGATTTCGCCGTATCCTTCGGGCGCTAGCAGATCTACGCTTTTGCAAACTTCCGGGCGACCAGGCCAGGGTTCCATGTAAAACGCCTTGACCGCGCTAGGATAGCCGTACACGAACACAGGCTTGTCGTATAGTTTTGTGATCTCAGTTTCATGCGGCGCGCCAAAGTCTATGCCCCATTCGAATTTGAGCAGTTCTTTCTTTTCAGGATCAGTCTCTTTTTCATAGATGTCAATCAGGTATTTGGTGGCATCATCATATGACATACGCGGGAATGGTTCTTTGATGTTTTCTAATTTTGAAACGTCGCGCCCAAGGAATTTCAATTCGGCAGCGCAATCGCGGAGTACAGTCTGAACGATGTGTGTGATTAATCCCTCTTCGACTTCCATTAAACCATCTAAATCACAGAACGCGATTTCAGGCTCGAGCATCCAGAACTCGGTGAGGTGACGACGCGTCTTTGATTTCTCCGCGCGGAAAGTGGGACCCAAGCAATACACTTTTCCAAATGAAAAGATGTTAGCTTCGTTATAAAGTTGACCTGTCTGGGCAAGATAGGCAAAGCCTTCGTCGAAGTAAGGTGTCTCGAAGAGAGTAGTAGTTCCTTCAGCTGCGGCAGGAGTGAGGATGGGCGTATCGAGATTAAAGAAGCCGTGACTATCTAAATACTCGCGCACTGCAGCCATAACCTTCACGCGCACTTTCAAGATAGCCCACTGGCTGGGAAAACGGATCCACAAGTGACGGTGATCGAGCGCAAAGTCTACGCCATGATCTTTGAGCGACATCGGATAATCCAACGCCGCCTCTTGCAGGACTTCGATCTGTTTCACGCCGAGTTCATATCCACCAGGGATGCCCGGTGCGCGCTTATCTTCTCGCACAGGTCCTGTGATGATGATTGCAGATTCCTGTGGCAGTCGCATGACTCGATCAAATACCTCTGGTTCAAGATCACCTTTGAATGCAACACACTGTACAAAACCTGAGCCGTCGCGGATGAGCAAGAAGACGAGTTTGCCCTTATCCGTGCGGTTGTAGACCCAACCCTTAACGGTCACTTCCTGTCCGACGTATTTTGAGATTTGCGAAACGCTGATTTGTTCAGCCATGAGATGATTCCTCTACTCTATGAAATATTCTGTAAAACATCAACAATTACAGTTTTTCCCACTCCTCGCGTGTGAGATTTGCCTGACGAAGAATACGTGCCAATAAATCTTTGCTAATGTCGCTTTGATGTGGATTTGGAAGGATAAGTCGTAATTCTCCCTTAACCAAAAATTCGTGCCTGCCTCCTGCGTAAGGCCCTTCAAAACCTGCTTCTTTAAGTGCCTTTATTAGATCTTTGCGTTTGATAGGTTTGAATAGAGGCACAATTATGCCTCTTCTGGCACTAGTTGAATACCTGCTACTACAGGAAGTTTATGTCCCATTCGCAAGCCTAGCACAAGCCAATCCTCCAATCCGCTTTGGAGCTCTTCGCGGCAGGTTTCAAGATCAGCTGCCTGCGCCCATACACCTTGGAAACCTTCAATTTCGCCGTAATATTGACCATCTGCGAGGATTTCATACTTTGCTAGTTTCATGGCATTGTGAATGTAAGAGATTAACATGCTGCACCTCTGCGCAGATTATACATCCTTATTTTCTTTGCTCTTCCAAGGTTTTCACCAACAACTCCTTCGCCACTGTCGGATCAGCCTTCCCTTTTGTGGCGCGGGCGACTTGTCCCATCAGCCATTGTAAGATGGACTCTTTGCCAGCAAGATATTGTTGAACTTCCTTCGGATTGTCATTCAGAATCTTTGTAATGGTTTCCCGAATAAATCCTTCATCAGAGACCTGGGCAAGATTCTTTGTTTTTACAATCTCTTCGGGATTGCCACCATTTTTGAACATTTCGCCAAGCACAACTTTTCCAGAATTTCCACTGATAGATTTCTCTGTCACCATATCAATCAATTTCGCAAGATCTTCAGCAGGAACAGGAATGTTGGTCACATCAATACTAAGATCGTTCATATAATGCATAAACTCACCTGCAATCCATGAACTGACTGTTTTTGCAGAACTCTTAGATTTTGAGACAACAGCTTCGAAGTAATCAGCCAGAGCCTTTTCGGAAGTCAGCAGGCGCGCTTCTTGTGGTTTTAATTCGTATTGCTCAATGAATCGGCGTGTTTTTGCTTCGGGCAGTTCGGGCAGGGAGGCGCGAATTGAATCGATCCAGTTTTTCTCTAAAACAAGTGGCGGCAGATCAGGTTCGGGGAAGTAACGATAATCGTGCGCGCTTTCCTTGCCGCGCTGTGAGTAGGTTTTTCCTGTCGCTTCGTTGAAACCCAGTGTTTTCTGTTCAACTGTTCCGCCACTCGAATAAATTTCGGCCTGGCGCCAGATCTCGTATTCCGTTCCCAATGTCAGCGCGCGGAATGAGTTGAGATTCTTGATTTCAGTTCTTGTGTTAAATTGGTCGCTGCCTTCTTCACGCACCGAGACATTCGCCTCAAAGCGGATCACGCCTTTTTCCATATCACCCGAATTCACTTCGAGATAACGAAGAATGGCATGTAGTTTGGTTGCGTAAGCTTTGACTTCTTCAGGCGAACGAAGATCGGGCTCGGTGACAATTTCCAATAATGGGACACCGCTGCGATTATAGTCAATGAACGAATGACTGTCTGCGTGGGAAAGTTTGCCCGTATCCTCTTCCATATGGACGCGGCGAATCCTCACATCCTTTAGGCCGGCTTCCGTTTCGATTTGAATTTTCCCATCTGTAGCAAGTGGCTGATCATATTGCGAAATCTGATATCCCTTTGGCAGGTCCGGATAGAAATAATTCTTTCGGGCGAAAATACTTTCTGTATGGATTTCGCAACCGAGCGCAAGTCCTACACGGATTGCCAGCTCAACCGCTTTCTTATTCAGCACGGGAAGCGCACCAGGCTGACCCGTGCAAACAGGGCAGATATATCTGTTCGGCTTTGCTGTGATCGAATCAACAACTTCACATCCACAAAACATCTTTGATTTCGTGAGCAGCTCGGCGTGGACTTCGAGTCCGATGACAGGTTCGTATTTCATATTAATGTTATTCCTCGCGCTGAGCGGAATAGCGAATGCAAGTCGAGGCATGCAGACGAAGCGCGGGTGATCAAGATAGGTCTCATTATTTTGAAACTCGCCCTTCGTCTGCACTGCGCTCCACTCAGGACGAAAACAACTCAATCATTCCAACAAGGCGGATGTTTGGCGTGCCAATCGGTTTGGCTTTGATACATGTGACCAATGCGCAATAGCATTTCTTCCGATAAGTGCGGACCCATGATCTGCATGCCAATAGGAAGCCCGTTCGAGATGCCGCACGGAACGGACAATGCAGGGATGCCAGCCAAATTCACCGCGACAACGAATACATCCGACAAATACATATCGAGCGGATTCGTGATCTTCTCGCCAATGCGGAATGCGGTAGTCGGTGCGACGGGTGTGATGAGTGCGTCGCAGGTCTCAAAAGCTTTTTGAAAATCCTGACGGATCAACGTACGAACCTTCTGTGCTTTTAAATAGTAGGCATCATAATATCCAGCAGAAAGTGCAAACGTCCCAAGCATGATGCGGCGCTTGGTTTCTGCGCCAAACCCAATTTCACGCGTCTTCAAATAGACATCCATCAGGCTTTCGACGTTTCGTTCTGACAAACCAAAGCGAACACCATCATACTTCGCAAGATTAGAACTTGCTTCTGCAAACAAAATCAAATAGTAAACGGGAATTGCATATTGGGTGTTTGGTAATGACACTTCCACTGCTTCCGCGCCAAGGCTTTCGATTTGTTTGATTGCTGCTCGAAGCGACGAATCGACTTCTGAGTCTAGCCCTTCGACAAAATATTCTTTTGGAATACCGATGCGAAATCCGCGCAGGTTTTCGGTTTTCAACAACGTTTCGGAATAACGCTGGACAGGTTCTGCGCGTGAGGTGCTGTCCTTTGGATCGTGTCCTGCAATCGTCTCGAGCACCAGCGCGACATCATATACGCTATGTGCCATTGGACCGATCGTGTCAAATGATGAGACCAGTGGAATCAAGCCGTAGCGAGAAACGCGTCCGTAGGTGGTTTTGAGTCCAGTAACTCCACAAAATGATGCGGGCATGCGGACCGACCCGCCTGTATCTTCGCCGAGGGAGAAGGGGGCAAGTCCCGCTGCGACCGCGGCCGCGGATCCGCCGCTTGAGCCTCCAGGGACATGATCAAAGTTCCATGGGTTGCGCGTCGTGAAAAATCCAGAGTTCTCTGTGGATGAACCCATCCCGAACTCGTCCATGTTGTTCTTTCCAAGCAGAACTGACTTTGTTGATCTTAACTTTTTGATGGCAGTCGAATCGTAAAACGGTTTGTAGTTCTCAAGGATTTTGGAGGAACAGGTTGTATTGACGCCGCGTGTCGAAATCGAATCTTTTGCAGAGTA
>WNFX01001888.1_pt1 | contig 22850 bp, 24 predicted proteins | sample 5400111 | NCBI WGS metagenome assembly WNFX01 (sample SAMN13153363, study PRJNA577476) | soil metagenome | isolation source: 40 cm soil or saprolite under grassland replicate 1 | place: USA:California | collected 2016-06-15 | reverse complement strand
ATGTGGCAGTTCATATGGCAACCAACGTTGGCTCCATCTTGCGCATCGATTCGATTATATTCCTGCCGGTCGCCCGTTCCCGGTACAAGAAGCGGTACCCTTGATGCGTGCTGGAAGACATCGGTTGGACGCTGCTCGCCTACGCCATCACGTTCGTCATAAACATCATCCCGGCGTTCATGCCTTCCACCTGGATGGTGCTGGCCTTCTTCCATATCCAATTTGACCTGCCGATCCTGCCGCTGACGCTCGGCGGGGCACTCTTCTCCGGCCTGGGACGGATCGTGCTCGCCAGGGTGAGTTCGCTGTATACCCGCCATGTGCGCAAGCGGGACAAGGAGCTGGACGAGATCAAGACCTACCTCGACCGCCGGCGCAACCGCGTCGGGGTGGCGACGTTCCTCTACTGCCTGCTGCCTTTGCCGACGAATAGCCTCTTCGTCGCAGCCGGGATGATCGAGGTGAGCATGGTGCAGGTGATGATCGGCTTCTGGGCAGGCCGCGCCATCGCGGATACCTTCTACGTCTGGTCGACCAGCAAGGCGTTCGGCAGCTTCGGTGGCGTATTTGAGGACTACTACAACAACTGGCAGGCGGTGGCATTCCAGGTGCTCGGGCTACTGGGCGCGGCCATGCTGCTCTTTGTGCCCTGGCCGCGCTGGGTCTTTCGCTGGATCAACCGCGGGGAGCGGGAGGAGGCCAAGAGCTAAATTGGCGGCCGCTCGCGGTGCCAGGCCGTCGACTGCTCGTAGGCGTAAGCGGCGCGGAAGAGCGTCGCCTCATCGAACGGCTTGGCGATGATCTGGAGCCCGATCGGGAGCCGGGCGCCGTCCCTCGCTTGAGCGAAGCCGCAGGGCAGCGAGATGCCGGGCAGACCGGCGATGTTCACCGGTAGCGTGCAGACGTCGCTCAGGTACATCTGGAGTGGATCGCCCGTCTTTTCACCGATCCGAAAAGCAGGCGTCGGCGAGACTGGGGCCACGAGGACGTCGTACTTCTCGAAGGCAGCATCGAACTCGCGCCGGATGAGCGTGCGCACCTTCTGGGCCTTGAGGTAGTAAGCATCGTAGTAGCCGGCAGAGAGGGCATAGGTGCCGAGCATGATCCGCCGCTTCACCTCGTCGCCGAAGCCGTACTGGCGGGTCTTCTCCATGTCCTCCCACATCGAGGCGCCCTCAGTGTAGGCGTAGCCGTACTTCACGCCGTCGTAACGAGCGAGGTTCGCCGATGCCTCCGACGGGGCGATGATGTAGTACACGGCCAGTGCGTGCCCGGTGGACGGCAGGGAGACCTCCCAGTCCACGTCAGCGCCGAGCGACGCGAGCTGGTTGACCGCCCCTGTCACCGACTGCCGAACAGCCTCGTCCATGCCCTCGACGAAGTACTCCATCGGCACGCCCACCTGCAGGCCCTTCAGGTCTGTCTCAACGAGCGACTCGCTGATTTTCGGCAGCTCCACCGGCGCAGACGTTGAGTCGCGGGCATCGTGGCCGGCGATCGCCTCAAAGACAAGCGCCGCGTCGCGGACGGAGCGCGCGAACGGCCCGATCTGGTCGAGGGACGAGGCAAACGCCACCAATCCGTAGCGCGAGACTCGCCCGTACGTCGGTTTGAGGCCAACGACGCCGGAGAGTGACGCCGGCTGCCGGATCGAGCCGCCGGTGTCGGAGCCGAGCGCGTAGTAGGCCATGCCTGAGGCGACTGCCGCCGCCGAGCCGGAGGATGAGCCGCCGGGAACGCGGTCGAGCGCCCAGGGGTTCGCCGTCGGCCCGAAGGCCGAGTTCTCGCCGCTGGAACCCATCGCGAACTCGTCCATGTTCGTCTTGCCCAGCATCACCAGCCCCGCCTCACGCAAGCGCTCTATGACGTGCGCGTCGTAGGGCGGGACGAAGCCTTTCAGGATGCGCGACCCGCACGTCGTCTCGACTCCTTTTGTGACGATTACGTCCTTGATCGCCGCCGGTATGCCGGTTAGCGGTCCGGCTTGGCCTCGCGCGAATCGCTCGTCGGCCGCGCGCGCCTGCTCCAGCGCGCGGTCCTCGGTCAGCGTGAGGAAGGCATGAATGCGGTCATCCAGCGCGTGGATGCGCTCGAATGCGGCCTGCGTCAGATCAACGGAGGATGCCTCTCGACGATGGAGGAGGTCAGAGGCTTCTGTGAGGGTGAGGTCGTGCAGGGATTCAGGCATTATTAGAGTGACGGTGCGTCGGGGCGAGGCATTTCGACGAGCCCATCGACTCAGGATTTAGGGCGGAATTACGAGCATCGCCACGTATCTGGCGTCGCGATGGATGCCTCGCCCCTACGAATTGGGTCATTCTTCGAGAATAACCTTGACCCGGAAATAGTCGCCTTCGCGGACTGGGGCGTTGGCGAGCACGTCCTCTTTATCGAGCGGCGGCTCTGGTTGATCGTCCTCACGCCAGACGTTATGCAGGGGCAGGGTGTGTGCGGTCGGCGGCACGCCCTCGGTGTCGACATGACGCAGGCGCTCGAAGTAGTCGAGTATCTCCGAGAGTTGCTCGCTGAACTTCGTGATGTCATCGTCGCTCAGGCCAACTCGCGCCAGCCGCGCGATGTGCTCTACTTGCTCTTTGGAAAGGGACAATAAGAACCTGCTTGGCTTCTAGCTGGTGGCCGTCGCTCCTGAAAGCTCGCCTGCGGAGGTGTGTAGCAACCATTATAGCAACGGCGGCGTTTGTATCTTGCGAACGGTGGCCCTCCAGCCGCTGGGGCATCCAACCGTGTGAAGCAACTTGGTCCATATGACGAAACAGAGCACTCTTCCTTCTTCGGATAAGCGGGCCACACTCGGCCATCCAAGCCAGGTCTGGACGCGGGGCCTCGAGCGGCGGCTTGAAATCATGCGCCACTACGTGGACCTGGAGAACAGGAGCATCCTCGATATCGGCTGCGGTGTCGGTGCGTTCGTCCGCCGTCTGCGGGAGTTCTCGCCTCGCGTCGCGGGCATCGACGTGGACCGGGAGCGCGTGACCGAAGGCGGAAAAGTGGTGCCGGACCTGGCGCTTGCCGTCGGAGAGCGGCTTCCCTTCGCGGACGGCGCCTTCGACGTTGTCCTCCTGCACGAGGTCCTCGAGCACGTTACAGATGACCAAGCGACGTTGCGCGAGGCCTACCGCGTGCTGCGCCCGGGCGGCCGCGTGGTGATTTTCTGCCCGAACCGCCTGTATCCCTTCGAGACGCACGGCATCTTCCTGGGCAAACGCTACGTCTTTGGCAACATGCCGCTCGTCAATTACCTGCCGGATTCCATGAGGGATAGGCTTGTGCCGCACGCGCGCGCTTATACCAAAGGGCGACTGCGACGCATCTACCGGCGCGCGCGCCTGCGTCCGCTGATCCATTCCTACGTCTTCCCGGGCTTCGATCACATTATGGCGAATCGCAAGATCGTTGGCCGGGCGCTGCGATGGCTCCTCTATCCGCTCGAGAACTCGCCGCTGAGAATCTTCGGTCTATCTCACTTCGTTGTATTAGGTAAGGAGTAGCCTTGCGGAGGATTTACAGGTACCGGCGCAAGCGCACCAGGCTCGCGCTGGTCCATAAGAGCGAGATCACGCGCGCCCGCATCCAGGCGCTGCTGACGCTCTGCTTGATAGCCTCGCTGGCCGCAATGTTCACTGCGGCTGGAATCGCTTTCGCTGTCTACCGTGCTTATGCGCACGACCTCAAGCAGCCGGAGGAGGCGATCGCGTCTGCCAGCGTGGGGACGAGCCTCGCTTATGACCGCACGGGCCAGACCAAGCTCTACGAGTTCGTCGATCCTCTCGGCGGTCTAAAGGAGCCGAAGCCGCTGACGGAAATATCTCCCTGGCTGATCGCCGCTACGATCGCCACGGAGGACGACAGCTTCTACGACAATCCGGGCGTAAACTTTCGCGGTCTCGCGCGGGCGGCCGTCGAAAACCTGACGCCGTTCGGGCCCGGCTTCTTGAAGGGCACAGGTGGCAGCTCCATCACCCAGCAGCTCGTGAAGAACGTCTACATCGAAGGCGGGTCGAAGGGAACGGCGCCGCGCACAGTCGACCGAAAAATCAAAGAGACTGTGATCGCTCTGGAGTTGAAGCGAAAGTTCGACGACAACCAGATCCTCGAGTGGTATCTCAACCAGATTTACTTCGGCAATTTCTCCTACGGCGCCCAGGCGGCCTCTCAGCGCTACTTCGGTAAGAACGCCAAGGACCTGAGTCTGGGCGAGGCCGCTCTGCTGGCAGGACTGCCCCAGGCGCCGGGGCAGTACACCCCGGCGATTCCCGAGAACCGTGAAATCGCCAAACAGCGGCAACTTCAGGTCCTAGAGCTGATGAAGGGGAGCCTGAAAGAGCTAAACAAGATCCCGAACCCGGCGCTCGATAAGACCCCGCAGAAGGGCACGCCAATGTTCCAGCCGCCGCTCACGGTGGAGCAGATCGAAGCGGCAAAAGCGGAGCCGCTTAACTACGTGCAAAACTACATCGATATCAAAGCTCCGCACTTTGTCTTCTACGTCCAGGACCAGGTAACCAAGATGTGCGCTGCGGGACTCTTCAAGTCTCCCGGCGATATCCCGTGCGACAAGGTGGTTACCCAGGGGGGCCTTCGCATCACGACAACGATTGACCTGGGGCTCCAGGATATCGCACAGAAGATCGTGGAAGAGGAGATCTCTAAGAACGAAAACCGCTACGGGGGCTACGACGGCTCGCTCATCTCGATCCGGCCGGCGACCGGCGAGATCCTCACGTACATCGGGAGCCGCAACTACGACCGGGACGATATCGCCGGCAAGGTTGATATCGCGACCTCGCCGCAGTCCCATGGCTCCACGATGAAGGTGTTCACCTATCTGACGGCGTTCAAGGAGGGCTGGGTGCCCTCAAGTTATGTTGACGACAAGAAGCTGGTGTTGCCGACGGCTGAGGGCGAGAAGCAGGTCAACAACTGGAACTTCAGCTATCTGGGCACGATCACGATGCGCAAGGCGATATCTGAGTCGGTCAATACGGCGGCCGTGCGCACAGTGATGGACGCCGGTATCGACGAGATGCGAGATACGGCCCATAGCCTAGGCATAACAGACCTGCGACAGGGAGACTGCGGCCCGACCATCACGCTCGGCGCCTGCGAGGTCAAGCTCGTGGATATGACGTACGCCTTCAGTGTGCTGGCCAACAACGGCGTGATGAAGGGCCGCCCCGTCGCGGAAGACCTGCCGAGCGGCTACAGGGAACTCGATCCGGTAAGCGTCCTGAAGATCCAGGATGCGCTGGGGAACGTCATCTACCAGTACGCTGAGCCGAAGGCCAAGCAGGTGATTGACCCCGCGTATGCCTACATGATGACGCATGTTCTTTCGAACCAGGCGATCGACTGGAGCCGCCTGACCCTGCCCGACCGCCCGGCGGCGGCCAAGACGGGTACCAGCGAGGAATTCCGTGATGGAGTGGTCATGGGCTACACTCCGGACCTGGCCGCCGGCGTGTGGATGGGCAACGCTGACAATACGCCGATGGCCCCGGGCACGTTCAGCTCTGCCGGGACCGGCCCGATGTGGAAACGCTTCATGATCGAGGCACACGCGTATCTCCAGCTGCCTCCGCGCCCGTTCGAAAAGCCCGACGATGTGGTGATCAGCTCCTGCGGTGGACGGGAGGAAGTGTTCAAGGTAGACCAGCCGGCGACGAAGCCCGGGGCATGCAAGAGTCCTGCCAGACCAGGCAGCGGTCCGACGCCGCCGCCCACGCCTCGAGCGCCTGTCTTCCCGCCCAAGACTCCGGAGCCGACGCCATCTCCTCCGCCTCCGCCCGGCCCTCCCCCAGCTACCCCGGCACCGGCTCGCACGCCTTTTCAGTACACGGTGCAGGAAGGCGATACGGTGCAAAGCATCGCCGAAAAATTCGGCGTCAATGAGAAGGACCTGCGCCAGGCGAACGGACTCAGCTCCCACGACACCGTTAAGCCGGGAGACAAGTTGACGATTCCCGCGTAGGGCCGGCGCGCGGGACAGCCGGCACACCGGGCAGTCATCGACGCTCTGGCAGGTATCGAGCACGGACGCCGGCCTGAGAACGTACGAGACTAGCCGTGCTCAGGTTGAGGTTGAACGATAGGCCGCGCGGCCGTCGCTTCGTGCGAAAAGAACGAAGTGACGCCGATCGCCGAGACGGCCTGTTTGCCCTCCGGCGTGTGACCGTCAACGCTGGCCGAAAAGCTCACTGCAGGGCCGCATCCAAATCGGCTCGCGTCGTAAGTGAGGACGCGCGGCGCACGAACTCTCCGGGCGAGCCTGCCCGCTCGAGCAGCGTCTGGAGTTCCGGCCCGATGGGGTCGATGGAGCCCGGTGAGTCCGCGTAGAAGCCGTGGAAGGCGAAGTACGCTTGGTTCAGGCGTCGAATAAAGATGCCCTTGCTCTGGAACTCGTCCCGCTTCGCTGCCATCAGCGCCTCAGCCTGTTCGACCTGCCCTTGAGCAAGCATTGCCTCCACCTCCCGCCTGAGGGCCCGCATCTCGCCCGTGAAGTCGAAGCCAGATGGAGTTGGCGGAGGGGTCGCCGCCGGGGCCGGCTGAGCGCCGCAGGCCTGCTCCAAGGTGCCATATCGCTCGAAGTAGAGTCGGGCAAGTTCCTTGCCGCCGATGTTCGCAACGCTTTCGTTTAGCGTGCGCGTCTCGCTGCTGCCGAAGTAGCCCGCGCCCAGGGGGAAAAAGATCAGGTAGGAGTGCAGCCACTCGTGGAATACGGTCTCCATCAGGGAATCGTAAGGCGTGTCCTCGAACACCACGCTGGGGTAACTCGAGAACCCGCCGGTCCGGATGACGAGCGCCGAGACTCCTCGCCCATCGACATTCGCCGATTCGGCGTTGTGCTCAATCTGATCGATCTCTGGCTGAGGAATGTCTGGCTCCAGCAGGTACGAGTTTCGCAGCTCGATCCGTTCTCGCGGCGAAACGGCCAATACCCTCGGCGTGCCGTCGATCTCGAAGTCTACTGGCGGGAAGACAAGCCCTAGGTCTGAGAACAGAGGGGGCTCCAGGGTCAGCTTTTGGTCCTTCAGCACCGCCGTTACCCGCCCTTCGATAGTGTCCTCGACATCGTTTTCCAGCTCCGCGAGGCGCTTCTCCGCGTCGGGATCCGGCTCCTGAGTCGAGTTCAGTTTCGCCGCTGCCTGGAAGTAGGCGCAGATTGCGTCGTTGCGGTCCTGCTCGCTAGGGCCGCCAAACAAGTGTTGGAGCTTATGTAGCCACTTCTCCGGGAAGTGTTTAATCTCCCAGCCGACGAGGTTGTACCCGTGCTCGCTTGCCGCCTCTTCGGCCGCGCCGTCGGGCCCGAGGCGGCTGTAGAGCGCGAGGCCGCCGCCGACCGCCAGCGCGCCGAGAATCACAACCGCGGCGAGATAAGCGGCGAGGAAGACGCGCATCGCGGGTTGATTTTCTCACGCATGCGTCGTGTAGAGACGCCCCAGGGCAAAGGGTCGACGATCGATCACAAAATATGATCTCGAAGGCCGAGCGTATTTTGCGGCAGCGACTCCAGCGGGGCGTCTCTACGGCACCCGCAGTCGAACGCCGAGATCCTCTACCCCTTGGAAACCGGCGTCAGCGGTATCTCATACCGGTCGCGGAACTTGTAGTCCGGCGAGTGCGTGAGCCTCGCGTACGAGCCGAACGTCTCCTCGGCCTCGCCTTCGACGAGATCGAGCGGGTCGTAGTGGTCGTCTTCCTCGGGGCCGAACTGACGGCGGATCCCGTAAGTCGTCGTGCGCTCGGCGGGGATGCGGCCGGCGTCGCGGATGAGCCGCCGCATTTCGCGCGGCTTCATGCACTGCCCGTAGGTGGCGCCTGCCGACGTCGAGATGCTCTCGTTCATGAGCGTGCCCATGAAGTCGTTGCCGCCGGCGTTGAGCAGGATTTGCGAAAGCTTCGGCCCTTCCTTCACCCACGACACCTGGAGGTTCGGGATCCAGTTGTTCAGCATGAGACGTGATACGGCGTACGTCTTGAGGACCTCCGCCCCGGTCGCTCCTGGCCGGACGTTCTCGACGAGCGACTTACCGTACATGGGCGCCTCTGTGTGCACGAACCCGAGCGGGACGAACTCGGTGAATCCGCCCGTCTGCTTCTGGATATCGCGCAGCAGCCCGAGGTGGGCCGCCACATGCCGGGCGCTCTCGACGTGGCCGTACATGATTGTCGAGGTCGTGCGGATGCCTAGCTCGTGCGCGGTCGTGACCACCTCGACCCATTGGTCCTTCGTGATCCGGCCGGGCGAGATCAGATCGCGGACCTCCTGGTCCAGTACCTCGGCGGATGTCCCGGGCAGCGTGCCGACGCCCGCATCCTTCAGCCGGGCGAGGTACTCCCGAATGGTGCACCGTGAGCGGATGGCGCCGTAGAGCACTTCCTCCGGTGAGAAGCCGTGGATGTGGATCTCGGGCAGCTCCTTCTTGATTGCCCGCGTCAGCTCGAGGTAGTAATCGCCCTTCATCTTGGGCGGCAGACCTGCCTGGATGCAGACTTCGGTCGCGCCCAGCTCCCAGGCCTCGCGTGCCCGGCGCACGATCTCCTCTACCGGCAGGTAGTAGGCCTCCTCTTCGCGGTGGCTGCGGCTGAAGGCGCAGAACGTGCAGTGCTTGATGCAGACGTTCGTGAAATTGATGTTGCGGTTGATGATGTACGTCACCACATCGCCGACCGTCCGCCGCCGCAAGTCGTCCGCGGCCAGCACGATCGCGTTCATGTTCGCCGACCCTTGGGCCTCGAGCAGCGACGTCCCTTCTTCGACCGAGATGTCCTCGCCCGCCAGAGCGCAGTCCAGAACGTGCGCGACCCTGCTGTCTACTTCGCCCAGCAATCGGTCAACCGCCCCGCTCAGGCCTTTCAGTTTCGACTCTCCACTTTCAGTTTTCGATACCATTTGGTGCTCCTTATCCGCCTGCCTAGACTGCCTGCGCTTCTCGTTTCACCAGCCCCTCCTCGTCCGCCATCTCGTAAATGCGCTCGCTCAACGCACGTGGGATGAACCCGTTTCGCTGCACGACATACTCGGGGTAGATCGCGAGCCGTTCTCGCAGCTCGAAGCCGGCCGCCGCCGTCGTTTCTCGCAGCTCGACGATCTTCGGCCAGGGCTTCTCGGGGTTGATGTAGTCCCGTGTTACCGGCGAGATGCCGCCCCAGTCGTTGATGCCGGCGAAGAGATACATCTGGTAGGCGTCAGGCGTCAGGTTTGGCGGCGCCTGGATGTTCAGCCGCCCGCCGAGAATCAGCCGCGCCACCGCGATCGTCTGCACCATGTCGAGCAGCGACGGCTCCGGGGAGTCGGCCATCGCGATGCCGGGCTTGGCGCGGAAGTTCTGGATGATCACTTCCTGGATGTGGCCGTAGCGCTCGTGCAGTTCCTTGATCGCGAACAGCGAATCGACGCGCTCCTCCAGCGTCTCGCCGATTCCGATTAGGATGCCTGTGGTGAAGGCGACCTTCAGGCGGCCCGCTGTCTCGATCGTCGCCAGCCGCTTGTCCGGAACCTTGTCCGGGCAGCGGTGATGCGCTTCGCCCTTGCGCAGGAGCCGCGCGCTGACCGTCTCGAGCATGATCCCAGCGCTCGCGCTCACCTCTCGCAGGGAGGCGATGTCACCCTCCGTCAGGATCCCGGGGTTGACGTGCGGGAGTAGCCCCGTCTCGCGGTAGACGAGATCACACATGTCGTGCAGGTACGCCAGCGTAGTCGCGTAACCGCGTTTCTGGAGCCAATCGCGGTACGACGCGTACTTCAGCTCCGGCTTGTCGCCCAGGCTGAAGAGCGCCTCCTTGCAGCCCGCGCGCTTCGCCGCGTGCGCCGAGGCGAGCACCATCTCCGGCGTCATCGTCAGCGCCTCCGCCTCGCCCGGCTGCTTCACGAAGGTGCAGTAGCCGCAGACGTCGCGGCAGAGGTTGGTCAGGGGGATGAATACTTTCCTCGAGTAGGTGACGACGTCCGGGTGCGAGCGGTCGCGCAGAAGGCCGGCCGCCATCATCAGCGCGGGTACTTCGGTGCCCGATGCACGGATCAGCCGGCACGCCTCATCGCGAGAGAGCGCGTCGCCGGCAATCGCCTTCGATAGCAGCTCTTCAACCGGAGGTGAGAGCCGGTTATGGATCAGGAACACGGGAGAAGTGAACAGTGAATAGGGAGCAGTGAATAGTGGGACTTGAAATCGGCCATGCGCAGCTCCATCAGAAAATCCGCCGCTGGGCGGAGAATATGGCTGCGGGGGTGCGCGTCCGCCGGGGCGGACTGGCCGTACGAATACATTGGGGCTGAAAGGGGCACCCCGCGCCGCCTTCCAGCGGGTCGAGCGTGATTGTAGCACCTGCGCGGAGATTTCACAAGCGACAGGAGCAGAAGGTTGGTGATTACCGACTTTTTACCTCTCAACACTAGCGGCACGCCGGAACATCAACTAGAATTTGACATAACCAGAAGGAACGATTTGCCGTGCCGAGAGTTCGCTTGCTTCCCGTCATGTTGATCGGCGGAATTGCTGCCGTCGTCGTGGTATCATCCGCGCTTGCGCTCGGCGGAAGCGCTCCAGCGATCCTTCACACACCCGGCGGTTTCGGGAGAGCAAACGATGGCGGCGCGGAAAAGTTTTCTGGCCAGGAGCAAGAGACGGGCGAAGGGGCCGAGGACGGGCAGGGCTCGGACAAGGTCGCTCAGGCTATTGCGGACGAGTTTGGCGTCTCGAAGGAAGAGGTGCTGGCGCATCACCAGCAGGGCATCGGCTTCGGCGCGCTCTTCAAGCTTTACAAGCTCGCCCGCGCGAAGGGCATCAGCGTTGACGACCTGCTGGCGACGATTCCAACCGACGCCAACGGCCAGCGCGAGTTCGGCTTCGGCGATCTGCGGAAGGGACTTACAGCCGAGCAGCGCGCTGGGTTCAACTCGGGGCCGAAGAACCTGGGACAGCTAGTCTCAGGCAAGAACAAGCAGAACAAGTCGAAGGCGAAAGACTCCGGCGAAGGCAGCGAGAACGCGCAGCCGAACAGCAGCGGGCACGTCCCGCCCGGCCAGGCAAAGAAGCTGGCCCGGGGTTAAACCGCCCTCAGTACACCCCTTCGAGATCGTCCACGAGTTCCAGCGCGACGTTTGCTTCGTCGACGATGCCGGGGTCGTTCGCGGCCGCGAGCCGGTCCTGCTCGTTGAGGCTGGCCTCGAAGTCCGCGGTCTGCCTTTCGCCCCCGGCCGCGAGGACACCCGGCTTCGCGCGGTTGAAAGTCTGCCGCAGCTGCGCGAGGTCGCCCGCAACGGCGTTCCAGTCGCCGCGGTCCGCGTCGATGAGCACCTGCCGTTCTTGCCAGTCGAGGCGGCCTATATCGCTCGGGACCTTATGCTCGAAGAGATCGAAGACATCGACAATGACTTTGCTTACATCGTTGGCTGCCTGCCGGGCCCCGAGTGCGTCCTGGGACTGGGCGGTGGCCCGGAGGTCCGAGATCGCCTTGTTCATCGCGCGCCGCTGCTCGTCGTTGAGGCGGGAAGCATTGGACGAAGCCAGGAAGTCCTCCCAGTTGGCCGCTAGGGAAATGGCGTCCGAACTCACTCTGTCCCATCTCCCGGCGAAGACCTGGTCGATCGCATCCTCCGCGTCGCCCTCGATGTCGAGAACGGTCCGCGGGACCCAACCGCGCTCTTCGGACACTTGCTCGGTTCGCGTAGGCTGCTCGCTCTGGTCGTTGTTGGAGGAGCCACCGCAGGAAAACGCAGTGCACGCGAGCAGGGAGACCGCCAAAGCCGCGATCGGTCCTTTAGGCATCGATCTCCGCACGTTGGGTAGGATTCTATAACAGTCGAGGCGCGGGCGAAGGAATGAATGAAGGGGCCCTTTCAAAGGGCCCCTTCATACCGCTCGAGGCATTAAGCGGTTAGTCGTCTGCGTCGACGGCGCCGTCGTCACCTTCGCTAGCGCTAACGTCGCTGATCCGCTCCGAGGTGGCACTTGCACCGGCGCCGCGGATCGTGTAGCTCACGAGCTCGATAAAGCCTTCGGCGTCTTCACGGTCTCGTCGAGGGCCAGCACCCTCGACTGGTCCTGGGCGACGCCGGGCGCATTCTCCTGGTTGAACGTCTGACCGACGACCGGTTCCGCCGGCATGATGATGCCGGGCTCGGCCCCGTTTTTGCCCGCGAGCCAGGAGCCATCATGGTCCACGATCTTGCCGTTGTCGTAGTTGTCGACGAGCTCGCCGAAGTAGTAGACGGTGCTGTCCCGGTGCTGGGCGAAGAAGTCGAGTGCCTGCTCGACAAGCTCACCGTCCGCGAAGGCCTTCTCCTCGAGCACCAGCACTTGGACTCCCGCGACCTTGCGGCTCTTGCCCAAGACCACGGACTCCAGTCGCGTGTCGATGACTTGTCCGGTGTCAGGATCGGTGTCCTGACCCTCGAAGACCTTGGTTCCGAGGCTCGAGAGTGGGAACAGAGGGTTCGTGATGTTCGTCGAGAAGTCGGCGGGGTTGAGGTTAGCCGAAGGTGCACTGTCATTGCCCGCCAAGCCGATCGCCGGCGCCATGACAACAGCGGATATCGTGAGAGCCATGGCCGCTGCCAACGCAAACAAGAGGTAGATGCCTGCTCTGTCTGTCATTGCCTCCTCCTTCTTCGTGGTTGTGACTGCTTCCCCGCTCCTCCTTTCTCCCCGGCGTATTTATGAGTCCGCTGACTCAGCCCTGCCGAGCGAACCCGGGTGTCGTCGTCACGCTTCAGTGCCGGGTCCGGGCTGCGGGGCGCAAGGTACGGACGCCGCCCATCCAACGTGCGTTACACGTTTACGAGCGGGAAGCCGTGGCCAACGCCGGGCGCGTGGCCACGCAGACGCTAGTGATAAAGACGAATTGGGGGATAAGACTGAAGACGGTCGGTCAGCGGGGGACGTAAGCCGCAAGAAGGGCTGCGAGAGCGATAGCCCAGTAGAACCGCATTGCGAGGCTCATGCTGTTCCTTTCTACTGCGCTCCGCCGCCTACTCCAACTTACGGTCCCTTGATGAAGAGGGTATGAACCGACAATGAAGGCGGCCCTCCGTGCGGTCGCGTTCGCCTCTTAGTTCTGCTCGCCGCTCTTCCGTCTTCGCGTTCTACGACGGACCAGCAGAGCTGCGAGAACGATCGCTGACATCGCTGCAAGGATCGCTATTACGGGTCCCATGCTAGCTAGAACGCGCCGAGGCCCGCCCGATTACTCGCCCACGCCGATTCGCCAGCTCGTCCCGTCGCTCCGCGGACTTCGTACCTCGTGCTTCGTACCCTCGTACTTCGCACGGACGCCGGTTGAACCGCCGCTCGGCTCACCGCTATACTGACGCCACTAAGACGCGAACCTGACACCCACCACCTGGACACCTGACACCTCATGAAATTCGGCACCTTTCACCTCTTCCAAAAGCCACCCGGCTGGGACGACGAAGACGTCTTCCGGGCCGAGCTCGAGCAGATCGAGAAAGCCGAGGAGCTTGGCTTCGACGCCGTCTGGCTGGCCGAGCACCACTTCCAGTGGTACGGCATCGCCACTGACCTGATGGTCATCGCCGGCTGGGTGGCCGCCCGCACGCAGCGGGTCCGCATCGGCACCGCCATCGTTGTCCTGCCCTTCCATAACCCCGTCCGGCTCGCCGAGCAGGCCGCAACCATCGACATCATGAGCGGCGGGCGGCTCGATTTCGGGGTCGGCAGAGGCTACCAGGCGGCGGAATATGCCGGCTTCGGCATCTCCATGGACGAAAGCCGCGCCCGCTTCAACGAAGGCATGGAGGTCTTGCTCAAGGCCTGGACCGAGGAAACGTTCAGCTACGATGGCGTGTACACGAAGATCAACGAAGTCAGCGTCCTGCCAAAGCCCGTCCAGAAGCCGCATCCGCCGGTCTACGTCGCGAGCTGGATGACGCCGGAGACGATAAAGTACGCGGCCGAGCGTGGCTTCCCGATCCTGGCGCCGGCCGGCCTAGCCTCGGACCAGATCAAGACGAACTACCAGCTCTATCGCGAGACGCTCCAGTCCCTCGGCCGGGACACTTCCAACCTGGAGCTGCCGGCGCTCGTGCACATCTACGTCGATGACAATGACGAGCGCGGTCAGCAGATCGGCGTCGAGCATTCGATGCGCTACGGGGCGTCGCTGGTCACCCTCGGGACGCCTATGCAGAAGGGCGGCAAGCTCTCGAAGGAGTACGAACACTACCAGGAGTTCGGACAGGCGGGCCGCGTCGTCCGCGAATACCGGCAGGAGCTGATGCTGTTCGGCAACCCGGACTCGGTTGCACGCAAGATCAAATGGATGCACGAGGAACTGGGCGTCCGCTACGTGATGTGCTGGATGAACATGGGCGGTCTGGAGGCCGACAAAGTCCTGCGCTCGATGCAGCTCTTTGCGAGCGAAGTGATGCCTCGCTTCAAGACCGTGGAGGCGACGGCATAGGCAGGAAAGGAGAAAGGAGAAAGGAGAAAGGAGCCAAACCGGGGCGCTCCGTCCTCCTCAATTCTCATTTCCCAATTCTCCTTGCTAACCGATGACCGAGGCCCGAATCGCGATCATCGGCGGGACGGGGCCTGAGGGTCTCGGCCTCGCCATGCGCTTCGCCAAGGCTGGCAATATGGTCTTCATCGGCTCCCGCTCGGAAGAGCGCGCGGCCGAGGCCGTCGCCAAGATCAAGGAGAAACTGCCCGACGGGGACGTCTTCGGTGGCCTGAACGCTGAGGGCGCCGAACGCGCCGACTTCATCTTCGTCACGGTCCCTTCGGACGCTCATCACGACACGCTTGTCCAGCTCGAAGAGCTCATCGGCGAAAAAATTGTCGTTGATGTCGTCGTCCCGATGCTCTTCGACCGCGACGGCCCCAAAGCGGTCACTTTCGACGAAGGCTCAGCCGCGTTGCAGGCGCATTCCCTGCTGCCCAAAGCGAAAGTCATCAGCGGCTTTCATCATCTGGACGGCAGCGAGCTGCAGAAGATCGACAAGCCACTCCAGGGCGATGTGATCGTCGTCGGGGACCACAAGCCCTCGAAGAGGAAGGTGCTGGACCTCGTCGAACAGATCGAATACGTCCGCGGCCTCGACGGCGGCGGCCTGGCCAACTCCCACTACCTCGAAGAGTTCACCGTGCAACTACTGCAAATCAACCGTATCTACAAGGCGCACGCCGGCGTGCGGATTACGGGGATCTGACCGAGGAGGCGGCATGGCGACGGGACCAACGGGCGGCTTCGTATTCCGGCCGGGCGAAGGCCGCCGGATCGACCTGGGCGGGTTCACGATGTCCGTTAAGGCGAGCGAGTTAGAGACGGACGGCCAGTTCACACTACTGGAAGCAGGCGAGCCGCCGGGCTTCGGGCCCCCGCTGCACATCCACCACGATTGCGACGAGGCGTTTTACGTGCTCGACGGCGAGTACATCATCTTCATGGACGGCGTAGAGTACCGGTGCCTCGCCGGGTCGTTCGTCTACATCCCGCGCGGGATGCCGCACGGCTTCCGCGTGGGCTCCGTGCAGAGCCGCAAGCTGAACCTGTACGTCCCGGGCGCGATGACCAGCTACTTCGACCAGCTGAGCGCGGCACTCCAGCGAGGAGAGGCAGACGAGGTCGCGCTCGCCGCTATCGCCGAGAAGAACTCGGTCGAGATCCTGGGCCCCGTCCCGGAAGGCTACATCTGACGGGCGGCGGCATAGATATCCGCATCATCGCCGTCCAGGGCCTGCTCGAGGTACGCCACGGCGACGACCTCGCGGCTCTGATCGCGGACGCTGCAAACGACGAGCCCGGCATCAAGCCCGACGATGTCGTTGTCGTGACCCAGAAGGTCGTCTCGAAGGCGGAAGGCCGCATCGTCTCGCTTGATAGCGTCACCCCATCGCCAGAGGCGGAGCGGATCGCGGTCGAGACGGAGAAGGATCCTCGTCTCGTCGAGCTGATCCTCGGCGAGAGCAACCGGATTGTCCGGCAGCGAGGCCCGATCCTGATCACGGAGACGAAGCATGGCTTCGTCTGCGCCAATGCGGGTATCGACGCATCGAATGTTGGTCCCGAAGGTCTTGTGTCGCTCCTGCCCGAGGACCCGGACGCTTCTGCGGCCTTGATTCGCAGCGGGATTCGCGAGCGCACGGGCGCTGATGTTGCGGTAATCGTCACCGACACCTTCGGTCGTGCCTGGCGGGAAGGCCACACCAACGTCGCGATCGGCGTTGCGGGAATGCTGCCCTTCGCCGACTACGTCGGCCAGACCGACCCGCACGGTTACGAGCTACGCGTCAGCACGCTCGCCGTCGCGGACGAGATAGCGGCCGCCGCCGAGCTGGTGCAGGGCAAGCTCGACCGAGTACCAGTGGCGATCGTGCGCGGTTACGCCTATCCGCGCGGCGAGGGGACCGCGCGCCAGTTGGTGCGTGATCCGGCGAACGACCTGTTCAGGTAGCCTACGCCGTCCGCGTGCGCAGCGCCATGAGCGTCGTGCTCAGTGTGACGGCGCCGAGCCCGGCGATGCTCAGGAGCGCATAGGCTAGCTTGTCCCATTGCCATCCGTCTAGCACGAGCGAGCGCAGCCCTTCGAGCACGTAGGTTACGGGGTTAAGCGTGGCCAGGACTTCGAGCCAGTCGCTGAAGACCTCCTTCGGAGCGAACGCCGGGGACAGGAACAGAAGGGGGAAAAAGACCAGAAAACCGGCCTGCGCCGCCTGCACGCTGCCGGTGCGCAGCGCGATCGAAAGGCCGATTCCTGAATAAGCGAGGCCGAACAGCCCCGCAATCAGCACGAAAACAACGGCGCCGGCGATCCCGGCCTCCATGCCGGCTCCCATCACCAGCCCGACGAGCATGATGATCGTTGAAAGGATCATCACGCGCACGGCGTCTGCTGCCAGGCGGCCTAAGACGAGAGCCAGGCGTGGCGCCGGCGTCAGCATGAGCTTGTCGAAATAGCCCCGTTCGATGTCCATGACCGTGCCGAAGCCGCCCATGCCGGCTGTCCCGGCGGTGCCCTGGAGGATCGCCACGGGCAGTTGGAAGCCCTTGTAGTTCTCGACACCGAAAGCCGAGCCTGATATCTGACCGATCGCGCCGACGGTTACGAATAGGAAGAACAGTGGGATGAAGATGTTCTGGATCTCTACACCGGGCTGCCGCCTCGACTCCCGCAGCGCCCGTATCATCAGGTGGTAGCTGGCCACAAGCGTTGCCATTACTCGCTCCTTTGCGGCTCCGGTCGGCCAATCGGGCGGTCTACTTCGATGTGATGGCCGGTCATGCGCAGAAAGACATCGTCAAGTGTCGGTCGCGAGAGGGTGACTTCTCTCATCGGAATTGAGGCTTCGCTCAACCGCAGAACGATCGCGGGGATCGCGGTGCTGCCGTCCTTGATGTAGACGACGACCGAGTCTTCGAGCGCACGGACGTCGCTCGCGCCGTCCACGCGCGCCAGCACCTCCGCCGCGCGCGCGGCATTCTGGTCTTCTCCCGGCACGCGCACGGTCACGACATCAGTGCCGATGCTTGCCTTCAGTTCGTCGGGCGAGCCCTCGGCGACGATGCGGCCCCGGTCGACGATCGCTACCTCGTGGGCGAGGCGGTCGGCCTCCTCGAGATACTGCGTCGTGAGGAAGAAAGTGACACCCTCGCGTTCGTTCAGCTGTTTCACATAATGCCAGATGGCCTCGCGGCCAAGGGGGTCGAGTCCCGTCGTCGGCTCGTCTAGAAAGATGATCCTTGGCTGATGGACGAGCGCCGCCGCCAAATCGAGCCGCCGTTTCATCCCGCCTGAGTAGGTCTTCACCAGGCGGTCGGCGGCGTCCTCCAGATCAACGATCTGGAGCAGATAGTCGACACGATTTCGTATTCCATGAGAGGGCACATTGTAGAGCTTAGCCTGGAGGTGCAATAGCTCGCGCCCCGTCTGCATATCGTCGAGCGCCGCTTCCTGAAGGGCCACGCCGATCCGCCGGCGAACCTCCGCTGCTCGCGACAGCACATCGAGGCCGTCCACCTGTGCGCGGCCGGTGGTCGGTCGCAGCAGCGTCGTCAGCATGCGCACCGTCGTCGTCTTGCCGGAGCCGTTCTGGCCGAGAAAGGCGAAGATCCTCCCTTCGGCGATCGACAGGTCGATGCCGTCCACGGCCCTGATGTCCGGCGGGAAGTGCTTCGTCAGCTGTTCTGTGAGTATCGCGGGCATGTTGCCGTTAGCGTAGCGTCTAGGCGGAGGAGCCGAAACCCTGAAGTGACACGTCGCAGCCTCACGCCCTATTCTCGGGAGCGGCAAAGGCTGCGTATTGTAGGAAATTGACGGGCGGGAGGCGGGATTTCGTTCTTGCGTTTTTCGAGTGTGCTTTACGAAATATTCCGGAATTACACTGCTGAATCCCGAGGGACCAACACCGCGAAGCGCCAGCCCAGCAATCGCACGCCCATGGCTGCGGCCAAGATCCCGAGCGCGGCGCCGGGAGGAAGGCCCGCGGTCTGGCACTCCTCGCCGGGCGCGTGGACTTCGGCGCGCGCCGGTATTTTCTGCCCTCCGCTCCAGTAAGCCACGTCCGGGTTCGCCCGGAGGTTCTTGAACCACGCAGATCGTTCGCCGCGGACGGTGCGGACGATGAGGTGGCCGTCCATAAGCATGGCGAGGACCGGCGTGCGGTGAGGCTTGCCGCTGCGATGGCCGGTTGTCTCAAGGACGATGAGACCGGTCGGTGCGAAAAGATTCGGCGAGAAGCACCCGGCCCGCACTACCGGCTCGACCACGCTGTTCAGTATCCGAAAGAAATCGGACGCGAAATCATGTTCAGCCGATCGCTTGGCGCTTGCGGGCGTGGCGGATCTTGCTGTCGCTACCATTCGCTGCTACCAGGAGCTCGGGAGATCGCCCTTCTCCTTCTGCTGCTCGACGAAGGCGTACGTGCCATCGTCTTGACGCACGACCGGTTTACCGACGTCCGTAATCTGGCCTCGCTGGTCCAGCTCACTGCGCAGAAGGGCGAGTTCATCTTCGGTCGGCGTCTCGAGTGTCTCGATCTGCGATGCCATCTTCGGCTTGAACGACATCTCGCTCAGTACCTGATCGACCGTCACAAAAGGCGAGACGCCGATGAGGCGCACATGCCGGTCTTCGTAGTCGAACAGCGCCCACGGCGTGACCACTCGCCACGGCCCCGTGCCTCGGGGCAGGCCTGCGCGCTCTCGCGCGCTCGGCGAGCCGTCGAGGAAGCCGGGCGAGGAGATGAAGTCGACGCGCGGGACGAACTTTCGCTTCTGCTGGTCGGTCATCAGGAGCGTCTTCCAGCAGTTTGCCGCGATCGAGTCCGCGCCTCCCGGGCCGCCGAAACGCCGGTGCTCGCCCTCGTAGTCGCCGAGTGCGGTCGAGTTGATGTTGCCGTAGGGGTCGACCTGGAGCGTGTTAAGGATGCCGTAGTCCATGAGGCCGATCTGCGCCTGGAAGCCGACGCTGTTCATCGTCCCCCACTGAAGCGCGCGGTAGCTCGAGCGCGCGCTCACCATCGTCATGATCGGGTCCAGGGGTAGCATCGGCTCAGGGTTCACGACCCCGTCCTCGGTGACGTAGACCGCGTTCGGTGTGTAGAGCTTCTTCGCGAGCAGGATCGCCGCCATCGGCGAGCCGCCGCCGGCGACCCAGTAGGTCCGCGCGTCCTCGATCATGCGCGCGACGAGGCAGATCTGGTGCTCGCGCTCGTTGAAGTAGGTCGCTTTCTCGCTCATCGCTATCACTCCTCTGGCATCGATCCGATTTCAACCACCACCGGGCTTCCCTCGCTGAACCAGCGTCTGTGCGCCTGGATTATCGCGCGTCGCCCGGGAAAGGCCCACTCGTACGAGGCGTAATCGAAGCGGTCGTTGCGGACGACACTCTCGACGTACAGCGTCTCCGCCCACGCTCGCTCCCCGGGCTCGGTCACCTCGTGGGCTACTCCGCGGTATGTCCCATCATGGAGCTTCAGCGTAACCTCCGGATGAGCGCGCGTATTCTTCAGCCACTGCGCCCGCTCACCCATCATCGCCACAACGACGACTCGTTCGTCCTCTCGGATCGCCCTCACATTCTGACGGCGCGGTTGGCCGCTCTTGCGTCCCCTCGTCGTCAAGATCGCGAAACCCACAGGCGGGTGCAGCATGCTCCACATCGGCTGCATGAAGACGTTGCCGATGCGGGCGTAGAAGCGTGAGCCTGCAAACGGGTTAGCCATTAGGCCCCGTACCCTTCCATGATCGTCCCGGGCGAGGTGATCCGAGTCTCGCGTTCGTGGAAGTAAGTGGCTCTGTCGTTCATCACCTAGTCTTCTCGGGCTTGTCGTTGGGCTGCTCTTTCCGAAACCCATTCTACGAAACCCAGGACATCGGGAATCGTGGCCGGGGCCTCAGTGGCGTCGGCCCTGACGGCGACCAACGACGCGACGAGTGCACTCCACTGCTCCGGCAGCGCCTTGCGCGCCCACTCCGCCGCCATCCGCTTGCTCACCAACTCGCCGAAAGTAAGCGTGTACAGCGCCCGGCACATCGTCTCGACGACGTATGCCTGGTGGCTGCGGGGCGGAGCCACTCCGGGTCGTGCGGGTTGGCGGCCCACGTGGCCCACTCGTGCAGACGCCGCCGGATGCCGGCGCGCAGCTCCTCGGACGAGATCAGGTCGATCAGCGACTTCGGGTCGGGGCCGAGGAGCGCGACGCTCTTCTCGCGGAGTACGTATCGCTCGATGAGCGAGCTCGTTTCGTGCTCCTTCCAGCGCAGCGGCGTCTCGCATTCGATGGTCAGGAACTCCCGGCCGGGCTCGAAGCGTCGGAGGGAGGCGCGGTCTATGTATGCGCCCTCGAGTCGATCGGCGTACGGGTTCGGCAGCGCGGCGAGCCGGGCGTGCATCTCAATCAGCGCCCCTACTTCGGCGTCGGACACCGGGCGCTCGATGGCGACGACGAAGTCGATGTCACTGGTCTCGATGAAGTCGCCGGTGGCGAGCGAGCCGCAGAGGTAGACGCCGACGAGGTTGTCGGCGAGGGCGGTCTGGACGCCAGGAATGAGGGCCGCGAGTATTTCGCTCACTTCAAGTGTGAGGCTGATCTTAGCTGTTGCCATTCACTGTCCGTCGCGACTAGGCGCCTTACCCTTCCTTAATCGTCGCCCGCCCCGTGATCTCCCGAATGCGGTGGTCGCCGACCAGCTTGTCCATCATCTCAGCCATATACGGAACAGCGTCTGGTAGCCGATCCCGAGGTCTTTGGCGATCTGCTTTCCCTCAGCAATCATGCGTTCAGTAAGCCGTATGGAGATCGCCTTCTTGGGCCGAGCGTCAACGAACTTGATGTCTTCGTCGACCGGCTCGGACATTTCAATGAGCTCTTCGATGGACCGCTCATCCCACCAGTCGCTCTCCTCGATCAGCGTATATCCCGGATGCGCTGGTAGCCGACCAGCTTGTCCATCATTACGCTCGCCGCTAGTGCGGCGGTGGCCCAAGTATCTCCTGGTCGTGCTTTGCCGCAAGCCGGTTGAGCTTCTCGATGTCGGGCGGTCCTTCCAGGACCGGCAAGCTCCTTGTTCGCGCAGGCTCGCCCATCTCGCGAACAAAGTTCATAAAGTCTCCGCTCGGCGCCAGGATGAGCCACTTCGCGGGTTGCTCGACCTTGAAGGTGTGCGGGACGCCTCTCGGAATGAGGACAAACGACCCCGCCGCGGCGCTGAAGCGGCGGTCGCCGCAGATTATCGACAACTCGCCCTCGAGCACATAGAACGCCTCGTCCTCGCCATGATGCGCGTGCAGCGGCGGCGCGTGGCCGGCCGCGGCCATCTCCATTAGCGCCCAGCTGCCTGTCGACTCGCTCGCCGCTTTCACGGTCACCAAAGTGTCAAGGAACCAAATTGCCTCGCCCTCGTCTGCCTGCAGCACGATCGGGTCCATTGTTCCGTCCTCATTTCAGAGCTGGTGGAAGGGCCGACTAGACGCCGTACCCCTCCTTAATCGTCGCGCGCGCCGTGATCTCCCGGAGGCGCTGGTAGCCCACCAGCTTGTCCATCATCTCGGCGTGGCTCGCGGTGCCGTAGACCCACTTGTCGAGGTACTGCGGGATGAAGCCGCGCATCGTCGCGCCGATCACCTCGATGACGTGGCCCATGTCGCTGGCGTAGCGGCCCTGCATCTCGCCGGGGTAAGCGCCGAACGGCAGGTGCACGACGGCGTCCACGACATAATAAGGAATAGTCGTCCGGCCCGGGTCGCGCTTGATCTCCTCGGTGTCGACGATCTCCTCCGTCGAGAGGATCACCTTCTTAGACGCCATCGCGGACTCGACGTGCGAGATGCCGGTCCCGAAGATGCGAGCGTTCCCGTAGACATCGGACTGGTGCACGTGGATCAGCGCGACGTCCGGGTTGAGCGCGGGCACGATCGTGATCGGCTCGCCGGTATAGGGGTCGGCGATGAGCTTCGCGCCGGAGTGCTCGAAACCGTCGGTGCCGCCGAAGGAGCGCACGGGGATGAACGGCAGGCCCATCGCGCCGGCCATGATCCGGTTCGTCATCACGACATTCGAGTACTCGTACGCCTTCACCCGCCCCTCGCGGATCGCCTGCTCGACGACAGGGCCGAAGAGGAAGAAGCCGACGTCGAGCTTGGACGCGCAGCCTGCGCCGACGAGTAGCGCCGCCGCCACCCAGGTGAACTTTGCGCCCACCCAGAGATCCTTCTTCTGCTGGCGGATGACCTCGCGGATCAGTGCGGAAGGCCCGCGCTGGAGGTAGTTGCACTCGTAAACGATGTAGTCCCCGTCTGAGACGAACTTCTCGATGGCCTCCTTCTCGGAGAGAAGCTTGGGCACCATCGCGCGGTTCTTGTGGTCGCGCAC
>WNFX01002539.1_pt1 | contig 22859 bp, 19 predicted proteins | sample 5400111 | NCBI WGS metagenome assembly WNFX01 (sample SAMN13153363, study PRJNA577476) | soil metagenome | isolation source: 40 cm soil or saprolite under grassland replicate 1 | place: USA:California | collected 2016-06-15 | reverse complement strand
TCGTCACGAAAGCGGTGCCGGGAAGCCAGGTCTTCGGCGCCGTGACGTTGAATCACAGTGTCGGCGGGCTCAATCCGGTGGCCGTCGAGCTCGCCGGCCGGACCGGCTGCAAGATCGTCTGGATGCCGACGGTCGACGCGAAAAACGAAACGGCGGGCCGCCTCGACGGCGGAAACGAGAAGCTGCCGTTCTGGGCCAAGATTCAGCGCGAGCTCGCGGCCGAAGGCATTGCGCCGCCGCCCTTGTCCGTCGTCGACGACGGCGGTCAGCTCACAGAACCGGCGCGCCGTTGTCTGGAACGGATCGCCAAGCACAACATGATTCTGGCGACCGGGCATCTGGGCCGGGTCGAGATCTTCGCGCTCGTGCGGGCGGCGAAGGCCATGGGCTTGAAGAAGATCGTCGTGACCCACGCGGAGTTTCCCTCGCAGAACCTCACCGGTGACGAGCAGAAGGAGCTGGCCGATCTCGGCGCCATCATCGAGCACTGCTTCACGACGACCTACACGGCGAAAGCTCCATGGGACGTCGCCTTCGCAAACATCCGCAAGGCCGGCGTGCCGCGCGCGCTGGTGTCGACCGATCTCGGCCAGACGATCAATCCACCGGTCGCGGAGGGATTCGGGATGTTCGCGCAGCGGCTCCTCGACGCCGGATTCACGGTCGATGAGGTCCGCATGATGGCGGTCACCAATCCGACGCGGCTGGTCGAGGAGTAAGCCGGCCGCGGGCGATAGGATGCGCATTCCATGAGAATCTGTCTCGCTGGTACCGGCGCGATGGGCGTCATCCACATGAAGGCGCTCAAGAAAATCCCTGATGTCGAGGTGGTCTCGGTCAACAGCCGCACCGAGGAGAGCGGCCAGGCGTTCGCGGCGGAATGGGGCATCCCGTACTCATCAACCAGTCTGGAGGAATCACTCGATCGGCCCGGCGTCGACGCGGTCATCCTGACCACACCGAGCGCGATGCACGGCGATCAGACGGTCATGGCGCTGGGCAGAGGGAAGCACGTGCAGGTCGAGATCCCGATGAGCCTCAATCTGCCCGACGCGCAGCGCATCGTCGAGGCCGCCCGGATATCGGGGAAGACCTGCATGGTGACGCACACACGGCGGTTTTCGTCGCCGCACCGGGAGATCCGGCGGCGCGTCCGGGAGGGCACGTTCCATCTGCACCACATGGTGGTGGAGACGTATTTCTTCCGCCGCGAAAACACGAACATGCACGGCCAGCCGCGGTCGTGGGTCGACAACCTGCTGTGGCATCACGGCTGCCATTCGGTCGACCTCGCGCAGTGGATACTCGGAGACGCCACCTGGACCGCGTGGGGCCAGAAGGGTCCCGATCACCCGGTGCTGGGCACCCCGATGGACATCACCGTCGCGATGAAGTCGACGAGAGGGCCGCTCTTCTCGATGGCGATGTCGTTCAACAACAAGGGGCCGTTCGGCGGGTTCTACCGTTACATCGGCGAGGAGGACACCTACAAGGTGTACCGCGACTCGATGACCGACAGCGAGGGCAAAGATATCGCGCTCGACGGCACGGCGGCCTTCGATCGACAGGACGTCGAGTTCACAGCGGCGATTCGCGAGGGACGCGAGCCCGAGTCGAGCGCCAGGAGCTGTTTGCCGACGATGGCGCTGCTCGATCAGATCGACAGGGCGATGCAGCGATGATCATCGACTGCCACGGCCATTACACCACGGCACCGAAGGCGCTGCAGACCTATCGCGACGCGCAGATTGCCGGCCTGAAGCAGCCCCAGAGTGATGGATCGCGAGGCAAAGGCACGATCGCGATCAGCGACGATGAGATCCGCGAGAGCCTCGAGAATGCGCAGCTTAAGTTTCAGCGCGAGCGCGGCACCGACGTGACGATTTTCTCGCCGCGTGCGTCCGCAATGGCGCATCACATCGGCGACGAAACGACGAGCCTGCACTGGTCGCAGCACTGCAACGATCTGATCGCGCGCGTCTGCGCGCTGTACCCGAAGAATTTCGTGGGCGTGTGCCAGCTCCCGCAGTCGCCGGGCGTGCTCCCCGGGCGGTCGATTCCGGAGCTGGAACGGTGCGTCAACGAGCTCGGATTCATCGGCTGCAACCTGAATCCGGATCCGTCCGGCGGTCATTGGACGGCGCCGCCGCTCACCGATCGATCGTGGTATCCGCTCTACGAGAAGATGGTGGAGCTCGACGTGCCGGCAATGGTCCACGTCAGCTCGTCATGCAATCCGAACTTCCATGCGACGGGGGCGCATTACCTCAACGCCGACACGACGGCATTCATGCAGTTCCTGACCGCCGACCTCTTCAGGGATTTTCCGAGGCTGCGCTTCGTGATCCCGCACGGCGGCGGTGCTGTGCCATACCACTGGGGCCGGTATCGCGGACTCGCGCAGGACATGAAACGGCCGCCGCTCGGCGACCTGATTCGGAACAACGTGTTTTTCGATACCTGCGTCTACCATCTCCCGGGCATCGAGCTCCTGACGACGGTGGTACCGGTCGACAACATTCTGTTCGGGTCGGAGATGGTCGGGGCCGTCCGTGGCATCGACCCGGAAACGGGGCATTACTTCGACGATACGAAGCGTTATATCGATGCGCTGTCGATCGGCGAGGCCGAAAAACGCAAGATCTTCGAGGCGAACGCGCGGAGAATCTACCCGCGAATTGCAAAGCGGATCTAGACTTTGCAGAATCCTGCGCGGCCGGGGAGCGCGGATCTGGGACGAGGAGCGAGCCATGGGTGAGATCGTTGCCGCCGTCGGTACGTGTCATACGCCTTACATGTTCACGCGGCCGCCCGACGAGAAGCCGGAGCAGCTCGACCAGGCCGCCGCCGGGATGGCCCAACTGGGCAACGTGCTCGACGAGACCAGACCCGACGTCATCATCCTCCTCGGCAGCGACCACGTCGAAACGTTCTCGGTGACGTGCATCCCGACCTTCTCGATTATCGCGGGGAGTCGCGCGATCGCGAAGTTCGCCGGCCGGACCTACAACCTGCCGGTGCATCGCGAGATGGCCGAAGATCTGCTGAACAAGCTCGTCGTCGAACATAATTTCGACATCGCCTATTCGGAAGACGCCGAGCTCGGCCACGCGTTTGCCGTGCCGTTCGAGCACGTGATCGGCAAGCGCGACATCCCTGTCATTCCGTTCTTCACCAACGTGTACGTGCCGCCGTTGCCGACGCCCAAACGGTGTGCCGCGCTCGGCGCTGCGATCGCCGACATCGTCGAAGGACGGAAGGAGCGAGTTGCGCTGATTGCGAGCGGTGGCATGTCGCACTTCCCGGGCACGAACAAGTACCTGTCGCCCGAATTTGACTTCGATCGGTGGCTGCTCGCGCAATTCGAAACCGGCAACACCAGTGCGCTGCTCGACATGACCGGAACACAGCTCGACGAAGTCGGCAATACCGAGATGTTGACATGGGCCATGATGTTCGGCGCCATCGGTCCGCAGCCGGGAGCGCTCGTCGATTACATCCCCACGTGGCATCACGGCCTCGCGATGATGCGGTTCCTGCCGGCGGCCGAAAAGCGGGCCACAGCCGCGAAGGCGATGGAGCAGTACGGCGGGTTCAAGTTCAGGAACCAGGGATTCCAGTTCTATAAGCACCCGCCGGCCGAAGCGTACGGTCTCAACCGGCTGCTGTTCGAGGTGCGCCACAGCGGCGACCTCCGCAATCGCATCATCGCCAATCTCGACGCCGTCGCACAGGAGTACGGCCTCTCGGCTCGGCAGCGTGTCGCGGCGGAAGAATTGATCTCCGTGGGACGCGGCGGTCTGGTCAGCGAACATGTTGGCCCCCTCGTCGAAGCCGGCGCGCACCCGCTGCAAGCGCTGATGTCGCTGCACGTCATCTTCTCGATGTCCCACCAGGCGCAGAAGCCGCCGGTGGCCACAGAACGGACGCACTAGCCATGACTCAGATCTATCGCGCGGACCAAGTCGGCAGCTTTCTGCGACCGTCGGAGCTGTTGGAGGCGAGGCAGAATCCCGCTATCTCACGCGAGCAGCTGACTGCGATCGAGGACCGGTACATCCTCGACGTATTGGCGCAGCAGAAGAAGATCGGGTTCAAGGTCTTCACGGACGGCGAGCTGCGCCGCACCGGGTTCATGGGCGACTTCTACGAGTCGGTGGAGGGCCTCAACCCGCAGTACGAGCTGGATCGCGCCTGGAAGGGAGCGGCGGTCGGCGTCACCGCCGCGAGCGGCGTCGGCGCGCCCGGCGGCGCCGTCGTGGCGAAGCTGCGGCAGACGAAGCGCTTGACGAAGCACGAGGTGGACTTTCTCAAGCAGCACGCGCCCGGTGACATCAAGATGACGCTCCCGACGGCGAATCAGTTTCCAGCCATCGCCTATAAGAAGGGCGTGAGCGAGCGCGCGTACCCCACGTATTCCGACTTTCTCTGGGACATCGTGCCGATCATGAAAGCGGAGATTCGTGCCCTCGTGGACGACGGCATCAAGTACATCCAGATCGACGCGCCCCGCTACAGCTACTACATCGATCCGAAGTGGCGGCAATTCGTGAAAGACGAGATGGGTGTTGATCCCGAGACGGCGCTCGACGAAGCGATTCGCGTCGACAATGCTTGCATCGAAGGCCTCAACCGCCAGGGCGTCACTCTGGCGATGCATTTGTGTCGCGGCAATAACCGCAGTCAGTGGTACGCCGAGGGCGGCTACGATTTGATTGCAGAGAAGCTGTTCAACCAGCTGAACGTCGATCGATTCCTGCTCGAGTACGAGTCCGAGCGCGCCGGCACATTCGAGGCGCTGCGGTTCGTCCCGCGCTCGAAGTCGATCGTGCTCGGACTGATCAGCAGCAAGCTTCCAGAGCTCGAATCCCCCGACCATTTGCGCCGGCGAATCGACGAGGCGAGCCGTTACGTCGCGCTCGAGAATCTTGCCGTGAGCCCGCAGTGCGGCTTTGCCTCGACGATGGAAGGCAACCTGCTCACCGAAGACGATCAGTGGCGCAAGCTGCAGCTGGTTGTCGACACCGCACGCCGGGTCTGGCAGGACGCGTGACCGTCGGCTTTATCGGATTCGGCGAGGCCGGATCGACGATCGCCGGCGGCCTGGCGGAGGCAGGTGTCGACCGCATCTTCGCATTCGACATTGCCGTCGACGATGGCAGGCTCGGTCCGACGATTCGGCAACGCGCCGCCCGCACCGGCGCGATCCTGGTGGAGTCGCCGGCCGCGCTCGCGCAGGCGTGCGACATCCTCATTTCGACGGTGACGTCCAGCTCCGCGCTCGATGCCGCGACCGCAATCGCTCCGTTTCTCGATCAACGTCAGCTGTACGCCGATCTGAATTCGGTCTCGCCGGCGCGCAAACAGGCGATCGATCGAACCGTTCGCAACACCGGCGCGCGCTTCGTGGAAGTGGCCGTGATGGCGCCGGTGTTGCCGTACGGCCACCGCGTGCCGATGCTGATCGGAGGACCGTCCGCGGCGCTCTTTGCCGAGCGGATGGTCCCGTTCGGCATGCGCTGCGACGTGCTGGCGGCGCCGGTCGGCGCCGCGGCCGCCGTCAAGATGTGTCGCAGCATCGTGGTCAAAGGGCTCGAAGCGCTGCTATGTGAATGCATGCTCGGGGCGAGCCGCTACGAGGCGGCGCCGCACGTGTTCGCGTCGCTCAACGAGAGTTTTCCAGGTATCGATTGGCAGAAGCTCGCCGACTACATGATCGGCCGGGTCGTCGTCCACGGAGAGCGGCGAGCCCGCGAGATGGAGGAAGTGGCCGACACGCTGCGCGCGATTGGTGTCGAGCCGATCATGGCGGACGCGACAGCGCGGCGGCAGAATTGGAGCGCCGAGCTGAATCTGCGCTCGCATTTCGGCCCCGACGGCCCGCGAACGGCGGCTGAAGTGGCTGCCGTCGTCGCGCGCCTCACGAGTCAGCCTGCCAAGCCGAAGCTCCGAGGTATGTCGGGGAGCGAAGGCTGGCCGGAGGGCTCGACCGCATGACGACGATCGACGTCGGCGCGACGCTGGACGAGGCGCGGTGGAGCACGTATCAGAAACTGCTCGTCGTCGCGACGGCCTCGACAATCATTCTCGACGGCCTCGACAATCAGCTGCTCGGCGCCGCGATTCCGGCGCTCATGCGCGAGTGGAGCCTGCCGCGTCCGGCGTTCGTGCCGGTCCAGACCGCAGGCATGCTCGGCATGATGGTCGGCGGCGCGATTGGCGGCGTGATCGGCGATCGGCTCGGCCGCCGTGTCGCGCTGCTTGGCAGCGTCTGCGCGTTCGGCGTCCTGACGACGCTGGTCGCGCTGGCCGACGGAGTCGGCATCCTCACGGTCCTCCGGTTTTTCGCAGGGCTCGGTCTCGGTGGGGCCATGCCGAATGCGGCCGCGCTCTCATCCGAGTACGTGCCGATGGTCCAGCGGCCGTTTGCCGTGACGCTGACGATCGTGTGCATTCCGCTCGGTGGGTCGCTCGCCGGCTTCCTGGGCGGGCAGGTGCTGCCGCATTTCGGCTGGCGCGGGCTGTTCCTCGTCGGCGGTCTCCTGCCGCTCATCATCGCCGCGGTCCTTTTGAAGGTTCTCCCGGAGTCCCCTCGGTTTCTGGCGCGCTTGCCCGACCGCTGGCCCCAGCTGCGCGCGATGCTGCGCCGCCTCGGTCACCAGGTGCCTGACGACGCGCACTTCGCCGATCCGAGCGAGAAGGCCGTCCGCGTTTCAGCCCGCGAGCTGTTCACGCCAGAGTTCCGCCGCGACACGCTTGGGCTCTGCGGCTCGTACTTCTTCTGTCTCCTGTCGGTGTACATCGGCGCGATCTGGGTCCCTTCGATGCTCGTCGGTGCGGGCTTCCACGTCGGCACCGCCAGCTATGGCCTCACCGCATTCAATCTGGGCGGTGTCGTCGGCGCGATTGCGGGCGCGGTTGCGATCATGCGGCTGGGTTCGAGGCTCACGATGCTGGGCATGGCCGCCGGTGCGATCGTGGGAGCTGCCGTCTTGGCGATGATGCCGATCGGACCGCAGTCTGCGTTCGCCGTGCTGGCAATGCTGGCGTGGACGGGCGGACTGATCAACGCCGTGCAGACGACGATGTATGCCCTCGCCGCGCACATCTATCCGACGGCCGTGCGGGCGACCGGCGTCGGGACGGCCGTTGCGTTCGGCCGCATCGGCGGCGTGCTGAGCCCGTCGGTCGGATCGTGGGCGCTCGAGACCGGCGGGCCAACCCGCTATTTCGCACTGATCGGCGCGACGATGGTCGGCGCGTTCGGCGCGCTTGCCGCGATCCGACACCATATCCCGACCGCGGCGGCCGCGCAGCCGCGTGCTGCCGCGCCACGTCCGCAAGCCGCCGCGCGGTGATCGCCGAGCCCCGCGGCACGCCTTTCCACCAGACGCTCTACGGTCAAGTCCTCATCGCGACGGTCGTCGGGCGTCCTCGTCAGCCACCTCCGGCGACGCCTTCACCAATCAGTCTCCCGCGAGCATTTCGCAGGCGATCAGCGGCCGCGTCGGGGTTTGTCTGCGCGTTGTGACCGTTCGTACCGTTCCTGAATGTCGCGATCGATTTTCTGGAGCAGCGCCTTGTCGCCGGGATACCAGTACTGAAGGTGACAGGTCTCGCATGCCTGATCGAGGTTATAGCCAGCGTCCCAGAGCTCCGTGACCCTTTTCTCTTTTACGATTTCGAGGACTTCGAGCCCGACGTTTCGGAGCGCTTCGATTTTCGCGTTCCAGAGCACCAGGTCGCCCTCGAGCTTCGCTTTGATCTGCGCCGGCGACAGTTCGGTCGCGTCGGGGCCGCTGCTGTTGTTCTCGTCCCCGGGCGGCGCGAACGGGCGCGGAATCTTCAGAAGATACACGCCTTCCGCGAGCGTCACGGCGCCAATGCGAATCTTCTCCCAGTCGTGCTCGGTCTTCGGGACCGTCTCGACGACGCCGGTTTTGGTGTACACGACTTTGACCGCGTCGAAGATGTTGTCGGCCGCTGGATCGAGCATGTCGCGCATCAGTTCCTTGACGCTCACGATCGGCTTGAGGTCTCCCCAGAGGTGAGGTGCCGGAAGCGATGGTGGGGTCGCGGCGGCCGCCCTGCCGGACGCCGGCGGCGATGATTTCGGCGAGGAACACCCGATGGCGAGGCTGAGCACCACCAGCAGCCATGTGCAAACCGCCACCGGATGGGGACCGGAAGCTCTCACCACTGGCGCAAATCATAGTGCCTCGCAGATCAGCGATCAAGACAGCGCCAGCCGGCCGGCTTTCTTCGGACCGCGGACTACTGGAGAACGGCTCAACGATTACATCTTCTCGCGTTGCGAGCAGTTGTTCTCGACGCGATCGAACTTCTCCTTCACCCTTCCGGACTAAGGCTGGCGCGTCGGACATCTCGGCGCCGGCGCGACAACGGCCGCAGCCACGAGTCCCGCCGCGATGATCGCGTCGAATGCCATCGGCACTGGAAACGCAAAGTAGCGCACGAGCATTGCGAGATGCGCGACGTTGGCCGCGGCGAACAGAACGGCGACCGATCGAACGATCACCGGATCGCGTTGTGCGGCGCCGGCGAGCAGCCAGAACAGCACCGCTTCCACCAGGCACACGACGGCGGCCTCCAGCCAGTAGCCGAAATACATGTCCCAGTAAGTGCGCGGCGCCGCCGCGAAGGTGAAGGCTTGCGATCTCATCGCCTCGACGACGGCCACTTCGGCAGGGCCGTGCGTCGGTCGCGCGCGCACGAACAGCATCCCATGTCCGACGAACTGCAGAAACGCCACCACCGATACGACCCTAAGCAATAGGGCAGGGTTCATGGCCTGCCACCTCCTCCTACCCGGCTTGCATGAACGAGGAGAATGCTGCGGTATCGAAATAGATCCGCAGCGAATCGAGCTTCGCGTTTGTGGCCGTCCAGATTTCCACAACGTCGAGGGTCGTTTCATTTCCGCCCGGTGACCGAAGGTCATAGCTCATCCAGACACATCCTAAATACGCCTCGTCGTGATAATTTGCCGCGCGGACGGAAAGGTCACTGGGCCTGTCCCGAAACGGCATCTATTCGCGCAGTACGGTGCCGGGATCGATGCGAGTTGCCCGCAAGGCAGGCACGAGCGATCCGCATGCCGCGATCGTTGCCATGAAGAGCGCGGCGGATGCCAAGGTGGCGCCGTCCGTTGATGTCACGCCGTAGAGGAGCGCCTGCGCGTAATGTGCGATGACCACGGCCACGAGAGTGCCTGTAGCCATTCCGGCTCCGACCCACCGCCAGACGTCACCGGCTATCGCGCACACGACGGCAACCGGCGGCGAACCGAGCGCCAGTCGAAGAGCGATCTCGCGGCGGCGCTGCGACGCGAGAAACGCCAGGAGCGCATAGAGTCCCACCGCCGCGAGCGCCACCGCGATGCCGGCGAAGATCGTAGCCAGCATTGCCAGGATGCGTTCATTGAGGAGCAGGTCATCGATTTGGGCGCCTTGGCTCCGGACATCGAACAGAGCAACACGGGAGTCGACGACGGCGATCGCTTTCCTGACTTCAGGAACGATGCGCTCCGGATCTCCGGCCGTGCGGATAATAAGATCAAGATGCTTCAAGCCGGGCCGCTGCTCGTATGGCACGTACCAGGTCGGCGCCGGTGTGTCGCGCACATGCACGTGCCTGGCATCGCGCGCGACGCCGACGATCGTGTACTCAGGCCGTTCGGCGCCGATCTTCCTGCCCAGCGGGTTCTGGTTTCCCAGATAGGCGCGGGCGAACGATTCGTCGATCACAGCCACCTTCGCCGCGAAGCCGTCGTCTGCTTCGGTGAAGTCTCGGCCGAAGAGTAAGGGCATGCCCAGTGTGCGGAAATAGCCCGGCCCAACGGCGTCGCGAAACGCTCGCGCCGACGACTGAATCGCTCGCCCGTCGACGCTCACAGCGGCCGACCATGAGCTGTTCGATAGTGCGCGTACGGTGGAGAACGTCACACTTGTGATACCGGGAACTGTCAGGAGACGTTCGCGCACGGCCCGGAAGAAGGGGATCACGTCGCTGTCGCTGCCGCCGGCCGTTTTTGGATCCAGCGCCATCAACAGCAAATGATCGGATCGAAAGCCGAGATCGGCATTGCGCAGCGAGCGAATCGTTTGCAGGAAGAGGCCCGCACCAACGAGCACGACGATCGATACGGCGACCTGGGTGCCGATCAGCCAATGGCGGCCCGCTCCAGTGGAGGCGACTGATCCCCGAAGCCCCGGCGCGAACACCTCACGGCGCAAACTCAGGACAGGCCCAAGTCCACACACCGCGCCCGACACAATGGCCACGGTGAGGTGGAACGCGAGGAGCGCCGTGTTCGGCCAGACCTCCAGGAGCAGGCTCGACCCACTGCCCGACGTGAGGCGCGCGAGCCATGTGGCGCCCGCGTACGCGAGCACGATGCCGAGCGTGGCGCCACACAACGCGAGCAGGATGCTTTCGGTAAGCAGCTGCCGTACCAGTCGTCCAATCCCCGCCCCTAGCGCGGCCCGGACCGCGAACTCGTGTTGGCGCGCCGACGACCGCGCCGCGAACAGATTCGCGAGGTTTACGCACGCGATCGCGAGAACCGCGACGGTGATCGACATCAGGACCCACAGCGCCATTTCGAGCTGTCCGCGCGTTCTGCCGAATCCGGTCGCGGCCGGGCGCAGCACGACCCGTTCCGGTGCGGCGCCCTCGTCCGCACTCAGGTACTGCGTGAACCTTGCCCCGATGACCTGCTGCGCCTGCTCGATTGTGACGCCGTGCTTGAGCCGCGCGACGATCTGGAGCTCCCAGGCGGTTCGGCGCAGCAGCGTCAACGGCGCGCGCCTCACTTCGGCCTGCATCGCGAGCGGAACGCGGAGATCCACACGTTGCCCCGGATCGAGGCCGTCGAATCCGGCCGGCGTCACGCCAACGACCGTCATGGGATAGCCACTCACCATCACGCTTTGGCCCACGACCGCGGGATTGCGGCCGAAACGTCGCCGCCAGAACGCGTCGCTCAGTACTACAACGGGGTGCGCCCCTGGCGCGAGGTCATCGGTGCGCGTGAGCAGTCTGCCAATCGCCGGCGCGATGCCAAGCGCATCGAAAAAACTTCCCGAGACAAGCTCGCCGATCGCGGGTTCACCTCCGGCATCTGCACGAAAGGTCACGCGCTCCGACCCGCCGCGAGCCAGCACCCCGTTGAGCACCAGGCGTTCCGCCTCGAGGTCGCGAAAGAACAAGTAGGGGAACCCAGTCCCACCGGGGTGCTCTCGACCGGTGTGCGAGACGACGACCAGCTGTTCGGGATGATCGACCGGCAGGTACGCGATCAGCACGGTGTGCACCAGACTGAACACCGCCGTGTTGGCGCCAATGCCGACGGCAAGGGTGGCAACGGCGACCGCTGCGAAACCGGGTGCTCTCCTCATCATCCGAAACGCGTGAAGGAGATCGCGCCAGAGATCGCCCAGCCACGCTGCGCGGGCGTCGCGGCCCTCTTTTTCGATCTGATCAAGGCCGCCGAATTCCAGTCGCGCCCGACGCCGGGCTTCGTCCTCCGGCACGCCGCCGGCCATGTAGTCGCGAACCATTTCGTCGAGGAAAGACTCGATGTCGCGATGGAACCGATCGTCACGCGTCTTTCGATTCATCTGCGCCTATCTCGGCGTTTCATCGCTTGGCGCTGAGCTTTAGCGGGGCGGCCTTTCGAGAACCACCCTGCGGCGGCTGTAGTCCACGGTGACCACAAACTGTCGTAGCAGATCGTTGCCGATAATGCCGTCGCGCTCGCCACGAGAACTGGAGCCGGCACGGGCCTGCGACATACCGAGACGTGGTCGATCGAACACGATGCCTCCAAGCGTCACGCGTCGGCCGATTCCATATATTACGGGCGCGGTTCCACCGAGGCCGGCTGGACGCTGCGTCGACACCGAATCCGGGATCGCTTGCAGGAGTCCGTTCGCGTCGACGAACGGTCGGTTGAGATCGACGAACAGGCCCGCACCGGTGTCCACCATCAGCCGGGCTTCGAGCGGACCGGTACCGGCGTCTACGGTGGCATGCACGATGGGGAGATCGTCCTGCAACTCGAACGGCACGAGCACGGCACCCACCGTCGGTGTATAGGCAGCCGGATCGAAGAGTCGCAACTTGCGCTTCTCGTAGTCGAACTGCGCAGCGTAACGCATCAGGATCGGTGCTGCGAGAAGACCTGCGAAGTGTTTTGTCTCGGGGTAGCCGAGTCTTCCGACCGCCGCGTGTTGCGCATCCCACATGATGCCGCCCGCCTCCAGCGTCAAAGGCCCCATGAGCGTTGCTTCGAAGCTGATCTGGCCGCCTCCGCTGAGCGTTCGGGCGTCACCGGCTGTGAGCCCCACTTCCCGAGCGACGTTCTCGTCGATGACATTGATGGACGCACCTGTATCGACGACGAACGGCACTGTTCGTCCACCGTTCACACGTGTGGGAACGATCGGCTGCCGGGTGGTGAAGTCGAAATCGAGCTCGTGGGGCGGGTGCACACCGGCGCCTGATTGACGTGTTGGAAGTGATGGCTGGGCCGTCCACACCATCGAAGTCGTCAGAATGGCTCCGATCCCCACGAGTATTCGCATCTAGGCCGCCGCTTATGCGCCCGGAGTGATCCCAAGTAATGAGGCGTGAGAATTGACGATCTTCCATTGGCCCCGGATGCGCCTGAGCACTGAGGTAACCCGGTATCGCGACGTAAAGGCATCTGTGCTCCGCATTCCCTTGAGGGTGATGAGTTCGCTCACTACCGCGGAGTCGCCGTTCAATTGCAGGCGCTCCTCCGACCTTGAGGAGGCCGTGAACTTGAATTCCGTAGGCGCCCGGTAGCTGGCCAACACGGCGGCCTTATCCATGAGGCTCCCATCGGGGTTCGTGTGAAAATAGTCATCGGAGTAAACGCGGTCAATCGCCGCGACATCTCGTCTGAGTCCGGCATCCGCCCTGCGGTCCAGCACTTCAAACACTTGCTCCCGGCGTTCCGCCACATTTGCGAACGACCCCAACGGTACGATCAAGCAGGCGACGGTCAGCGCTGAAGACAGAACACACACGTCTCTTCGCATGCGAAAGACCTCCACCTCGATAGAGTCTTTTGCCGGCATCGGCGCGGAAGTAACAGGCGAAGATCGTGGAAGACCTACGGTTCATTCTTGTAGCAGCGCTGAATGGGGCAGGGAACGCGGACCTACTCACCGGCTGCTCGCTCTCTGGCCTCATCGCCTCAACAAATAGGATACCTTCATAAAGAACTGACGACCGTCGTTCTGGAAGCGGTCCTGGGCAGGCCTAACGTCCAGCAGAGACGGATTTCGAAAGTCGCTCGTGTAGCCAACGTAAATCGCAGTGCCAGGATGAGCGAGATAGGTGACGAGCACGTCGCCGTTGAAAGTACGCGCGGTTGCTTGAGAGGTCAACGACGAACTGGCAATTGTGCTGTCGTATTGACCGATGAAGCGCAACGACCACTCGCGTGAGAATTGCCACGACCACTTCGAACGAACGACATTGGAGCTGAACACAGTGCCGGCATTGGAAGCGGCCACGCCTTCGTCCAGCAAGTAGGTGTTCGCGATCTGTAGTCGCCCGATCGGACGCGCGGTGATTGTGGCCCTGCCGTGCACCGCATGCACCAGCCCTGGTGGATGCCCCGGCGCAGGGTTGTAGTTGACCCAGTCGCCGATATCCATATCGACGCTGAATCCCACCCGCCTGAAGTGCCTCGAGCTGATTGAAAAGCCCGACAGCTGCTCGTTGTACCGAGTCACGGACTGAAGCACGGGATAATCGACTGGTCGGAGGCTGTCGTTCCACGTATGGTGATAGATCGAAACAGTGGTTGGATCGCGAAACTCCATCGTCATGGTTGGCAGGACGTGTGCGAACAGGCCGGTTCCGTTCGCATCCCACGCCTTGTCAAGGGCCAGTTCCGCTTTCACGTCGCGGAACCACCGGCCCGCTTTGTACGACGTGTACGAGACGACCTGCGTAAGCACCCGCTGATCGGCTCTTGGCACGAACCCGAGGTCCGTATGAAACGCCGGCGACCGATCGAGCCACCGAAGATCATAGTTCCACGCGAGGCTCTCGCGGCGGAGGCGCGCTTCGACGTCCGTTCCCGCCGAAGTGGTTCCCTCTCGAGAACGGTTCCACGTCTTTGCCATGACGAGCGATGACGACCAGTTCTTGTTCAACCTTTCGATGAAATCACCGGCGATCAGACGGCTGGACGAACCGCGAAAACGCCGCTCTGTCATCAACGCGCCGACGTTCGATTGGCCGGCGAGCTCTCGACTGACGCGCACGACGTCGACGTAAGCGCGATGGCCTGCCGCCGGGTCGATGTCAGCGGCCGCTTCGCCAGGACCCCGGTCGTCTGCGGAAATCGCTCCTACGGAATACGGCCCCAGCTTTCCGGTCAGCCGAACGCCGACCTGAGGGTCACCGATCCGGCGGGAAAACAGGAACCGCTCGTTGGGCATCGTCAGCGGCAGGTCGAAGTAATTGGCGTTTTCTGTGAAGAAGGGTCGCCGTTCCGGAAAGAACACCTCGAATCGCTGGTTCACGACGGACTGCGGCTCGTCGGATTCAACCTGAGCGAAATCCGGGTTCGCTGTCGAGTCGACGACGAGGCTGTCCTTGATCACGAATTTCGCGTCGAGCCCGGCCTTCGCGTCCGCGAGGTTCGATATCGCAACAGGCTGGGTCGGAATCCGCTGATCGATTCCCCGAAAGGCGCGCCAACTCGTGTAGGGGACGAACTGCATGTTTCGGTTGCCGGTGATTCCGTCGGGTGCCTCGACGGCCGCCGCCTGGCTCAGAAGGCCTCTGGTTTTCAGTGTCACGCGTGGCCACCACGATCCTTCCGAGCGTCGGGCGATCCAACGCCAGAATGCGAATCGCCATGTTGTGCCGTCTGCAGGAAACCGAAGACTCTTGAAGGGAATGCTCATCCAGACGACGAACCCCCGATCTGTCAGCACCCCTCTCGAGTCCCAGACCGTGTCGAAGGTCTCGTCGACGACGCCGGTGTCCTCGGAATACAGCGAGTCGTCCTGAACACCGAGCGCGTTCGTTTCGAACTGATATGCTCGGCGCCTATCGTCGAACGTGTCGAGATAGAATCCGACCGCGTCTTCGTCGAGCGTAATGCTCTCGCGACGTTCGACTCTGGCTCTCAGCTTTTCAGGTTCGTCGTCGAGTGCCACAAAGATGACGTACAGCCGAGACTCGTCGCGGCCTAGATAGACCTCGGTCTGTTCTGTTGCTGGCATCCCATCCGAGGGTGCGCGTTGAATGAAACCGCTGATTCTGATCAGCCGACCGTTCTGTCCGGCGCCCGGATTCGTGCCAAGAAACTCCTCGAGTCTCGGTGCGGAATCCACCTTCGGGATGGAAATGACGGACGTCCGAGCTTCGCCGACCGTTTGTGCCGATAGGCCCTGTTCAAGTACGCCGCCGCCGACGCTGAGCGTGAGCACGAGCCGCACCAGGATTGGCATTCGAAGCTCCTGCGCCACCGGAAGGCAAATCGTCCGACGACACTTCGAAGCCGGCCAGCCTCAGGTCTCCTCCCCAAACCGGAGCGTTCTAGATATTTGCCGGATTGCTTCAGCAGGTATCACGCTCGCCGACCGTCCGGAGCAGCCTCTTGGATTCATTTGGCGGCGCGTGTGACCTTCGACGGTGCTACGGCAAAGACATTCACTTGGAGGACGGGCTTCTTGAGGACAGTCTCTGCTGTGTGGCTGGGTCTGTGCTGCGTGGCATTGTGTGCCGGAGGTGTGATCGAACTGGCACCGAGCGGCGAAGCGTGGGTGACATGGAATCTCGATCGTGGCTCTTGTCTGCTGATTTGCGCCATTGCAGGAGCCGACGGGAAGCCTCATTTCGATGCGGGGATGGCCCATCGGTTCGAACTGTGATGAGGAGGCTGCTCACGCTACACTGGATGCGCGGCTCCGAGGAGCTCCCAACCCCATGGCACGCCCTGTCCGCCCAGCGCATGTGGACGACGACGCCTTGCGCCAGTTATTTGCGGCCTATCAAGACGGACAGTTGGAGGCATTCGAGCGGCTGTACCATGCTCTCGAAGGCGAGCTGAAGAGTTTCTTCTCTGCGCGATGCTACGACTCTGGGCGAGTGGAGGACCTCCTTCAGGAAACCTTTCTGCAGATCCATCGGTCACGCGCGGGCTACCTGCGAGGCTTTCCGCTGCGGCCATGGGTGTACGCCATCGCCAAGCGTGTTTTTCTGATGCACGTTCGAACGGTTCACAGGCGCGAATCTCGCGAGGCTACGCGGTTTTCGCGGGAGTTCGAACCTGTGTCTGCGGCTCAGCAGGATCGTGTGGTCAGTCGCGTGGAACTGGGAGACGCGCTGACCCAGGTATCGGCGGGCAACCGAACAGCCTTCCTGTTGCACCACTGGATCGGCCTCAGTTTTCGGGAGATCGGTGCGCGGCTGGGCATCGACCATCGTGCCGCCAAAATACGTTCGAGCCGTGCGGCGAATCAACTCCGCCGCCTGCTTCAGAGCGAACCGAGCCGCTCGGGTGACTAGCTCGATGTCGACCTTCGAGCGCGTACGAGAAGCGGTGGCTCGTGATTTGCGGCCAGTCCGTCCCATTCTCTCTCCATCGCGCCGCCTCCTTCTTCTCGTGCCGATCGCGGTAGTAGTAGCCGCGGTGGCGACCGTGCAGTATGAACGCGACGACTTCGAAGCTTTGGGTGTCGTCCTCACATGGGGTCTTTCAGCGCTTCAATGGGTGTTGGGAATTCTCGTTCTCGGCATAGCTCTTCGTCAGGCCGTACCGGGGTACGGTCTCTCGGGGCGGACGAGGTGGCTGACATGCGTCGGAGTGCTCATTTTCATGACGGGCGTGACGCTTGCGACACACCGCGCGCATCCGACGTTCGTGCCTCCAGGTCGAACGTGGGTTGTTTGGTACTTGTGCTTCACGGGTGCGATGAAATCGGGCTTGCCGTTGCTCATCGTGACGTGCCTTCTCGCCGCGCGAGCGTTTCCGACTAATCCTGCCGCAGTCGGAGCTCTCTGTGGTCTTGCGACCGGTGTCGTGACTGATTCTGGATGGCGGCTGACTTGTTGGATTTCCGCGCCGACCCATGTGTTGGGTGCCCATGCGTTCGCCATTGCGGCGATGGTCGCGTGCGGCGCCTTTTTCACCCTCCTCCTTGACCGAAGACGCTGGCAGGAGCGGTCAGGCATCTACCGCTCGGCGTAACGAATCCTCGGCCGTCTCGGTTTCGACGGCGTAAGAACCGCTAGGATGAGGGCCACTTGCACCGCGGAGATGCAGAGGTGGGGCCCTGCCGGCGCGGTTTCGCGCCTTTGTACGGTCGTACACGTGACCTTCGACGGCAACGCTAACGTTAATGACTTTTGCCCGGCCGCAAGATTGGCGAGGCACAGGCCATTCGGCTGTCGCGTTATTGGCCGTTCTGATTTCTCCCCGCGATAGCGCCGAGTACGCCGAAATCGAACGCGAACCCGAAGACGCCGCTCTGTGACGGGCTCGCGTTGCGCAGGAACACCATCCCGGCGTCGTCGCTGGATCGGAAATAGGCCGCCGCCGAGAATCCCGGCGTGGCGCCGTTATGACCGGCCATGACGACGGCGTCCCGGCGGTTCACACCGAATCCGATGCCGTAGCCGGACGTGAGCGTGCCCGTCGACGAACTCGTCCGAGAGAGGTTGTCCATCACCGACCGGGGATCGAGCACGGCCACCGGTCCGTGGCCGAGCTCGAAGGCCACGAATTTTGCCAGATCGCCAGCGGTGGTGAACATCCCGCCGGCAGGTGTCAGATACGCGCGGCCCGTCGGCATCTGCACCGGATCGGCGACGAGGACGGGGCTGCCGCCTTGCAGCGCGTACCCCTTGGCAACGTGCGCGGCCATGTCTCCTGTCAAATCGAACGCCGTCCGCTGCATGTCGAGCGGGCGGAGAATGCGAGTCTGGAGATAGTCGAGATACTTTTCGCCGGCCGCCCGTTCGAGTGCCAGGCCAAGCAGGGCGTAGCCAATGTTCGAATACGCGAAGTGCGTGCCCGGCTCAACCTCGAAGCGAACCTGCGGCAGCACCGAGAGTAACAAGTCTTCCCAGCGCGAGCGCGTGCCCGTGGGCGCCGGGGGTTCGTGCCCTTCCGCAGTCAAGCCCGCCGTGTGCGTCGCGAGCTGTATGAGCGTGACGGGTGGCGCCCACGGGTAGGGGTTCTGAATCTGGAGGAGCTCCGGCACGTACATGGACACGGGATCGCTCAAGTGAACGACGTGGCGATCGACCAACTGCAGCAGCATGAGGGCTGTGAACTGTTTGCCGATGGAACCCATCGAGTAGACGGTGTCCGCGGATGCCGGCATGTGATTCTGGATGTCGGCGAATCCGTAGCTACACGACGACGCCCGTGACGCCGGCGTACGGTTCCTTCGAGAGCTCCGCGGCGAACAGCTCATCGACGGCGGCGAGTTGGGCGCCCGGCGAGGTCTGCGCGACGGAGGTGGCACGATGGGTGACGACTCCCATCGCAGTCACGAGTGCAATCGAGAACAGTCGTCCGTTCATGAGCAATGACTCCTGACAGGCAAGGCATCTGAGTCCTACGACGTGGCGGAGCCAAGGTGGGATCTCCGTCCCTCCGATCGCATGGTGGCCGGCCTGTGTGCGTTCGTCGTGCCTAGTAGGACACTAACCGACAACTTCCGACGCAGCAGCGCGTGGTCGCACTCGCTCGCCGCTAACGCACAGAGCCGCGCGAAGTTACGGAACACGCAGCGGAAGCGACGTTCCTGTGCGGGCGCGGCACCGGCAACCGGCGAACGACAGTCGCATGCCGCGCGCAAACGTCATTCCCTTGAATCAGTTGACGACGCATTCGAGACGGCGGCCGGAACCGGCACGCTTCGCGCAGTAACCGGCATTTCGACTGGAGATCGCATCCGGATGATTCGCCGCCTGCAATCGAGCCGCGTCGCCTTCATTGTGGCGACAGGACTGCTGACCGTCGCGCCGACGGCTCTCGCGCAGAACAACTCGCTGGGAGCTGCGCGCGACCTGTACATCGCCGCGGCCTATGAAGACGCGCTGGCGGCGTTGAACGGCCTGCGTGCGTCCGCTGGCCGCGAGGAGAAGAGCGTCGTCGAGCAGTACCGCGCGTTCTGCCTGTTGGCGCTTGGCCGCGTGACCGAAGCCGACTCCGCCATCGAAGAGGCCGTGGCCGCGGCGCCGTTCACGCAGCCGTCGGAGACCGACGTCTCGCCACGCGTGCGATCGACGTTTCGCGAGGTGCGGCGCCGCGTGTTGCCGGCGATCATCGAGCGCCAGTACGCCGAAGCGAGAGCGGCCTTCGATCGAAAGGACGGCAGCGCCGCCGACCGGTTCACGCAAGTGCTGAAGCTGATCGCCGATGCGGATCTCCAGAGCATCGCCAACGAACCACGGCTGTCGCGGCTGCGCGCGGTGGCGACCGATTTTCTCGTGCTGAGCACGCCCAAGGTGTCCCCGTCCCCGCCGCTGCAGTCACGCGTGGAGCAACCGCCTGCCGCAAAGCCGCTGATGGCTCCACCGGCGCCGCGGGACACTGCGCACATCTATGGCGTGGAAGACGTGGAGGTCTTGCCTCCGGAGGCGGTGCGTCAATCGTTCGCGGCGATGGTCGACGTGTTTTCGCCGCGACCAGGAGCGGTCGAAATCGTCATCGACGAAACCGGCGCCGTGATCGCCGCGATCACAAAGGTGTCAGTCAATGCGGTGTACGACCGGCTCGCGGTCGCGACCGCAAAGACGTGGCGGTACCGGCCGGCTGTGCGGAACCGTGTGGCGGTGAAATACAGAGTCGTCGTTGTCCTGCAAGTGACGCCGAGACACTGACGCCAACGAATCCGGCAGCCTACGCACAGTTCTGGCCGAAGACCGCGACGCCGGAGCCGGATCGAACCAACGCCAAGCCGTGAAGACGGGACACTCGAGAGCACATGCAGCGACAGAGGACGTCCCCGACGGTCATGGCATTACGGTTGCGGTCCGCATCAGGAGACGTTTTGCGTCCGTTTTACAACCAGGAGGTCAGTGTGACGATCCCACGCGCGATCGTGTGCCTGTCGTTGATGTTCTTCGCCGCGATCGCCCCTTCCGCCGCAGCGCAGTCCGGATCGGGCGTCGCGGCGATCGAAGGCACCGTGATAGATCCCGACAACCGCGCGATTGCCGGCGCGCGGGTGATCGTCATCAGCAGCGAGACCGGATACGAGCGCGTGCTCTCGACCGATGTGCGCGGCCGCTACTTCGCCACCGCGATGCCGGTCGGCTCGTACGCCGTCGACGTGTCGGCGCCGGGATTCGCGCACGTGCAGCAGGACGCCGTGCGTCTGACCGTTGGCGTCACCGAGACGATCAACTTCGCCCTCAAGGTCGCGAACGTCGACGAGACAGTGACCGTGACGGCAACCGTAACGCGCCTCGACAAGGACGATCCGGCCACCAGCACGGTGGTCGGCGCGACGGCCGTGTCGAACCTGCCGATCCGCGGACGTGATTTCACGGAGTTCGTGCAGTTGACACCGGGCATCACGCAGGATTCGGACCGTAACGGGCTGGTCATGGCCGGTCAGCGGTCGATCAACTCGAACATCGCCATCGACGGCACCGATTTCAACGACGCCCTGCAGGGCAATCAGCGCGGTGGCAATGAAGGCGTGTTCTTCTTTCCGCAGGCGGCGATCCGCGAGTTCCAGGTCATCCGCAGCGGCGCGACCGCCGAAGTGGGACGCACCAACAGCGGATTCGTTAACGTTGTCACCAAGTCGGGCACCAACGACCTGCACGGCGAAGCGTTCTATTACGACCGCGAGAAGCAGCTGACATCACCCGACGCATTCGGCCGCAGCCTGAACAACCAGCAGAACCAGATGGGCGGATCGCTTGGAGGGCCGGTGGTCCGCGATCGGGCGTTCTTCTTCGGCGCCGTCGAGCAGAGCCTCCTGAAGGTTCCCTACGTCGTCCAGTTCAATGCGCAGGCGCCAGGTGTGACCGTGCCGGCGAACCTGCTGGCCCAGGAGGGCGAGCAGAGCTCCACCAACAATCCGACAGCGGTCTTCGTCAGGGCTGACGGCGTGGTCGGCAGTGGGCTGCTCAACATGCAGGGGACCTTCACGCGTCTGCACGGCGAGAATTTCAATTTCGATGTGCTGCAGATCAATCAGGCGGTCACGAGCAACTTCACGCGCGACAGCACGAGCGCCGGATTGAAGGGCGGGTTGACCACGATTCTTGGCGCGGGACTCCTGAACGATTTTCGCGGACAGATCGCGACTGACAATCGGAACGAGCAGCCGAACAGCCGGGCGGCGAGCATCCAGATTACCGGCTTCGGCAATCTCGGTGGAGACCCCGGCCGCCCGCGCGCCTACGACTCGAGCCGCTACGAGCTGACCGATCAGTTGACGGGCACCTCGGGCGCCCACCGCGTCCGCCTCGGCTTCGATTTCAACATCAACGACGTCCGGCAGGAGCGTGAAGACAACATCCAGGGGCGCTACGACTTCCGATCGCTCGCCGACTACCTCGCCGGACGGATAAACCGGTACCGCCAGACCGTTCTGGTGTTCAGCCCCAGCGACGCGATCTTCGCCGGCAAGCAGCGCGAGATAGCCGCCTACGTGCAGGACAAGATATCGCTCGGCGAGAACGTCACCGCGACCGCCGGATTCCGCTGGGAAGGGCAATGGAATCCGCAGCCGACCAGACCGAACCCCGCGATTCCGGAGACCGGCAAGATTCCGAACGATCTGAAGATGTGGCAGCCGCGCGCGGGCCTTGCCTGGGACGTGCACGGCGAAGGCGCCACCGTCGTCCGGATCTCGACCGGGATGTACGACTCGCGCACGCCGGCCACGCTGTTCCAGCGCGTCTTCACCGACAACGGCATCACCACGGCTGCCGTCGACAGTAAGTTCGACCCCGCCGTGCTCGGCCAGGTGACGTTCCCGAACGCGCTGTCGGGGATGCCGGCGGGCATTCGGGTGGCGGCGCCGCGCGTGTTCGGGTTCGACTCGGCGTTCAGAAACCCTCGATCGCTTCAGGGATCCGCGACCCTCGAACAGTTGCTGGGCGATCATTTCACGCTGTCGCTCAGCTACGTGCACAATTCGACGGACAGCCTGCAGCGCCGGCTCGATCGCAATCTGTTCCCGCCGACGATCGACGCCACCGGCCTGCCGATCTTTCCAGCGACGCGGCCCAACCCCACAATCGGCTCGCTGTCCATCAACGAGTCGACGGCACGATCCCGCTTCGACGGGGTCGCCGTGTCACTGACGCGGCGAATGGCGAATTACTTCCAGATGCAGGCCAACTACGCGTGGGCCCTGAATATGGACGACGACTCGAACGAGCACCTGTGGCGCCGCGAGACGGCGCAAAACCCGTTCGATCTCGCCTCCGAGTGGTCGTACGCGAAGAACGACGTGCGCCACAACGTCAATTTCAACGCCCTGGCCGATCTGCCGGGCGGCTGGATGGCCGGCGCCATCCTGTTCGCGCGGACGGGCATTCCGTTCAACCCGATTATCGGCTTCGACACGCAGAACGACGCGAACGACGAAAACGATCGCGCCATCATCAACGGTCACGTCGCCGAGCGGAACAGTCTGCGGCAGCCCGCGTTCTTCGATCTCGACCTGCGCCTCATGAAGGCGTTCCGGTTCGGCGACGGGCGGCAGATCGAGCTGATCGCCGAAGTGTTCAACGTCACCCGCGCGTCGAATCTCAATTTCGGTGTTGATGGCGTCAGCCCCTACGGCACGCCGGCGCAGCCGGTG
>WNFX01001791.1_pt1 | contig 22887 bp, 19 predicted proteins | sample 5400111 | NCBI WGS metagenome assembly WNFX01 (sample SAMN13153363, study PRJNA577476) | soil metagenome | isolation source: 40 cm soil or saprolite under grassland replicate 1 | place: USA:California | collected 2016-06-15 | reverse complement strand
TCACCAAAACCGCGGCAGGATGCCCCGGGCTTTAGCCCTAGGGAGGAATGCGGCGTTCCTTATCTGGGGCAAGGGATGGGCGTCTCCTGTCTCTTGCCCTAGTGACAATATCATTCAATGGTAGTATACTTGTTCTATGAAACAAGCGATGCTCTTGAAGCTTGCACCAAGTCCAGAACACCATACCGCCTTGTTTGAGACGATGCATGCCTTTAATGCAGGGGCCACCTATGTAGCTTCTGTGGCTGAGGCTTTGAAGACAGCCAACAAGTTTGAGTTGCAGAAGATGACCTATGGTGAGTTGCGTACCACCTATCATCTGCCTGCACAGTTGGCTATTCGTGCTATCAGCAAAGCCAGTGAAGCGTACAAGCGTGATAAGAGCATCAAGCCCACCTTCAAACCGGAAGGGGCTATTGCCTACGATCCTCGTGTCATGGCCTTCAAAGGGCTGGGTCAGGTCTCGCTCATCACACTCTCCGGACGTGTCCTGGTGCCGTTCCGCATGGGTGGCTATCAGGAGTCCAGGTTTGATCGAATCAAGGGACAAGCAGACCTCATCTACCGTAATGGCATCTTCTACCTGGCAGTGACCCTGGATGCGCCTCCACCCACACCTGACGAGCCCACAGGAACCCTCGGCATTGATCTTGGCATCGTCAACCTTGCGACCGATAGCGAGGGTGAGACCTTCAGTGGTGAAGTAGTTGAGAAGACGCGAAAGCGTATGCACTCCCTTCGCGGGCGGCTTCAGAAGCGTGGCACCCAATCCGCTAGGCGGCATCTCAAGAAACTCTCTGGGCGTGAAAAGCGTTTTAGAAAAAACACCAATCATATCATCTCCAAAAGGATTGTAAGCAAGGCCAAAGCCCACAAACAGGCGATTGCTCTAGAGGACCTTAGGCACATTCGGAAACGTACCGATAGCACGGTTAGACGGTCCCAGCGTTCTAAGCATACGGCGTGGGCTTTCTTTCAACTCCGGCTCTTCCTCTCCTATAAGGCTGCTCTTGCTGGCGTGCCATTGCGGCGGCTATACCGATAACGCTGATCGCAACGCCGCGATAAACATCTCCAGGGCTGCCGTCATGCAGCCTATTGTGGCACCTGAGATGCTGCGGAATAATCGCAGTGTTGGATAAGGGTGACTGCAAGCCCCGGCATTCATACCTGAGGTTCATGACTCTGCACGGGCATCTAATGTGAACTATAACCACTACTCGTTGCTTGCTACTATCGAAGGTGGCTGGAAGCTCGGGTGTCTGGCGTTCACCTGCGATACTGCTAATGTGCAACCGATGAGCGACCTGGTCGGCCCGAAGGGCTAAAAAGATGATCGAGGCGCCAACAAATGCGCGGTTCTCGACGTCCATGATTGCATTGTTGTATTATTAATACCACCTCGTCTCTAAAAAGCAGAGATGGAGCGGTTCTTCCTGCTCAGCGAGCCTGAGCAGTGTTCCTGCCGTGTGAAGGGCTATTCCCTTCCAGCAGATATACGTTCTGCGTTTTACGAGGAGCCAACGACCCCGGCGCAGAAGCGTGGGGCCTCCGCGCCGCAGAAAGGTGACTAAAATGGCAAAGCAAACTGCGGCTAAAAGCCAGCAAACAAAAGCGACTACAAACAATGTACCGGTCAAGGTGATATCGATCAACCGGCAGGCCTATCACGATTATTATGTCGAGCAGACGGTGGAGGCCGGAATTTCACTGGTGGGCACCGAGATCAAGTCCATACGCGATGGCAAGGTGAACCTGCGCGGCTCTTATGCTATAGCTCGCGATGGCGAACTGTGGCTGGAGAATGCGCATATCGCTGTTTATGAACACGGCAACCGCTATAACCACGACCCAATGAGGAGCCGCAAGCTGCTGCTGCACAGGCGCGAGATCACCCAGCTGCTGAATAAAGTGGCGACCAAAGGCATGACGCTCGTCCCGCTGAAGCTCTATCTAAAAGGCGGCCGAGCGAAGATCGAGCTGGGATTGTGTCGCGGTAAAAAGCTCTATGACAAGCGCGAGGCGATTGCAGAACGAGACGCAAAGCGGGAGATCGAGCGCGCGGTACGCAAGGGATAGCGTCCATAGTCAAGAATTGGGTATAGATGACGCACGCACGGCTGTGGCACGCATACTGGGCACGTTCAGCATTGGTTCAATTAAGGCGCCGACTTCCACAGAATAGCAGGAAAAGTATATCACAGCTATGTGCGCTGCGTGGGGATATGCTCGGACACGTTGACATCAGGTGAAGCAAGGCGCCGTTGGTTTCTCTTCTCCTGGCGGAAGAGCCACAACAGTGAGATAAGGGCGATGAAGGCCAGCAGCGCGGTGAGGTAGATCAGGCCATCGAAGCCGAAGCGATGGGCAAAGATTCCGCCTACGCCATTGCCGAGCGACTGGCCTAGTCCCAGGAAAATAGAGTAGAGCCCCATCACTAATCCCCGATCCCTGGCAGCTTTTTCGGAGACGTCGGCCAGGTAGGCCAGCGCGGCAGGGGCAAAACTACTTTCCGCGAATATACCGAGCATCAACAGGGGAACCCAGACCACCAGCACTAAATTGTTGCCTTCACCTTGATGGTTAATGCCGGCCAGGGCGAAGCAGGCCAGGTAAACGCCTGCAACCGATATGAGCATCAACCTCAAACGCGGTACGCGGCTCATGAAGAAGGCCCAGAAGAGCAGACAGAGCCCGAAGAACAGGACAAAAAAGCCCAGTACGAGGCTGAGGCGAATCCCGCCGCCATGGCCGCTCATACTGCCTATCAACACCTGGTTGGGGTCATGCCTGTGCATCGAGAGGAGAAAGGACAACTGGGAACTTAACCAGATGCCGGCCAGCGCACTGATGCTGATCCAGGCCGGGATGAACAAAAAGAGGCTCGGTGTACGGACGAGGGCCCAGTAGCGCTCTGCCATTTTCTTCAGATCATCATGTGCGATTACCTGCTTCGCCCTGGGGGCCATCACCATGCATGCTGCTACAAGCAGGTAGAAAAATGCGATCAAGCCAAAGGCGAAGAGGCCCAGGAAAGCCCAGGCAAATCCACCTACAGCCACACCAATCGCAATACCCCCGGTCGTGGCAAGTTCATAGAAGCCCATAAGGCGGGGACGACCCACCCGGTCCTCTACTGTAAGGTCCGCCAGATAACTGAGGGTTGCGGGTACGATCATGGCGGTAGAGAGGGCTCCCAGCACCTGTAAAGCGAGCAAGTAAGGTAAGGGGTCTATAGTAGGAGTAAAAGGGAAGAGGGAAACCTCGATCAATCCAGGGATGGGTCCGAAGATGAGAAAGTAGCGGCGCCCCCAGCGATCACCGAGAGCCCCCATCAGGGGAGCCAGTACAAGCTCCGAGATGAAAAAGGCAGCTGGCAAGAGGCCAACCTGGACGCTTGTAATATGGTGACCTGCATGAGTAGCCAGTTCCGCCAGGAATAATCCCAGCACAACGGTGATTGCGCCCGAATTTATGCGTAAAACCAGGGTACCGATGAGTAGTGGCATCGCCGACCGGCGGGACATGCTATATTTTCTCGCTCTCCAACTTGTTAGAGGAGATGCTAGCCAGGTTCGATCTGCGCTGGTTAAACAATGTCAGTAGAGCAATCGTACCTCCTGTTAAAAGGAGTACGACAGCTACCAGTACCAACGACAACAACATTAGCCGCATCCCTCCGCTGTTTGCCGTACTGAATACCATTACCCCCAGCATGGTTTTTTACCTTTCTGCTTCGCTTCTAGCAATCCAGATTTCCCTTCTCTTGTGCCGCCCGCGGCTGGATGAAGAGAAGGGGGGACACCCGCCCCCGGCAAGGAGACTGCGTCCCCCTGCTGAAGCGATGCTATTGTGATTCATTACTCACACATCTATCATATCGACAGAGGTGATGTCAAAGTAACGCATATAGCCGCTTTCACTCAGCAGAGAAGGCAGGGAATGGCTGCGTTTGATGGACCCTCGCCAGGGCTTGCACAGCTACGCGGCCTGGCGCCTTTCGAAGTAATAGGAGAAGTTCCCCGGGTAGATGTCTACATGTCCATCATCGCCTATGGCTACGATCTTCGTGACAATCTTGTCCAGGAAGTAGCGATCATGTGAGACGGTCAAAATGGTCCCCTCGAATTCCTCCAGAGCCGCTTCCAGGACCTCGATAGAGGCTATATCCAGATTGTTCGTCGGTTCGTCCAACAGTAGAAAGTTCGCGTCGGTGAGCATCAAGCGTGCCAGTTGCAAGCGACTCTTTTCGCCGCCGCTCAGATGCCGAATTGTCGTATAGATGTCATGGTAGGAAAAAAGCAAGCCGCGCAAGAAGCTAATAGCTTGCGATTCGTTCATCGCTTTGAGCCTGCGCACGAAATCCAGTGGTGTACTATCAAAGGGCAGCGTTTCCTGTTCCTGTGCATAGTAGCCCGTGAAGACACTTGCCCCGATTTTCACCGAGCCGGTATCGGTAGGGATGATATCCATCATTGTTTTGAGCAAGGTGGTTTTCCCACTGCCGTTGGCTCCGACAATGCCCACTCGCTCACCATAGAGCATGGTGAGGTCAAAAGGTCGGAAGAGCACGCGCTCATCAACTGATTTGCTCAAGCCCTTTACTTCCAGCACCTTTTTGCCACTGCGTTCAGCATCGAGGTTGATCTTTATCCTGTCGCGCGTCATGACAGGCCGCGCGACCGCTACCTGTTTAGCCCTCTCAACACGCTTCGCCATGCTCTCGGCTCGTCCCGCGAACTTCGGATTCATTTTCGCCCACTCCTTGAGCTGGTGCATACTGGCTTCCAGGCGCTTGATTTCGTCTTGCTGCAAATTGTACAGTTCGTGCTGCTTCAAGAGGCGCTGCTGCCGCTCCATAAAATAGGAGCTGTAGTCGCCGAAGTAGACCGAAATCTTGCCATCCTCAAGCTCGAAAATCTTCTTGACCACGCGATCCAGCAGGCGCCGGTCATGCGAGATGATGAGCACCGTGCCAGGATAATCGCGGATGTATTGTTCCAACCAGGCCTTTGCTTCCAGGTCAAGATGGTTATCAGGTTCGTCCAGCAGCAAGAGGTCGGGCACTTGTAAGAGGATACGAGCCAGGTTTACCAGCTTCTTCTCTCCTCCACTCAGTACGCCTACTTCCAGGTTGTATTGTTCGGGAGTGAAGCCTAGACCACTCAAGACTGTTTCCACCTCGTGGCTAAGCGTATATCCACCTGACGCTTCAAAACGCTCCTGGGCTCTCCCGTATGCCTGCAACACCCTATCCATCGCCTGTGGGTCCACGGCTACTTCCGGGTCGGCCATCTGCGCTTCGAGCTTGTGCAGCATCTCTGACAATGCGCTGAGCTGTGTCGATCTTTCTGAAACGACTTCAAAAATGGTCTTAGCATGCTGTACAGCATCGATTTCCTGAGACAGGTAACCAATCGTCAGATTCCTGCGCCGCGAGATGATTCCCTCGGTGGGCGTATCCAGGCCCGCGAGCAGCTTGAAGAGTGTTGATTTGCCACTGCCATTTTCGCCCACGAGCCCGATGCGCTCACCTTCGAGGATCTCCAGGTCGACTTCATCAAAGACAGGATTGCCCCCGTAATCTTTACTCACTTTGAAAAAATTCGCCAACAACATAGGTCTATGCCTTTTACTTCACCCTGGCTTCGAGGGCGCCCAACTGGTCCTTTAGTTTGCGGTTCTCATCACGCAGTTGGTCGAGGTCCTTACGTAGTTGCTTCAACTGCTCGTCGGCCTTGTCACCTGTGCGCAACGCATAGGCAGAGAGGCGCATAGCACGCTGCGGCCAGGACTCAAGTTCACGACTGGCAACGCGTTCGAGCACGCCGATAGCCCGCTTTTCTCCAAGGGACATCAGGGCCAGCGCAGAAATGCCGCGCACAGGCTCCCAACTATCATGTTCAATGGCATCGCTGAGGGCTGTGACGGCATGCTGTCTTGCATCTTCCCTATAGAGGTGACGATTCTGGCCGAGTGTCTCCAGGCTGTAGGCAGCGACAGAACGCATAGTGGGATGGTTCGCTTCCCTTCGTCCATCGACGGCGCGCGTCTCCCCGAGATAGCCTGCGATATAGTCGATGACGCGATTCTCTCCGCTCGCGGCCAATCCACGCAAGATGCCGCGCTGCACAAAGTTCATCCACGAAGGACGATCCATCAATACCAGGAGTTGATCAACACTCCCGGCAGTGCGCGTTTTGCCCAGGGATTCGGCAGCAGCAAACTCGACCTGGTAGCTTACGTCGCCCTTCTCCAGCAAGGCGCTGAGGGCCTGCGCGGAACGCTCTGCCAGCTCCGCCTGCTGCGGCGCCTGGAATCTTCCTAAGGCTCCTGCGATGGCAGCGCGGGTGCGTGAGAATTCTGTTGGATCAAGCTCCTGGAGACCTTGCAAGAGAGCACCTTGCGCTTTCGCATTGCCGATGACACCCAGTGCTGAAGCTGCGGCGTTGCGTACGCCCCAGAAGTTAGCAGTGAGCAAGACCTGCTCCAAAGCGTCCAGGCTCTCATCATCGCCCTCTTCGCCCAAGGCCTCCGCTGCTTCAATGCGCCCCAATACATCGGGGTCCTGCGCAAGCTGGTAGCGCAGCATTTTCGCAGGGCGCTCAAACTTGAGTGTTTTGAGCAGCCAGCCATCGGGATCGAAGCGCACCATCACCGGTTGCCGCTCGAGGGGCACGTAGAAGCTCTGCTCCACCTGTCCATCTTCACCCAGCATGACACGCATAGTCACCGTACGTGTCTGGGCGGTGTTGTCGTCCTTAGCTGCCTCATCCGAAGTAGGGATAGTGAAAGCCAGTTCCACAGGAGTCACAAAGCAGGGGGTCAGGTCATCGACTTGCTGTGTCTGGCGAACTTTGACCCTGGCCGTGCTGTGCTCGCTATCCCACGAGTAGTTCACTTCAAAGGCAGGATAGCCGCCCTGGTAGACCCACTGCTGGAAGAACTGTGCCAGGCTGCGACCCGTTACATCCTCGAAGGTTCGTTCCAGGTCGGCCGTGATGACCTCACGCTCGCGATAGCGCGAGGTATAGGCATGTATAGCACGTCTGAAGGCTGCCTCGCCAAGTTGATGGCGCAGCATATGCAGCACCCACGCGCCTTTCTGGTACAGGTGCGCGTCGAACAACTCAAAGCCATCGTCATGGTAGACATGGTAGACAATGGGGCGGCGGTAATGGCCATCTTCCTCCAGGTATTCTTGCTTGAGAGTGAGCATAGACTGCTTGAAGTAGTCGGTGCCCTGGTCGTGCTCACTCCACAATTCCTCGAAGTAGGTGGCAAAGCCTTCGTTCAGCCAGCCATTGGCCCAATCACGGCAAGTAAGCAGATCGCCGTACCACTGGTGTGCCAGTTCGTGCGCTACCACCGGCACTACATCCACGTCTAACGAGGCTTTCTTGTCTATCAAGAGAGCGAAGCTGTGCGTGGTTGCGGTAGTGTGTTCCATGGCGCCAGTATAGATCTCGACCACCGTCTGCGCGTACTTGTCGTACGGGTACTCGACGCCGGTGTACTCCGAGAAGAAACGTATCATCTCGGGGGTTTTGCCCATATACAGGCGAGCATCGTCCTTGCGGTCCGGCCGCACATAATAGGTGACAGGTACTTGCTTGTAGTGGTCCTCGATGACCGCGAAGTCGCCCACCACCAGGGACATCAAATATGCCGCGTGAGGTATATCATGTCGCCAATGATGTGTTTTGGTTGCTCCCTGATCTGTGACATCGAGCAGGTTTCCGTTGGAAATAGTGATAAATTGTGCAGGTACCGTGACGATAATCTCACTGGTGGCGCGGTCATTGGGGGAGTCATGGCAGGGGAACCAATGGCTATGGTAGCGCGGCTGTCCAAAGGTCCAGGCTTGCACCGGGCGTTCCGGGTCCTCCAGCGCAGGTTTGATGAAATGCAGGCCTGTAGGCGGTTTGGCATGATACTTAATGGCAATGGTAAACTCTTCACCATAGCGATAGGGCCGGTCGAGCGTCACAATCAGCTTTTTAGCTTCGCTGGTAAACCCTAGCTCTTTGCCGTTCTCCAACGTAACATGTTCGATATGCAACTCGACTGCATCAAATGTAAGCGTTTTGAGGTCATCGTAAAGAGCAGTAAACGTGGTGTAGGCGGTGCCGCTCACCGTCTCCTGGTCAAAGTCGAGCGAAATCACCAGCTTGACGTGTTTCACGTCTGCCGGCCTATCAGGTGCGTAATGCACCCGATCATCGGCCAGTTCGAATGAGCGTGCTCTGGGCGTTGGAGCAAGCCTCCCTGTATTCAACAGGGCGAGACTGTAGCCACTTCCAAGGCCAACAAGGAATCCGCGATTGCAACTGTTCAAGTGAAGCCTCCTGCTAACGGGCGACCGCAAGGATCGCCCCTACATTTCCATCTGAGGAAGGGATTTAGTTTAAGTTCATACGATGATGGCCTGTGTGCTGAGTTCGACGCCTGGGCGCAGTTCTTTCTGGTACGTGTCATACTGCCTGGCGACATGCATGCCAGCCCGTTCATAGAGGCGGGTTGCGCCAGTCAAGTTCTGTGAATCGACGCCCAGCCCAACCTTGTGGGTACCACGCCGGTAGAACTCACCAAAGGAATGGAACAATAGTGCTATACCCAGGCCCTTCCGCCGCCATGGGCGCCGCACTGCCAGTGTTTCTACCCACCCATCACCTCTTTCGTATGTACACAATGATATCCCCGCCATCTCATTGCCATCAAAGGCGAGGAACCACAGAGTAGGATCGAAGTTCTCACGCTTGATCGTCCAATATTGCCATTCCTCGAATTTTCCCGGCATATAGCCCCAGTGATCCTGGAAAGCCTCGTCGTCTGTCTCAAACACCGCGCGCTCCAGGCACAGAACAAAGGTGCGGACAGTGACTCCTTCGGGCCACTGCGGTACGGGTGGAGCTTCGTGCATCTCGATCTCCATGTCCCAGGAATGCCGTACCAGTATATAGCCGGATTGCTCAAGCAACTGCTTTATTGCAGCGTTACGACTGCTTGTCCAGGTATTCAGGGTGACACGTGCTCCAGGTGGTGCAGAGGGAACATGCTGGCGCGCACGCCCCTCCACTCGTTGGAGCAAGACTGTCGCTATTCCCTGGCTCTGATACTCGGGATGCACACGGATGTTCGCGAACACGCGTGCGTGTTCGTTATCGCTTATGCCTGCATAACCCACGACGTGACCTTCTGGTGAGATAACGAGCCAGTTATCAGCTGCTAAGTCGACACCTGGCGCCTGCCACCGGGTACGCACGAGTTCTATCGTGGTCTCCGGCGTACCGAAGTCGGCGATTTCACCTGCGTTGGTCAATTTGGTTACGGCGTCCAGGTCGTCCATAGTGGGATGACGTACCAGAAAGCCCGGGGGAAGTGTTGAAGCCATTACTTGATTCTCCATTATTGAATTCATCCTGGCGGGGGACGCCGAGCGGCGAAACCCCGCCGGGTGCTTAGACTGTCGCTCCCGCGGAGTCCGGCGATAAATCGCGGCCTACAGTGGGCGCAGGCAGCTCCTGGCCTACGCGCAGTACTTTCTCGTAGATGTCATACTGCCGCGCAACATACATACCTGTGCGCTGGTGTAGCTGCGTCGCATCCATCAGGTTCTGTGCATCGACTACGAGGTCAACTTTGAGCTTACCGTACTGGTAGAACTCCTCGAATGTCTTTGACGGCACCTCATCCATCTTGATGACCAGGCGCCAGAATTGCCGGGCCAGCGTATAGCCCTCCCATTCGAGGAGTTGTCGTGCAGTTGCATTGACATCGCTGACCGCGCTACTGAGCGTGATACACACTCCTGGTGGCGCTTGTTCGACCTGCTCACGCGCTCGCGCCTCGGCTAATCTAAGCAGCAGCATGCCGATGCCGCGGCCACGATACGCGGGATGCACGCAGGCGAACATCTGGATGCGCGCATGCTCGCTATGCCACACACGTGCATAGCCAACGAACTGCCCACTCGTTGTGACTATGACCCAGGCATCAGTCTTCAGATTAAAGCCCGGTCTTTGCCAGTCGGAATGTACCTCCTCCTTCGTATCATCCGACAAACCGTAGTCCGCAACGTCGCAGGCCATCACCAGTGCGGTCACGGCGTCCAGGTCGCCCATTGCCGGAGCGCGTGCTATAAGGTTCCTGAGAAGTGCAGGCATAGTAGTATATCCTTCCGAAATAGCCAGGATGCAAGGTTTTTTGCACCCGGGCTAGAACTGAATGTTATCCATTTCTTTTCAGCTTACCGGTTCGTTTTGCATAGCGTTCAGCAATCCTGAAGATGTAAACGCTGACGGGAATACTCACGACGCCAGTAATGATCAGAGGCCAGGTGTAGCTCCATATCTCTGCCGACCAGATCACCTGGTTACGCAGGAGACCGGCACGCAGACCCTCCAGTACGTAGGTAGCCGGGGAGATACGCGCTAGCGGCTGCATCCAGGCTGGCAGAACTTCTACTGGGTAATAGACGCCGGATATCAGCAATAGTACCGCGCGCACAATGTAGGACATCTGTGAGCCTCTCTCCGTATACAGAAGCGGCAACACTGCTGCGGCGATACCAAAGCCGATAAACGAGACGCTCCCCATCAACAACATAAAAACGGCTGTCGGGTAGTTAGCATGACTCAGATCGAGATGGAAGAATGCTCCCACCACGAGTAACTGTATGAAAGTGAAGAGCAAGCCATGCGCCACGGCATACCAACAACTGCCTATCAAGTGGGTGAAGCGCGAGATGGGAGCCATAAAGGTATGCTCAATCGTCCCTTCCCAGCGCTCGAAGGTGATGATATCAGTCACACCTTCAAAGGTGACGCTGAGATATGACCAGACCGAGGTTCCGATCAATAAGTAGAGGATCAGGAAATTCGTATTGATCTTGATCCCGGTGATCAACTGCGCGCTGGCACCAATGTAGGTGACCGACATAGCGTTCACGATGTTATAGACCAGCCATACAATCTCCCAGCCCCAGTAACGCTTGCTCAAGTTCCAGTTACGTTCAAAAAAGGCGTACGTTGCACGTCCTTGATGCATTAAACTAGACATTGGTGTTGTTCTCCCTATTCTCCTTCATCCTCATCTTCCTTCTGCGCTTCATACGCTTCGAAGGCCTTTTCCCAGCTTCCGTAACGTTCAATGTCAGCATCGGTGATGAGATGAGCAACGGTATAGTGCATGAAGACTTCATGCATAGTCACAGGTTCATTGCGCCCCATGCGCTCTGCCACGATGTGTTTGAGTTCATCCGCGCGGCCCAGGGCCACAATGCGTCCCTGGTCGAGAATAGCTACGCGGTCACACAATGCCTCTGCTTCATCCATATCATGGGTAGTTATCAGGATGGTGGCATCATGCTCCTCGCGCAGCTCTTTGACGAAGTTCTGCACATCGATCTTGGAGCGCGGATCCAGACCAGTAGTAGGCTCGTCCAACAACAGCACAATCGGCGCAGTGAGAAATGCGCGAGCAATAGCTACTTTCTGCTGCATACCGCGTGACATGTTCTCCAGGGGCTTGCCAATGCGGTCAGGCTTGATGCCCAGGCGTGCCAGGATACTCCTGATCTTGTCGCGGGCCTCTCGTGCCGGCATATTGTAGAGCCGGGCGGCATAGAGGAGATTCTCCATCGGTGATAGCTTCTTGAAGAACGAGGCCTCCACGCTGACGCGGTTAATGAGCCGCTGTACCATGCGCTCATCCTTCTCAATGTCGTAACCGAAGATGGTTACGCGTCCAGTATCAGGGATGAGCAGCGTCGATAAAATGCGTATCAATGTCGATTTGCCGGAGCCGTTGGCGCCAAGAATCCCGACGATCTCGCGGCGTTTGATGGTGATGGTTACAGCATCAACGGCACGCACCTCGCTCTTTCGATTTTCTTGCTCGCGCTTGCTGCCGGGCCAGCGCAGGAAGGGTCGTGACTTTTTGAATATCTTAGAGACGCCATCGATTACTACCGCGTCTTTAGTCGTATCGAGCTTTACGGTCATATGCTCTGTTACATGAGTATCTTCTAGATTTTGAATAGCCAAGGGTTTCTCTCCTTTAAATGAAACAGTTCAGAATGGCACATTGCAAAAAAGACGACAAAAAACCGTGGGACTGGATTTTCTGCTTTCTGCCAGTGCCCACGGTCGGGAACGCCTCTTCAACTGTAACCTATCCTCCTGAGATAGGCGGAGATCCCCGTGAGATGGGCACACTGCGACCCTGGGCGAAAATGCAGACTGGTCCATTGAGGTTACTAGCCCAGCCGGTGATGCAGTGCTGCTTCACCAGGCTTGAAGGCATAGTTTGGCCGTAAGCGCCAAAGGCCTCGCGCAGGCGCATGGTATTAAACCACTTCTGGCCAGTTGCCATTCGTGCCATCTCCTTTCGTGAAATTTGTCTGATGAGTCATACTAATAAGTGCTCTTCTTGAGCGCTAAAACGAGTATACGAGATGAGTTAAAGGTTTGTCAAGGGCAATTCTCAACGATTTGGCATTTCAGACTAAAGTCTGAGGTACTTTCCACAATTATAGACGCCCGGGACACTTTTTTTGTGGTGCCGACTTTGCGATCATGCTTCTATGATAATGGCGGCGCCAGCCCCGACGCTCGCTTGCTCGTCGCGACTGGCTCGGAGGTGCCGTCTGGTCAATCCGGCTTGCAAGGGATGAACCCCTCACAAGCCTCCTCATAGAATGGGGAGGTCATTGACATCGTCTTCGAGCTTCAAATCTTCCTCCACCTTTACTTCATCAGAGTGCAGCGAGCGCTCTCGCCGCAAAACGCTGTTCAGCAAGTTGAGTAGATCTGCGGAAAGCGAGCGTAGGAAGTATGGGTGCTGCAGGACGTACATAAAAAATGCAGGTTGGAGGCGGTTCCACAAGCCAGGCAATTCTCCCGTCTCACCGGTATGACGTGGATGATCCGTACTTTCCGGGTCGGCCCAGAGATCACGTACATAGATATCGCCAAAGCGTTCCAACGTAGCTGTCTGGGCCGGAGCCAGATTGCTCAAGGCATGGATAGACTCATAGGGTGTCTGCGAGTTCTGTATGTTCATGCCTGCCCAATTTGCAAGCAGGCAGATACGCCCATAAATCTGCGACGATATCCTGCGGTCCCGGAAGAGGCGACGCCACCAGATGCTAAAGAAAAGCAGCCCGAAGAGAGCTAGCAAGATGATCGCCCCGAGGGACAGGCCGATACCCTGGCCCAATGGCACCTGACCCTGCCTCGAGGTTCTCGTTACACCAGAGGAACTCGAATCCGACGAGTCAGGTTGCCGGGTCTTGCCACGATTATTGTTCCCAGTAATATCTCCCTGCCCGTTGCCCGTGGAGGGGTTGTTTATGCCGGTAGCGCCCGGTTGAGGACGGAGAACGGGCGAGAAACCGTTCGATGGCTCAAAGTTGATCCAGCCATAGCCAGCAAAGTAGATCTGCGTCCACAGATGGGCATCGACCCCGTGGATCAGCCACTGGTTATGCTTGGGATCGTGCTGGCCGTTGGTGTAGCCATCCACCACGCGCGCAGGTATACCCAGGAGGCGTGCCATGATTGTCATTGCCGAGGCGAAGTAGTTACAGAATCCCTGGTTGCCGCTGCGCAAGAGGAACCACGAGACTCCTTCCTGGCCAGAAGGCAGGTTTACATTCACATTATATTTATAATGCGAGCGCAGGTAGTCCTCCAGAGCTACTGCCTTGTCATACATGGTGGTGGCATGGGCACCGGCCACGATAGACTGCGCCAGTCGAAGAATTTTGGGATCGAGATTGTCTGGATGTTGCAAATACGTGTTCAGGATGCCCGGGTCATAGTAATATATAGGCAATGGCCCATCATAGTTGGGAGGAAGAGGCGGAGAGTCCTCAGGAAGAGGTACCCTGCGCAATGTCTGTATATCAGCAGAAGAGACATACGAGGTGACGGTGTAACGCTCCCCTGCTGCCAGGTTCCCGTTCCTCGACAGCCAAGTGACCGCCGAGCCAGTGTTCGCGCTCGTCACAATTATGGCAGGCTGATTGACCGAACGGATCTGTGATGCCCCAAACAGGTATGGATTCTGCTCACCAGGGGGATTCACCACGGTGATCGTCTGCCGCACCGGGTGCCACAAGGCCGATTCGCTACTGTACGCCTGGTTCGCATTCAATGGCAAACTATAGGTGGGGCCATTCGTCCAGTTACGCCCATCATAGGTGTCAAAGCTGCGTGATTCGAGATACTGGGTACCATCATCGCTCTTCACAATGAAGACGAGATCATTATTCAGATTCGGGTTCCCGCCAAGCGCCAGCGTATCAGCAAAGTTGCCATGATTGGCAGGAGTAAATCCGCCGCTCACAGAGACAAGGCGATTCCAAAGACCTTCAAGCTGTACATACGGATTAGATTTGGTATTCCAGAGCTGCGCGGCCGCCGTATTTATATAGCCCCAGGGCAATAACCAGGCGAAGATGAGGACGCCGATGGAGATGAGCGCCCCCGCTTGCATAAAATCCCAGCCCAGATCGTCGCCGTAGCGCAGTCCTTGCCGTCGCCAGTTCTGCACAGACTCGTATAGATTAAAGCGCAAAAGGAGCAACAACGCAGCGACAAGGAAGACTATAAGAAACACCACATAGCCTGCCTGTACATTGTTCAGATTGATGAGGAGGACAATCGCGTTAGCTACAATCATAAGCCAGGGACTGCGTGTGCGATAGACCAGCCAGGCGCTGGCATAGGCCAGTAAAAAACCAAGGGCGGTAATGAACAGGAGGAAGATGGAGTCATCGTTACTGGCTCCTCCGGAGATCGCTATATGGAACCATAGCTGCAGGCCATTAACGAACGCGGCAGTATTACCCGCGTAGTCAGCGCCTGCGGTCTGCCAGAAGGCAATCAAAAGGCCTGCTATAACAGCTATAAGATGCAAGGCGAGGCGTGGAAGACGCCGCTGCTTGGCCGCAACCAGCCCACCGATGAGACCGAGAGCAGTGGCCAATGACAGGATGTTCAGGTGCTGGACCCAGCCAACGGCTTGTACGCACCAGATGGTGCTGTAGACGACAGCAGCCAGTAAAAACAGGGTAAACCAGCCTTCCGCCAGGCTGATATGGACGCCATAGAGCGGTTTACGCCGTCGCGATCCCCCACTATCTGGCTTATCGGAGATAATTTTCGCCAGGCGCTCAATTGCTGCATCTTGCATCGCCATTACCTCAATCGTGCATAGCGTGTTTCAGGGCTACGTTCGAGCATTTCAGACAACGGATCTCCACGTTTGATACGCATTACAGGGACGCCCGCGCCCTCCAACAGAGCCAATGTATCCTCGTCGTCAGGCTTATTTTCAAAAGAGGCGGCATTGAGTCCTACGACAGCTACCTGGACACCCCTGCGCTGCAGTTGACGCACGCCATCATGCCAGTCCCGCGAGGTAGAAGGCGTTATTATTATAGCCACAGAATCACGCCCAAAATGAATAGCATCCAGGGCCAGCGCTTCTTTCAAATCAGGTCCTGATCCCGACCTTACCACCGCCAGCAACTCCAGTACACGCTCGATTTGCCGTTCACCTCGATCGAGCGAGAGAAACTCCCTGCGCTGGGCGTTCACGATCATGCCCAGAGACAGGTCCTGGCGCAGCAAGTACGCAGCAATCGTCGCAGCGGTCGTGACGCCATACTCCTCTGTCGAGTGTTCGCCTTCACCCGCCTGCACTGCGTCGTGCAAGTCTAGAAAGATCCAGGCATCTACGGCAGGGTCAAGATCAAATTCCTTTACCATTAGTTTATTATAATGTGCGCTGGAACGCCAGTGTATTCGGCTCAATGAATCGCCGACGATATAGTCGCGAATGGTGGTAGCATTGGTCGTTGCATGCAGCGCACGTCGCGAACTACGCCCTCGCCCTGGCAATCCGCCTGTGAAGAGTGCAAAATTTCTAATCGGTAACACGTGTGGCAACACCAGCATTTCACGTTGGCCTGTGAGGAAGGCGCGGCGCCGGAACAAGCCAAAGGGATCGCCGCTGGTAGCAGTAACGGGGCCAAGCTGGAAGCGGCCGCGCTGCCTGCACACAGTACGTGCCCGCCAGGATACGCGCTTGCGGCCTCCCATCGTTGCCACGTAGCCAGCTCGATGCCCGGGCAAGGTTGAGCCATCGGCAATCTGTACCCATAGCTTGGGGATGACAGCCAGGTTATCCAGCATCAAACGCTCATCAAAGGTTTCACCAACCTGCACACGCCCACTGGCTGCAGTACGACGAAAGATCAGTTTTCTCAGGCTGTAGCGCGCCCAGAGCCAGGAAAGGATGAATAGGATGAGCAACACGTAGGTCAGCCGGTACAGGACATCCCAACCACTACTGATTGCCAGAAAAGCCAGGACGACGATCAGCAAAATAGCTTGCCAGGGTCGCATAGGTTAGCGCCCCTTTCCGCCACCGACCCACGCACCAGGTACAGGCACGCTCTGTAAGATTTCGTCCAGGATAGCTGTAGATGTTACAGCACGCACACGTGCAGCGGGTGTAACGATAATTCGGTGTGCCAGCGTTGGTTTCACCAGGATCTTCACATCATCGGGAATGACATAGCCGCGTCCACGCATGGCAGCCAGGGCTTGCGAGGTGCGGAACAGCGCCAGCGATCCACGCGGGCTCGCGCCCAGGTAGATGTTGTTGTGGCTGCGGGTCGCATTAGAGATAGCAACGATGTATTCGCGGATAGATGAGTCAACATGGATAGTGCGCACCTGCTGCTGAATATTTACCAGTTCCTCTGACGTCATGATTTGCGCCAGGTCATCAAGTGGATGGTGGTGTTGATGACTATCCAGGATGTTCATCTCATCGGCGGCTTTGGGATAGCCAAGGCTGATATTCATCATGAAGCGGTCAAGCTGGGCCTCAGGCAGGGGAAACGTTCCCTCGTACTCAATAGGGTTCTGTGTCGCCATGACCATAAATGGCTCCGGCAAATGATGGGTAATACCATCGACGGTTATCTGCGATTCCTCCATCGCTTCCAGCAGGGCCGACTGGGTTTTCGGTGTGGCACGGTTAATTTCGTCGGCAAGCACAATCTGTGCCAGGACGGGGCCAGGCCGGAACTCAAAGTTGCCCGTTTTCTGGTTGTAAATGGAGACGCCTGTCACATCGCTTGGCAGGAGGTCGGGGGTAAACTGGATACGCTTGAACGTGCATCCGATGGAGCGGGCAATAGCTTTTGTAAGCACAGTTTTACCGACGCCTGGCACATCTTCAATCAACACATGTCCATGACAAATGACGGCAATCAAGCTAAAAGCAACGGCCTCTGCTTTACCAACGATAACTTTTTCAACATTATTGACTACCCGCTGGACCGCGGTGGCTAAATCTTGTACCGACTGCATGCGTTTCTCCCCAATTTTAGGTAGAGTTGGAGTATTGCGCTCCGATACTTAGCAATTAGTAACAGTGTATCACTTTGTTGCAAAAGCACAAAGGGAAAAAAGGAGTGTGAAATAGGCACCGTGATATTCACATCTATTACTACGTCATGAAATGCGCTTTGTTACACAGCATAACCAGTTTAGCCGCTTTTTTCTTTCTTTTGAAAGCTCTTTTTGCGTAACTCAGTAGCGTAGGTTCTTTTATGCATTCCTTGACATCTCCTCAATCCCCATCTTACAATGTGGATATATCCACATGGAGATACGGCGAGCAGGATGACAAGAGGACCCGGGCATATGACTATACTGGGGCAGCCAACCCTCATCTTTGCCAGAACCGCCTGTTTTTGTAGCGCGTAGTAGCGAATCGCCTCTTAATAGCTTACTAACCATCGCCTGTTGATCAAGTTGGGATAGCTAATCCAAGGTATTGTGCTATCTCGGGCTAATGAAGCGCATTCATAATCATGGGACTCAAGGGGCACGTTGTAGCAACGTGCAACATCGAACTAGCAATCGCCAAAGGTGCCGGTGCGTAGCAATACGCTAGTCAATGGAGGACTTGATCATGATGTATCTCTCTGGTAGTCTCTTACGATGGATTCTGTCACGAAAGCTATTTGCCACCCTCTCAGTCATTATTTTGTGCACCACAGTGCTGGCGGCATGTGGGGGATCATCACCAGCAACGCCATCAAAATACAATGGGAAGATCAATGTAGGCCTTGATTCAGATGCCGTAACGCTTGACCCGTTAAAATCATCGGCGTTCGTTGATCGCCAGGTGATGCTGAATCTTTATGACACCCTTGCAAGGCTCGATGAGCACAACAACATTGTTCCAGACCTGGCTACCTCGTGGTCTTATACCTCGCCTACACAGTTAGTCTTCACACTGCGTACCGATGTAAAGTTCCAGGATGGCACTCCATTCAATGCTGACGCCGTTGTATTCAACATCAACCGGATATTAACCACTTCTTCATCGCCCCGCTTCAGTGAGATGTCAAACGTACAGTCCGTTGTGGCAGTAGATCCTTCCCATGTACGCTTCGAGCTTAAGAAGCCATTCTCCCCGCTCCTAGCTACGCTAACCGACCGCTCAGGTATGATGCTCTCACCGGCAGTAGTACAAAAGCTGGGCGATAATCTGGGAAACGGGCCAGTCAACGCTGGAAGCGGGCCATTTATGTTTAGCGAATGGGTGAAAGGTGGTCACCTGACCATCGTGAGGAATCCCCACTACTGGATGAAAGATACTCAGGGGAACGCGTTACCTTACTTGCAATCCATTCGCTATGCCCCCATCACCAACGAAAGCGTGATGTTCTCAAACCTGGAGACCGGCACCATCAATGTCGCCGAGGTTCTCGGCCCGAATGATGTGGCATCCGCGAAGTCGAATTCCAACCTTATCTACAAGCAAGCGCCTGCGCTGAGCTTTTTCGGGATTATGCTCAACACAAAGGCGGCGCCATTTGATAACCTGCATATACGCAAAGCCATCGAATGGGGCATTAACCGCCAGGAGATAGTGCATAGCGTCTTGAAGGACATAGGCATTGTAGCGCAAGGGCCTCTCTCGCCCGCCAGTTGGGCATATAGCAGCAGCATCGCACCTTATACGTACAACATTAGCACCGCCAAGTCTGAACTTGCCCAAGGGGGCAAGCCCGGTGGCATCACCTTTACGCTGCTGATCGCAAGCGGATCTCCGGTCAATAGCCAGGAAGCAGAGTTCGTGCAGTCTGAGTTACAGCCAGCGGGTATCACGGTCAATATCAAGCAGGAAACGTTTGCTACGCTGCTCAACGATACCGACCCGAGTACGCATAACTTCCAGGCAGCTATACTGGGGTGGAGCGGACGACCTGATCCAGATGGGAATATGTTCTCATGGTTCCACACAGGGGGCGGCTTTAACTCGATGCTGTATTCCAATCCGCAGGTGGATTCTCTACTTGAGAAGGCACGCACTGACAGCGATAAAGCACAACGCGCTACAGACTACCAGCAGGCAGAGCAGATGATCTTGAACGACGCTTCGTATGTGTTTATCAATCACGGGGTGAACATCCAGGCAACGACGAAGAATATTCAAAACTTCACGCTGCTGCCAACAGGAATACTGGAATTTACAAACGTGTTCGTCAGTTCTTAACCGCGTGAAACCGGTCACAGAAAAGATTGACAAGGTGGGAGAGGCAAGCGTCATGCTCCTGTTTCTCCCCATAGCTGTTTGCTAAGAGGAGAATATTCGTGGCCCGGTATATCGCGCGACGACTTTTCTTCATGTTTCCAGTTGCACTGCTGGTATGCTTCGTGACATTCATGACGATACACCTGATCCCCGGCGACCCTGCGCGCGTTCTCCTTGGGGAGTTTGCGACGCCACAAGCGATTGAGGCGTTGCATCAGCAACTAGGCCTGGATAAGCCTCTTCCCTCACAATTTGCATTATGGCTCTGGCAAGCTTTGCACGGTAACCTGGGACAATCCATTCAACTCCAGCAGTCGGTGCTAGACGCCATTCTACAGAGGCTTCCTGTCACCGCAGAATTAGGTATATGCTCGCTTCTTTTCTCCCTGGTTCTTGCGATTCCGCTCGGTATCTACTCTGCCACGCATCGCAACAATTGGATAGACTGGCTTGCAAACGTATCAAGCCTGTTTGGTACAGCTATCCCAGGCTTCGTCTTAGGATTGGTGCTTATTTTCTTTTTCGCCGTCGATATCCGGCTCTTTCCCCCCGGCGGATATGTCTCATTCGATGAAGATGCGCCTGGCAATATCCATGATCTCATTCTCCCCATGGTTACACTAGGAGCAGGGGCTGTCGCATTAAATATGCGGCAGATTCGCGCGAGTATGATTGAAGCGCTCAGTCAAGACTACATACGCACAGCGCGAGCCAAGGGGTTATCAGAAAGGCGGGTGTCCTACCTTCATGCCTTAAGAAATGCCATTATTCCTGTGCTCACAATTGTTGGGCTGCAGGTGGGAACAATACTCGCAGGGGCATTTGTCATAGAGACTATTTTTCTCTGGCCAGGTATAGGTCAATTAGCAGTTACCAGCATTCTAGCCAAAGATTATCCTGTCGTCCAGGGGGTAGTACTGCTCTCAGCGCTTTCATACATGGCGGCCAATTTACTTGTTGACATCTGCTATGCAGTTCTTGATCCGCGCATACGTTTCGATAAGAGGTGAAGCAGCAAGCTCATCAAGAGTATTACGGCAAGAGTACATCTCAGGAGCATAGTGTGGCTATACCAACAGACTTTAGAGAAGACGCGGAGGAGATAGAAACTCAACTGTCTATGACAGGCGCAGGCCGGTTCACTCGCATAGCGCAGGCATTCCGGCAGGACCCGCGTTTGTGGTTTGGAGTTTTGTTGCTTTTGTTTGTGATAGCTGCTATCTTCGCACCCATCATCAGTCCTTACTCACCATTACTGTACCATCCATCTATTACTGGACAGAGGCCAAGTCTGGCACACCTGCTGGGAACCGATGGGCTTGGGAGGGATCAACTGAGCCGCGTTATCTATGGGACACGCATCTCACTTTCGGTGGGTATCGCCACCATACTCATAGGAGGGGTGCTTGGCACTCTCCTGGGTATAATCGGCGCCTATCTCAAAGGATGGGTTGACCAGATCATTACAATGGTGGTCGATGCGCTTCTATCTTTCCCTTCACTGATCCTTGCACTGGCCATTGCCGCTGCATTGGGGCCAAGCATTATTAATGTCGTGATTGCTTTAGCCGTTGTGCGCATCCCTATCTATGCTCGTATTGCTCGCGGTCAGACGCTCCAGGTAGCTGCACAGGACTATGTGACGGCTGCCGAGGTCAGTGGATCAACGACAGGGAAAATCATGTTTCGTCATATTCTGCCCAACATTTTCAGCCCGCTACTTGTTCAGGCAACTCTCTCTATTTCATTCGCGATCCTCGATGAATCGGTGCTCAGCTTCTTAGGCCTGGGCGCGCAGCCTCCCACACCAGAGTGGGGGGCTATGATCAGCGATGCTCAGCCATACCTCAACAGTGCTCCATGGATGATGTTTGGCCCTGCCCTGGCTATTATTTTAATCGTGCTCAGCCTCAATATCCTGGGCGATGCGCTGCGAGATCGCCTCGATCCCAGGGACATGATACGTGCGAGCGCACCTGCACAGAAGTGAGCTGGATTATTCTGACAGTGGGGGCATACTAATATACCTTAGCGTGCCCTAAGTCTTACAGAAAAACGAGTGCGAAAGCCCCCATGATTCATCCGGGGGATGAAGCGCCGTTCCGTGGTTGGGGAGGCGAGGGGTGCACGCTGCGAACGGCGATGAGATGCTTGACAGAGGCGGAAAAGCCTGTTATGCTCAGAATAGATGTTCTAGGCTAAGAAGAAGCGTGAGGCTGATGGGCACCAAGCAAACCAAAAAGAGCCAGCCACCCAAACAGATAACGCCAACGTTTCTGCTCGAACTGCCCCTCCAGGTTGAGGCAGGCCAGGCCAAACGCCTGCGTGCCCACCTGGAAGCAGGGCGTCAGTTCTACAATGCGGTGCTCTCAGCCGGACAAACGCGTTTGCGCCACATGCAAGCCGACCCTGCCTGGCAGGCAGCGCGTGCTCTTCCACGCACGCGACCCGAGGTGAGGCAGGCAGCCTTCTCTGCGCTGCGCACCCGGTATGGCTTTTCCAACTATGCCTTTCAGGACTTCGCCAAAGCCCTGCGGGTCTGTTGGCTGGCCGACCACCTCGATGCTGTGCTGGCCCAGCGCCTGGCGACCCGTGCCTATCAGGCGCTCAATCGCGTTTGTGTCGGAGAAGCCAAACGGGTGCGCTTCAAGAGTCGTGGACGCGGGCTGTCCAGCATCGAGAACAAACGCAACGATACCGGACTGCGCTTTGTGCTGCAAACCCCGCACGAAGGCCATGCAGGCTATCTGCTCTGGCACGATGACCGGCTGGCGGCGCTCATCAACTGGAACGATCCGGTGGTCAAGCATGGCCTCTCGCACCGCATCAAATATGCCCGTCTGATCAGACGCCCTGCTTCCAGCCCACGCGCACACGGCGCTGACAGGCAGGGAGAGCGCTACTCTGTGCAGTTGATCCTGGAAGGGGTGCCCTACCAGAAGCCGAAGCATGCCGTCGGCAGCGACACCATCGGTCTGGACCTGGGTTCTGCCAGCATCGCCATCGTCCCACGGAAAGCCGAAGCCCGGCTGGAGCCGTTGTGCGCTGAACTGCACCCGGAGGAACAGGCCATCCGTCGTCTCCAACGCCAGATGGAGCGGCAGAGGCGTGCGAACAATCCACTAGTTAACAGTAGTGCCGATTGATTCCCTCTGAATGACCCATTTTTGCGCTTCGACAGATGAAAGGACACGTCTGTCATTGACGCTTATCCAGGGCACTTGGAATCACCAGTATAATAGAAAGAGAAGATGA
>WNFX01005266.1_pt1 | contig 22913 bp, 24 predicted proteins | sample 5400111 | NCBI WGS metagenome assembly WNFX01 (sample SAMN13153363, study PRJNA577476) | soil metagenome | isolation source: 40 cm soil or saprolite under grassland replicate 1 | place: USA:California | collected 2016-06-15 | reverse complement strand
GACAATCCCTCTTCTAACAGGGAGCCTCGCCTGCCTCACCGGAAACCCGGAAACATCCCGCAGACCAGCAGGTATCACCCACAGTAACCACGAACGGCTCGTGCCCCGCATCGCTTCGCCCTAAAGCCCGTGGTATTGGCCATAGGGGCGGCGGATGATCGGGAATATTTGCCCCCATTTCGCGAACGGCGAGGATCGACCCGCCCGGGCACCCGGCTCGGCTGGCCAAGGCACATGTGTTTCCTTACAGACGGTGAGACCGCGAAGCTCGCACGGCATGCGAGATCCGCCGTTCGGTGCGGCGATAGGAACAACGACGATCCAGACCTGAGACGTGCATAACTGGCATTCTGGCGGTATGGAAGGCCGGGTCGATCTTGATCAGGTAGCCGGGCTGATCTCGTGGCATGCCCTGGCATGGCAGGCGGCCGGCTCGATTACTCGTCCGAGCATGACGAGAAGACGACGACGGTGCTAGGGCCACTGCCCTTAACTTCCCGGTGTTATATGCGCTTATGTCTTGTTCCTGGCCCTGTGTTGCGTGTTGGTCACGATGCGGCAGGTCGGGCATGTGATGCTGTGAATGCAACAAAGCCCCTGATACGACGCGTGGTGTCGAGCCATCAACGTCGTGCCGAGGAGCTTTGTTGTCTGGTCAGTTTGCCATGGTTCTTTCGCCTGCGCCCATTGTTCCCGCTGGTCAGGACGGAGATGAAGCGGGTCTGGCGGAGGCGGGGGGCCTGCTGGCGCAGGCTGCGGCTGGTCCCGGGTTCTGGGAGGACCTACTCGGGGAGCTGCGCCGGGAGGGCCTGATCGCGGAATTGCTCGCGGACGGGGTGATCGCCGAGGCGGTGGCGCAGGCAGAGCACGGGCACAAGCTGGACCGGGCGCTGACCGCCGAGGTGACCGTGATGTGCGTCCTGGTGGGAGCACTGTTCCCGGATCAGGGTTATGACCTGGTCCTGGCAAGGACGTTCGCGATGCCGGGCCTGCCGGTGAAACCAGGCACGGTCACCCCGTCCGGCCCTGCGCTGTCCAGGGCCCGGGTCCTGCTGGGCGAGCAGGCGATGCGGCGCATCTTCGAGATCGATGCCGCCCGCGCCGACGCGGATCTGGGCATCGGCGCGGCCTGGCACGGGATGGAGGTCACCGCGATCGACGGCACCACGATCGAGCTGTTCGGCAACGATGAGCTGGCGGAGGCATTCGGGGTGCCGTCCGGCGGGACCAAGCCGAAGCTGCGCATCGCCGCGCACGCGCGCACCGGCTCCCGCCGCTGGATCGCCGCCGCGGTCGGCGGCTACCTGGACGGGGAGAACACCCTGGCCGATGAGCTGGAGCAATCGTTCACCGAAGGCATCCTCAACACCGCTGACCGGGGGTTCTTCTCCATGGACCGGTGGATCCGGTTCTCCGCCCGCGGCGCGCACCTGGCCTGGCGGGTCAAGAACGGCGCCAAGTCCGTCCCGTTCAAGACCATCAAGACGCTCAAGGACGGATCAGAACTCGTGCTGCTGCGCGAATCGGATTCCATGCTCAGCAAGCGGCGCCGCGAGCACGGGGACAAGACCCTGCCCCGGCTCCCGGACACCGTCGCGCGGCTGGTCAGCTTCACCGTCACCACCCGTACTGCCCGCCGCGTCAAGACCAGCGTGATCAAGGTGCTCACCACGCTGCTGGACCCGCAGGAGTTCCCGGCATCCGAGATCGCCGCGCTCTACGCGCAGCGGTGGCAGGTCGAGATCGCGTTCTTGCACTTGAAGAAGACCGTCAAGGGCACCGGCCGCACCCTGCGCGGACGCTCGGTCCCCCTGGCCCGGCAGGAGGCCTGGGCACTGCTGCTGATCCACAACATGACCGCGACGATCGCCGCCCGCGCTGCCGGGCAGGCCGGCATCGACCCGCGCCTGATCTCGTTCACCGCCGTGCTCGCCTTGATCCGCGGCCACGTCACCGCCGATACCTGCTGCCCGCACTGCGGCAAGCGCCCCGCCAGCGGAAACGACCCCATCGCCCTACTCGTCAACCAGGTCCTCGCTCAGCCCGCCCACCGGGACCGGCCTGCCCGGACCTCCGGCAGGACAGCCTTCCAGCGGCAGCACTGGCACACCGAAGAGGTCACATACACCATAACGATCGCGCCGTCGAATCTCCCGAAAGCGAACATACGTCCCGGAAGTTAAGGGCAGTGGTGCTAGGGCTGTCGTCCAAGCGGGAGATCACCAGGACCAGCATCCGGATCCGCTTTGCGTCCATAACCATCGCGTGGCTATGGCTGCCTGAAAACACTCGGTGTTTCGGTAACAGACCCGGCCGCTGAGCCTGCGAGGTCGTCGCGCCCGCCGCCCCGGACCACATGGACCACACGCGGCGGCAGCCTGGGGTTCGCCGGTCAGGCAGCAGTTCTAGGCCGTCCGCTGCGTCGGCCAGATCTTCTCGCTACCTGGGTGCCTGGGTCAGCTGGCGTCCTCGGGCGGCTTGACCTCGCGGCGCAGGATCTTCCCGGTCGGGCCCTTCGGCAGCTCGTCGACCAGCCAGACCTGCCGCGGGTACTTGTACGCGGCGATCTTGTCGCGGGCGAACGCGCGCAGTTCCTCCGGGGTCGCGCTGGCGTCCGGCTTCAGCGCCACGGCCGCGCCGACCTCCTCGCCGAGATTGTCGTGCGGGATCCCGATCACGGCCACCTCGGCCACCGCCGGGTGCTCGTGCAGGACTTCCTCGATCTCGCGCGGGTAGACGTTGTAGCCGCCCCGGATGATCATGTCCTTCTTGCGGTCGACGATGTAGAAGTAGCCGTCCTCGTCGACCTTGGCCAGGTCCCCGCTGCGGAACCAGCCGTCGGTGATCGCCTCGGCGGTGGCCTCGGGCTTGCCCAGGTAGCCCTTCATCACGTTGGGGCCCTTGATGGCGATCTCGCCGATCTCTCCCTCGGGAACGGGCTGTCCCTGGTCGTCGACCAGGCGCATCTGTACGCCCTCGACCGGGACGCCGATCGAACCCGGCTTACGGGGCCGGTCCGGGAGGTTGAACGACGCGACCGGTGAGGTCTCAGACAGCCCGTAGCCCTCCAGGATGACGCAGTCGAACTTCTCCTCGAACCCGCGCAGGATCTCCAGCGGCAGCGAGGCGCCGCCGGAGATGCAGGTCCGCAGCGTCGCGGTCTGGGCCGGGTCGCCGCCGGGGCTGTGCAGCATGGCGGCGTACATGGTCGGCACGCCCTCGAAGATCGTCACCGCGTCGCGCTGGATGATCTCGAGTGCCCTGGCCGCGTCGAACCTGGGCAGCAGGGTCAGCGTGCCCCGGCCGCGACGGTCGCGTTCAGCCCGCAGGTCAGGCCGAAGACATGGAACAGCGGCAAGCAGCCCATCGTCACGTCGTCCGTGCCGTTCTGCAGCAGGGTCCGCGCGACGATATCGGCGTTGCTGGTCATGTTGGCGTGGGTGAGCTGGGCGCCCTTCGGCTTGCCGGTGGTCCCCGAGGTGTACAAGATGACCGCGTCGTCCTCGCCGCCCCGGCCGGACGGTTCGCCGGCGAGGGCGTGCCCGGCTAGCAGGCCAGCCAGGTCGGCGGTCTCGGCCACCAGGACCTGGGCTCCGGCGTCGGCGGCGCCCTTGGCTGCCTCGCCGACCGCGGTGTGCCAGGCCAGCAGCACCCTGGCGCCGGAGTCGCTCAGGTAGTAGCCGATCTCCCGGCTCTTGAACAGCGGATTCATCGGCACGACGACGGCCCCGGCGGCCAGCGCACCGTAGAAGGCGACCGGGAACGCCGGGACGTTCGGCAGCATGATCCCCACCCGGTCCCCGGGCTCCACCCCCGCCTCGGTCAGCAGCGTGCTCATCCGCCCGGCGGCCTTGCGCAGCTCAGCGTAGCTGAGCACGAAATCATCCAGCCGGATCGCGGGATGGCCGGGGTGGCGGGCGGCTGAGTGCTCGAGGAGAGAACTAAGGTTCGCCAGGTCCTCGTCCGGATAAGCCATTCCTGTCCCTCCCCTTTACGCGGCTGATCACTAGCCACGACTGCCCCGGCCTGACCAGCCAGGTGCTGATCGGAGTATGGACCTCGGCGTGTCAACCATCGCACGGCGGCGTCTGAACAGGAAGGCCGCTGCGGCCAGGGCCCGGCCAGGCCCTCGAGAACCCTGAGCTCAGCGGTTCGTTCCTGCGGCGGACCCACCAGGCCGCCGGCAATGGGCATCAACGGCGTGAGCGTCTGGGCTGTGAAACGCTCGCACGCGTCCTTCGACTCGTAGATCGCCGAAATGAGAATTCCGCCTTCGGTGGGGCCGCCGCCGAGGAAAAGCTCCGGGCGTTTCCCTCCCGCCGCCTTCGTGACGGCCTCCAGGCTGCTTGGTACTGCTCTTCGGTGCCACCCGGCCAGAGGTGCGTCAGGAAATAAGCACAACTGCCGCACGAATCGTACGAGATCACCACATGGTCGCCGGGCCGGAGCCCCGCGATCCCCGTCCCAGGGCCTCGATCACGCCCGCTCCCTCGTGGCCGAGAATAACCTGCTGCCCCGGGCCAGGCATGTCCTGGCCCGGGGCAGCAGGTCGGTGTGACACAGGCCCGTACCCGACACCCACACCCTACTAGGCGGTAACCGTTACCCTGATCGATTCAGCCGTCTCCGTTCGTCGCCCTGCTCCCATCAGTCGCTGCTCGACCGCACTTGATCATGAAGGAGCGGCAGTGATCGAGGCTGACGATCCGATATGCGTGTCGGCCGCTTTGCTCTTGAGGTTTCCCGGTAAGAACATTATTAAAGAAAGACAAGCCAGATACTCTTGTATACGCGACCTAATAAGTTGGCGGATACTGCAAAAGAGACCTCAGCTCCGGCCGCTCTTGCCCGGTGACCTGGCCGCGATGGACCCACATATTCAGCCAGGCCGCGACGGTGGACATTCGGGAGGTGCCCGTACATGGACTTCGAGTTGACCGATGAGCAAGAGCTGGTCCGGGAGGCGGTACGGGAGTTCGCCGAGTCCGAGCTGGCGCCGGTCGCGGCCGAGATCGACCGTGATCACCGCTTTCCCTGCGAGGTCGTCCCGAAGATGGCGGCCCTTAATCTCATGGGCATGCCCTACCCCGAGGAAGTGGGTGGCGCCGGGGCGGATTACGTGAGCTACATAATCGCGCTTGAGGAAATCTCGAGGGCGTGCGCGACCACCGCCGTCATCATGACGGCTCACACCACGCTTGCCACCTGGCCGATCTTCAAGTTCGGAACCCAGGCCCAGAAGGACGGGTACCTTCATGACATGGCGTCCGGCCGCCGCCTGGGCGCTTTCGCCCTGACCGAGCCCGCCGCGGGCACCGATGCCGGCGCTGGCACCGCCACGGCGGTGCGGAGCGGGGACGAGTACGTTCTCAACGGATCGAAGATCTTCATCTCCAACGCCCCGTACGCCGAGATCTATATCGTCTTCGCGAAGACCGATCCGGCGCAGGGAACGCGCGGGATGAGCGCGTTCATCGTCGAGCAGGACACCCCCGGGTTCTCCGTCGGCGAGGCCGAGCACAAGCTGGGGATCCGCGGTTCCAGCACTCCGCCCCTGTACTTCGCCGACTGCCGTATCCCGAAGGACGCGCTGCTGGGCGGGGAGGGCAACGGCTTCAAGGTCGCGATGCAGACCCTCGATGGCGGGCGGATCGGCATCGCCGCGCAGGCGCTGGGCATAGCCCAGGCCGCGCTGGACGCGTCGGTCGCCTACGCGAAGGAGCGGGTCCAGTTCGGCAAGCCGATCGCGACCCTGCAGGCCATCCAGTGGATGATCGCCGACATGGCCACCGAGGTGGACGCTGCCCGGCTCCTTGCCTACCGCGCCGCGTCGTGCATAGACAACGGCCGCCCGTATTCCACGGAAGGGGCGATGGCCAAGCTGTTCGCGTCGGAGACCGCCACCCGGGTGGCCGGCAAGGCCATCCAGATCCATGGCGGATACGGTTACACGGAAAGCTATCCGGTGGAGCGGAATTGGCGCGATGCCAAGATAACCGAGATTTACGAGGGCACGTCCGAGGTGCAGCGCATGGTCATAGCCAGAAGCTACCTGCGGTGAGAATAATCGCCACATGGAGCGCTGGACGTGGGCGCGCCGCGGGTGAAGGCTGCCGCCGCCGAGCGCATCACCGCGCTGCGTGAGGCCAGGATCTGCCTCGCTACCGCCCACGTGGCCCTGAAACAGCACTATCCCCGCGGCGGGCCCGGCGCCCAGTTCCGCGGGGAATAGCGCTCCGTCACTTACCGCTGGAAGACGTAGGTACCTGGTGCGGGACCCAGCGGCCGGAACCTCGCGCTGCCCAGCGTGCGCGTGGCTTGCTTCATGTCGCCGCTGCGGTCCGCCAGCCACGTGGTGTAGTCAGGCCACCAGCTGCCCTGCACCGTCTCGGCGTGGGCCAGCCATTCGCGGTGATCGGGCGGGTTGCCGGGCGCGAGCCGGAAGGTCGCCTTCGGGTTCGACGGCGGGTTGACCAGGGCGGCGATGTGCCCGCTGTTGGAGAGCACGAACCGGATGTTGCTGCTGCCGAGTAGCTGGGTGGCGCGATAGGCCGACGGCCAGGGCGAAATATGGTCGTCGATGCCCGCCACGACGTAGCTGTCGACGTCGATCGTGGACAGATCGACGGGGGAACCGAGCATGCTGGCCGCACCCGGCTTGGTCAGCGCGTTGCTCATGGCGATCTCGATGAAGTTGCGGTGCAGTGCCGCAGGCATCCTGGTGTTGTCGGCGTTCCAGTACAGGATGTCGAACGCCGGCGGGGGCTTTCCCTGCAGGTAGTTGTTGATCCAGTAGTTCCAGATCAGGTCATCGGGCCGGAGCCAGGCGAACACCTCGGCGAGGGTGCGCCCGTCCATGTAGCCGCGGGCGCGGGAGGCGAGGATAGACGCCTTGGCACTGCCCTCGTCCATCAGCGACACCGTCGTGCCCGCCTCCGTCATGTCCAGCAGCGTCACGCCCAGGCACAAGCTGGCGACCTGATCGAGCTGCCCGGTCGCGCTCAGGTGCGCGCCGACCATGGAGGTGAGGATGCCGCCGGCACACAGGCCGATGATGTTGATCTTGGGGGCCTTGGTGATTTCGCGCGCCGCGCTCATCGACTCGATGACGGCATCGCCGTAGGTGTTCAGATCCCAGTGCCGGGCATGCTTGCCGGGATTGCGCCAGGAGATCACGAAGACCTGATATCCCTGCGCCACAAAGAACTCGAGCATGCTGCGGCCGGGCGCGAGGTCGGCGATGTAGTACTTGTTGATCATCGGCGGGACCATGAGGAGCGGGAACTGGTGCACGGTGGGTGTGGTGGGCTTGTACTGGATGAGCTCGAAGACGTCGGTGCGGGCCACCACCGCCCCCGGCGTCACCGCGAGGTCCGCGCCGATCTCGAACGCGTCGGGTGCCACCATCGTCGGGATGCGCGGGGGAGAGGCCATATCCGAGACGAAGGCACGGGTACCCCGGACCAGGCTCAGGCCGCCGCTGTCGATGTACGCCTTCCACGCGGCCGGGCTGAGGTACGGGTTGTTGCTCGGCGCGGACGCGGCGATGAGATTGGTCAGCACGAACTTCAGGCGTGTGTTGTCCCGCCAGTCCAGCTCGGCATCAGCCAGCAGCTCCCCGGCGCTCTGCCCGACGGCCAGGTACGTCTGCAGGGTGCGCTTGAGCAGCGGGTTCTCACTCCACGCAGGATCGGAGAACCGGCGGTCGCGGCGCTGCGGAGCGGTCGCCGAGCGGCCCGCCGCGATGCTGGCCAGCTCCGCGGCCAGCTTCCCGTACCGCGCGGCCACGGTCGCCGGACGGCTGGCCAGCCGGACCGCGTAGCGCGTCATGCTGGCATCCGGCCAGAACCTGCGCAGCACGCCCACAGTAGCGTGGGGCAGGAGCAGATCCAGCGCGCCGGCGCCGACTGACTCAGCTCCGCCGGTGTTCGCTGACTCACCAGCCGTGCGCGTAGTGTTCCTCGTCGCGTCGGTAGGAGTTGCAGCCGCCACGGTGATCACATCCTTCCCGTCACCATGTGAAACTGGCCATACTCCGGCAAGACAGAGCGCCGGAGCCAACCTCGTTTCAGTCAGACACGGCGATCCGGACATCCGTAGAGTCGACCGGCCTGACCGGGAGGGACGTTGGTCCGCTCGACAGGACCGGGCGCAGGTCCGGGCGCGCTCAGCGAGGCCGTCAGTCGCCGGAGCGGATGTCGCAATCGTCGTCGTCGACTGCGTGGATGGCCGCCTCCTCCGCGGTCGCCGTACCGCCGTCGATTCCGGCGTCGTGTGCGACCAGGTCGGCATGGTCGTCCGGATGGGCTTCCTCATCCTCGGCTACCAGCCGCCCCTGCCCGGGGTCCGGGCCGTCATCGAGGAGGAGCCCGTCCACGTCCTCATCCCCCGCGTCCTCGTCCCCGCTGATGTCCTCGGGCTGCTCATCGTCGATGTCCAGGGAGGTGCCGGCTCCTCCTCGGCTAGCAACTGCTCACGGACTTACCTGACTCCTGCTCGTCGGCCGTGGAGCCGAACCAATGTGCCGCCGCGGACGCCGGGCAACCCCAGCCGGGACGCCATGCCTTCGGCCTGCAGGCCACCTATCGGCGAGCCCGCTCATGCGTTCTGACCGCCCGCGTCGGCGCGTCCAGATCTGGATGATCTGCGTGCCGCTGCCCGCCGCGTGGGCACCGCTCTCAGCCGCCCGGATTCGGCGATCCGTGCGAAGGCTAGCCGGGGACCGGGTGGCGTTCGGTAATCAGCGCGGCAGCCAGCCGTAAGCATGACTGCCTGTACTGGATTCAGGGCGGCCTTCGGTGCCTGGATGGCATTCCAGGCTGGCGGCACGCCCGCAAAGAAGCCCAGATACGCGAGGGAGTGGTCATCGCCGGTGTGTGCTGTCCCGGCGGGCGGCCAGCCGCCAGCGGTCATCTTCTGCGTTCAGGGCACCACCCGCGCCGCCGATCGAACCCCGCAGCAGCGCCTGGGCATGGAGCAACGTCCACAGGCGCATGGCCAGGCGGCTCTTGCTCCGGTCGGCCGCGTCCGTGTCAGCGGCGCCGGCGGCATGCCGGGCTGGCCGGATCCCCGTCTCAGTCATCTGTTGTCCTTGACGTGTCAATGGTGAAAATTGCTGGCGAATTCAGGGAGACGCAGCCGCTACGGCAGGCGAGCCCTCATAGGGATGCCGTATGCGGCCAGGCGTCCGCGGGCAGGGCAAGCGCGAAGCCGGTGCCTCACGCCAGCCTGGTTCTTCGAACCCGGGGAGCCAGGGATCAGGCGCGCCGAAGAAAAGGGAACTACCGGCCGCGGCGGATCACCGGGCAGCAGCCGAAAGGTTCGCGACGCCTGGCTAGAAGGCCATATCGCCGGGGGTTCTGCGCCGCTCTTAGCTGGCGCGTCCCAGGCGGTTTACGTCCCTGGGAGCAGAAACCGGGCGCCTTGCCGGAGCCTTACGGCAGACAGACTCGAGAGCTCGCATTACCCTGCTCCAGTCGCTGGTGAGCGTTAACTACGACCACGTTCGCATGGTCATGGGCATGCGGTCCACCCATTTATCGCGCTGCCCCGCACCGCATGCCCACGCTCGAGCAGCGCATGAACCGCCCGGCCACATGGCCGCCCCGCTCGACATCACTTTCTGTGACATGCCCCGTTCCTGGCTCACGCGCACCGCACCGCCGTTAGGTATGGTCGCAGTGTCCGCGGTGCTTACCAGTTGAGGCGTGCAGATCACGTCGATCTGTGTGCAGTGGCCTGCGCAGTCAATCAAGAAGTCAGGCGCTCTGCGTGCCGGCGGCAACTGAATACTTCGATGCCCATTGACAACCGAGTTGGCGGTATGAAGCCTTCCTGCAGTATTCGGCATCGGTCCAATGTCCGACGGGTTGTCGCAGGGCGTTGACACAGCTGACCCGGCTTAAATTTGGTTCCGCTTACTCGCTGGGACCCGTAGCCCAAGGTCTGTCGGACTCGAAGGCTCGCCTGGAGCCGGAAGCATGAGGCCGTGCCCGCGCGACTGTCACCCGTCGGCTGTGCACCGCGCCACGCCCCGGTAATGCGCGGTCGAAGGAGAGCTCCTGGATCACTGCCCGGCCGTCCATGCCCGCCGGCCCCGCCGTGGCGAGGAGTCTTAAGCCGCTGCTTTGGGTCGCGATGAGCCTGGCGCCATACTCGTTGCCGCCGGGCTCGGCGCGCCACTTGAGCAGGCGCTGATTCCCCGCTCTGCCGGTTGATGTCGTGGCCTTGGCCTGCGGCGCTGTGCATCGCGATGTAACGGCGGCCATCGCCCCCATGCTGGACGCAGGCCGCCGCTGGCGGTCAGGAGCCTGCTGGCGGGGTATCCATGCCGGGTGAACCGTTCGCTGCTGGCCGGTCCCGAAGGCCATCCCTTCCATCCCCTGCTGGTCCCGCTGCCGATCGGTGCCCGGGGTCGTCGACCTGCGGACGATCCGGCGAGGGGCACCCGCCTTCGCCACCGCATGCGCACATCTGAGCCTCAACGCCGCGGCGGCCGTGCTGTTCGCGATCGGCTATGCATGGCGGGCCGGCGATCACGTGGCGCTGGACAAGACCAGGTGGGGCCAGCTTGCGTTGAGCGCAGCCGGCGTGGTATTCCTCATGGCCGCGATATGGCTGGGCAGCAAGCTGACCTACGGCCACGGCATGCGCGTCACCGGCCACGCCGATCTCCACGAGGGGACCACCCGGCACCGGTGATGCCCTGGCACCATCTCAGGCCAGACCGCTGACCGTACATGGTGCAGTTGCACGCGGTGGGCGGCGGTACCGCAGTGACCAGCGATAATCGCCTCGCCTCCGCAGTTCTTCAAGCGCGGGGTTCTCATCACCATCACCTATCCGGTAGGAAGCGCACCGACGCCCCCGAGCCGCCGTTATGCACCGGCGTCGGGCGTGATTTTGTCAAGGCCACGGGGATGCAAATCCGGCCTCTTGCGGCCTGCACGGCGCAGGCAAGCTTTGATCACCCGCATAATGCCGCGGTCCGGATGGTGCGCCGGCGGCGGGATGGGATGCTCTGTTCGTGGGCAGCGAGCTGGCCTGGCGTAACCGCGGGCCGTTTCAGCACGATGGCGGCGATAAAGGGAGGCGGCATGCCGATTCCCCGGGTCGTAAGACGGTGGAACAAGGCCGGGCTGAACCGGGTCACCAGGCACATAGCCCCCTGGGTGCCCGGCTTCGGTGTGGTCGTCCACCCTGGCCGGCGCTCCGGCCGCGAATATCAGACGCCTGTCAATGTGTTCGCCACCGAGGAGGGCTATGTCCTTGCGCTGACCTACGGCCCGGACACCGACTGGGTCAAGAACGTCCTGGCCGCCGGCGGGTGCGAGCTGCGGACACGCGGACGTGCCATCCGGCTGGTCTCACCGCGCCTGTTTCACGACGAGGCCCGGCGCGACATCCGTCCGGTGGAACGGCAGGTATTGCGGGTTCTCGGCGTCGCAGACTTCCTGTCCCTCAAGACCGCACCCGCCGCGCCAACGACCGGCTAGTTGTGAACATCTCAGCACCGGCGCTGGGACAGGACACCTCTCTATCACCCTCCGTCTTCAGCGCTTGTTAGCGCCACGATCCGTACCCGCCGATATGGTCGGCTGCCTTTTCGGTCGCCGTGGCCGCAGGCGCCGCACCGAAGGATTGATCTGTCGCTGCGACGAGGCTGGCCAGGGCCAGTCGGCATGGAACCGTGGGGCCCAGCACCGGGGCAACTTCCGCGCCCTCAGCCATCTGGCGGACAGGCAGGCCGCTGGCCGCTGCCTGCCGGGCTCGGTTCAGCCTGCTGGAATCGGGTCCGCGGTGCCGGTTACCTGAACGCGGTCGTCACCGGCGGCGAGATCGACGAGCAGGCGGCTGGGGCGGCCCATGTCTTGGCCTTGGAGGATCGTGACCCGGGCTGGGACGTCCACCAGGGCCAGGGCGCGCAGGTATCCGCCGAAGGCGGCGGCCGCGGCCCCGGTGGCGGGGTCCTCGACCACGCCGCCGGGAGGGAACGGGTCGCGGGCGTGAAAGACAACCGGGCTTTCGGCCTGCACAAGGTGCACGGTGGTCCAGCCTTGCCCGGCCATCAGCATCTCCAGGGCCGGGTAGTCGTAGTCCAGGGCGGCCAGCAGGGCCCGGTCGCGCACGGCGAGGATCAGGTGGTCGTTGCCGGCGTAGGCGACGTGCGCGGGATATCGCGGGTCGAGGTCCTCGCCGCGCCAGCGCAGCGCGGTCAGCGCCGCCTCCAGCTCCGCGGCCTGGGCCGGGCGGGTGCGCGTGGGGACGCTGGTCAGCGTCGCGGTCAGCCCGGCCGGGCCGGGGCTGGTCCGGACGCGACCGGGCCGGCCAGGGTGTCGAAATGCAGCAGCCCCGGGCCGTCGCGTTCGGCGATCGCGACCGCGGCCGCGATCGTGGCGTGACCGCAGAAGGCCACCTCCGCCCTGGGGCTGAAGTACCGGACCCGGTACTGCCCGGCCCCGCCTGCCGCCTCGGCGAACGCGGTCTCGGAATAGCCGATCCGGGCAGCGATCGCCAGGCGCGCGGCTTCATCCAGGCCCGCAGCGTCCAGCACCACTCCGGCGGGGTTGCCGCCCCCGCCATGGTCGGTGAACGCTGCATAGCGCAGCACAGCGGAACCCCGAGCCGCCCCCGGCGCTGGCGTCGTGCCGCCGATCTCATTCATCAGTACCTCCACCGGCCATCTTGGCGCGAGCGATCCATCGGCTCCCAGCATGATCCATGCCGGGAGCCGTCGGGAACCGGCCAGGGCTGCGGCGCGTGCCCGTAACGCTAAGTTACCCATGGCATGATCACCAGCTTCCAGAAGTTGGCACTCGGGCCAGCCCGTGTCTGATCTCCAAACAAGCCGTGCCGCTTGGAGTAGGCGGTCGGCATGGGACTGCTCGATCAATGGCATCACGCTAAGTGACAGAAACGACTAGGGAGAACGCCCGCCGAGCCGCCGATCTGTAGTGCGTCCTGAAAGGGGAGTGAGGCGATGTAGAAGGTCGCCGGCACGAACCGTGCTGTGCCAGTGATGGAGGTAGGTCCTCCGGGTTCGCCGTGCAGGCGGGGAGCCCAAACCACCGCAAGCTGCGCCGGTTAAGAGCCGGGGTGGTGAGCGTTGCGGGCACCTCTTCTCGCAGCACGGAGACGGCGAGAACTTGTACATACGGCGAAGACTTCTGCCCGTCGTCATCGGGTACGTGACCGCGATCCTGACCGGGCTCGTCGTGCCTCAAGTGGCGGTTGCGTTGTTCTTCGGCATCGCGGTGTACCAGGTTGTGCCGTTCCGGGAGGTCGCGCGGCTGTTCCGGCGTTCATAACCCCGCCGGCAGGCCGCTGGCCCAGGACAGGAAACCGCTCCGGATCCCGGCCGCCGCCGTCAGCCAGTGCTGCAGTTCGGCCACGAGACCGGTGTCGCCGGCGGCCACGCGGCTCACCTGGATACCTGAAAGGAGCCCCAGCCTACTGCCCGGCGCCCGCTTCCTCCTCCGCCATCTCGGCCTCGGCCACCATAATTTCGAAGCCCAGAGCCCTGAGGATATGGCCGGCAGCCGCTACGACCCTTGGCGTGCCCACAACCGGGGCAACCCCGATCATGACTGCCTGGATGTCATCGGCGGTGACCCCGCTGTCGGCGGCAGCACCGGCGTTGGCCAGATAGGAGGCGGGTGGTGCGTCCACCGCGATCAGAGCGGCAATCCGGACGAGCATCAGCTCACGCGGCACGAGAGTATTGTGCTCCAGGGACGCGGCGGTGATGTCGGCGAGCGTGTCGAGGACGGGTGTTTCAGCAGTCATGGAACCCCCAAGGCTGATGCGGAACGCGCGCTTAGTGGCGCAGGTCAGATACTGGAACAGTTCAGCGCAACCCCTGACCGGCGGGCATCACCCTGGATGGGTGAGCTTCACATACTGGCCCAGCGACATGGCCGCCGTGCCGGGCATCAACCTAGCCCCGGGCTACGGCATACCGCTCGCGGTGGTTCCGTGGTCAAGCGAGGAAGGAGCGCCTCAGATGCCGGAATGGGACTTTGTGGCGATGGGCCAGGTGGGCCTGACCGGCTGGGCCAGGGCCGCCGCTCACCCGGTCGCCCGCTGGATCGCCCGCAGGACCGGACGGCCGGAGGCGGAGAACCTGTCGCTGATCGGTGCGGCGTTCCTCGCGACCACACTGATCGGCTTCCTCCGCGATGTCGATGCCGTCATCGCGGCGGGGCGAACCGCCCCTCAGCCAGCGAATGACCCTCCGGCCGGCGCATAGGACGGGCCGTGGGGCGCCGTCATCACCTCTCAGTCGGGCCAATTCCGGGCGGTCTTGCGGATCCCCCAAATCGTGGGCATCGCCCTGATCTGCGGCGTTCCCGGAGGGTTCCCCAAACGAGACACCTCAAGTCCGCCATCCGAACGTATGTGATCTCGCAGATTGCGCGTCGAGCGGCGAACCGCCATCAGACGCCCGGCTGAGCTGAGGCCGCCCCGAACTGGCCGATCTGGGTGCCGTCCTGCGATACGAGAGCCACCCCACGACCCGCTCCGAGTCGGCGTTCCGGATCAGGCTCGTCGAGAGGCCCCCGGTGCCCCGTATTACGTTCCGTAAATCCGAGGTGGTCCTGTGATAGGCGCTGAGCCGCCGCGTCACACCGGAATTCCCCGCCGTGGGGGCAGACCAGCCCGGCAGACGATACCTGGTCAGGCCCGTGGCGCGTACTCAATCGAGTCGAACGGCCAGTCGCGTTCCAGCCATGCGCGGACCGCGCGGTACAGCACCGGGTCGAGCGCCGCGCGGTCCGCGCGCACCCAGGAACGGACGACCGCATGCCATCCGCCCGTGCTGCGGCGGCCCGGGTCCTGGCCGGACGGCGGGTAGATGTAGACGCAGCCGATGACCTCGCCCGTGGTGGTGCTGAGCACGGTGTAGGTGAATCCGCGGCGCCCGGCGAAGTCCTGCGCGTGGCGCTCGAGATCGCGGAGGTTCTCCGCCAGGCTCATCTCGTGTGGCCAGTCAGCCCCGGCGAATCCCGGTGTCGCCCGGATGTGGCCGATGCTGGCCGTCCATGCGGCGTAGTCCGCGGCGTTGTGCTGGGACCCGAGCGGTTCCAGCCGGAACTCCCTGGCCGTGAGCCCGCCGGGAACCGCGAAATCCGCCGGGACGAACAGCTGATCACCCATCAGGCGATGCCAGCCTCACGACCACCCCACTCGCCCCGCCGCAACGGGACTCCTCCGCAGCGGGCCGCCCCGGGCACAGGGCCGCCGGGGGCAGCCTCCGAGCTTGCCGACGGCCGCAGTCACGTTCCGTGAAAGCTTCCAGCGCCAGGCCACACGCAGTTCCGCCGATCTGCTCGGCAACCCGGCTGCCCAGGCGGTCGCGTTGAGCCACGCCGTAGCGGATGTTCTGTGTCGGGTCACCTCGCAGCCCCATGGCCGACCAGCGCCCGGATCTGATGAGCGTGTGTCCTGTCACAGGCGCTGAAGGCACAGAGGCCGTCGTAGCGGGGCGCCGTCTACTAAGCCTTTGACTTGGATGCGGGCGCGCAGATCAGCGTTCGCTTGCAGCACTGAACGATCCTGGTGCGACCTAACGGCAGGAGTTGCCAACCTGGCGCGACTCAGCCTCCGGTATTCAGCATGAGTGGTGACTTCGGACTCTGCTGATCTTGGCATGGCCGTGAGCTGGGATTTTGCGGCTGAGTGCCTGGTAGCGCCATGATGGTGTACCTGATCGGTGCCGGAGCGCGGCTGCGCGGTTCGTGTGCGGGTCCCGAGTTCAATTTCCGCATCACTGGCGTACCGCGCGGCCGGGTCACGAACAGACCCACGCCCCGGAGTATGCGGGGCACGACATCTACTATGGTCGCTGGAGCATCGGCACTCGGTATTCAGGGCCGGGCTGGCACCTCGAGTCCAGGCCCAAGCAAGTCAGTCCCACCAGAATTCCCATGAGTTGATCCCGACCAGGCGGCTGGCGTATCCGGTCAGGGTATGCGGGTGGCCTTGCCAGATGTTGTCCGGGCAGAAGGCGAAGTGCTCGGCGGCGACGGGCAGGGCCTCGTCCAGGGTGACCGGGGGTGCGGCGACGCTCACGTACAGGTCGGCGAAGCCGACCCCGACGACGCGGGCGCCGAAGCGGTCCTCCCAGCTGCGCACGATGGCCGCGATCTGCCCCGTGTCGCTGGTGTAGTTCAACGGCCCTGTCCAGCCCGTGGCGGCGAGGGCGTCCGCCCCTCGCCCGGAGGCGACCAGCCCCAGCCGCAGGGGCCGTTCCTGGGAGAGCAGGTGAGCGGCGTACTGAAGGGCCATCGAGTCCGGGTCGGCCGCGAGCTTCCTGTCCGGGGCGAGGCCCGGCCACCGCGTGCCGTAGGGAGCGGTCACCGCATGGCGCTCCGCTGCGTTCATCAGCGGATCGGAGCCGGGATCGTAGCTGGTGTAGTCTGCCCACCATCCGGCCAGCAGGCTTGCCGGGTCATGGATGTCCGCAGGGGTGCTCCGCTCGAAGGACAGCTCGCCTGATTCCCAGGGCCTGAATCCCTCGTCGTGCTGCAGCGGCTCCAGCAGCAGGGGCCATAGACCCGAACGGCTCCTGTCCGCGTACGCCTGCGCCCACAGCCTCTCCGAGGCAGGCCCATCGCTCATCCACAGTGCCGGGCGGCCCGCGCCATCATCGCCAGACCGCACGATCCGCCCAGGAGGCAGTGCGTCCGGCAGAACCCGGTTTCCCGTTCCCTCGGCGAAAAGGTCGGCCAGTTGCCCGGAGACAGGCACATCAGGATCCACCGGTGCACCCTATGCCGTGAAACGACGGTTCAAACGGCGAAGAGCGCTTTGGTTCCGGGAGATCATGCGGTAACCACACGCACGCTCTCCCCGGACTGTCGTCTGGTAATGGCTTTGCGTGGCCGCACCGGCGGCTCGCGGCCGGTTTCTGCTGAACTACCGGGGCCGGGCCTGGCCCGGCTTCCCGGATTCAGCCTGGCCAGGAGGTGCCCTCGTGCGGCAGCCGGCGCAGCGGGTCAGACCGCAGACCTAGGATGCTGTGCTCGATCACTCCCTCCAGGGGCGCCGGGCCCTCCGAGGGCAAGGAGAGCCTCACCAGCTCGGCGCGCAGGCCGACGGCCGGCTCACCGAGGATGATCGCGCAGAGCACCAACTCGAGCAGGACTCGGTTGAGCTCTGCGGACACCGTACGCGCACGGCTGGAGCCGACGACCGCGCCTGAAATGCGCCAGCCGCCGCCGGCCGGGGAGAACGTGGCCTCGAACACCCCGTTTCCCGTCCAGCTGCGGTGCAGGAACGCGACATGGTTCTCGACGAAGACATCCCACTTCTCGTCCATGTCCTGCGCCAGGTAACCGCGCTTGATGAGGTCCCACTGCTGCCGAGACCACACTCGAGCCGGCAGCTGCGTCATGGGCACCGGGGCGATGACCGGAGACAGCCTTCCTACCGAGGCCCTGGTCACCAGCGCGGTTCCGCTCACGGGCTGATCCTACGCACCCGATATTCACCAGAGCCTATTCGGGCGCTCTGGTGCAGACTGGCATGATCACGTGGGCCGGAGCGTTCCGCGGGCAGCCGCCATACCCCCGAACTGGTGGATCTGTAAGCTCTCGTGCACCACAGATACGTAATCCTCCATCGCACCTAGTCGGCGATCCGGCGCTGGGGCGGGACATCTGCTGTGTTACGTTCCGTGGTCAATGGTGGTTACTGCCTTGGGTCTGTCTCCGCCTGATTGTAGGCTCGGCAGCCGCTGCTGCCGGCGGTGACGAGGCGGATGGGGCGGAGAGGGAACGCAACCGCTGAGGTGAGTTGCCGGTATTACCCCGGCGGGTTCAGCAGGTCAGGTGCAAGATGGCGTTGGTGTCCGCTGTGGCCTTGGTCAGCGCGCTGATCGCCTCCGCCGTGGGCAGGACGACGAGGTCGATCTTGCGGCGGCGGGCCTCGTCCCGGACCTGCTGCATCACCGGCAGCGCGCCGTCGGCGCCGCTGCCGACCACCAGCCGGCGGCATCGCCACGGGATGTTCTCCGCGATCGACAGCGGGGTATGCCCGTACGCGCCGCGGAACTTGCGCGACGCGGCCTTCTTGCGCTTGCGGACCTTCCCCCGGTCGATGATCAGGTCGTGATCATAAGTCACGCCGTCAACCCGCACTGAACCGAAGGAGTAGCCGGTGAATCGCATGCTGACGCTCCTTACCCGCACCGGGATCGTATGGCCGGTACCGGCGGCCGGTCCAGCTCCGTCAGCGATCAGATTGCCCGGGGGGGGCGATCACGGGCCGCGAGCGGCCATTCAGCGGGCGCGGAACCTGGCCAGGTCCGCGCCGGCCGTTACCTGCGCCAGGGATAACCCGCCTGGGGAATGGCGGTTGAATAGCCGGAGAGAGTCAGGCGGGTGTCACGTGATCGCCTCGCACATTCCGGTACAGGCCCAAGCCGGCCCGGCCGCCATCGTGACCGCGGCGGTCCGGGAGGTGCCGGGCGTCTGGGAGACGGCAAGCGTGGCCGGGCCCTGCGACGTCATCATCTGGGCGGGGACGCGGGATACTGGCAAGCTGGCCAGGCTGGTGACTTCCCGCGCCCGGGCTCCCGGCGGCGGGACGCGGGCGGGCGGCTGCCCGGTCGTTTCCCGGTAGGAGACCCGATCGCCGTGGAGCACTGCACCACTATCGAGCAGCTGGGCGAGGGCGGCGTCCAGGCGGTCTGCTCGTGCGGCTGGCGCAGTCCGGTGTTCGGCTCGGACAAGGCAACCGGCACGATGGACCCGCTGCAGCACGCGGCCGAAGCTGCCGATCTGCACGAGTGGGAGATGTCCCTGCGGTGAGCGGTACCGAAGCCGGGCCCGGACGTCGCTGCGACGCCCGGCAAGCTGATTGCGGCATTCCGGCCGCAACATCGAGGAGCCCGGGGTATCTCGCCCCGGTCGCCTGTCCTGCTTGCCATCTCCCGCCGGAAGGCCCGGCCGCCATACCCGGATCACGCCATCGACGGCATAAACGCGGCCGTGCTCGCTGCCGCGCCAGGCGGCCGCTGCTCCGCCGCCCGCGCTGCGCAACCTCGATCGCCCGAGGGCCGGGACAGGCGGCCTGGTCGTGGGCGCGCACCGTGGGAGGGCCCGGGCCGGCCGGTGATCCGACGGCGGTTATGCCGGGGAGGACGTGCTCGCCCGGTGGCGCGTACCGAAGTCAGGCAGGCACCAGCGGAGTCAGGATGGGTACAGGAACTCGCGCTGCCCGCCCGGCCGGCTGGCCCGCTCCCGGCCGGCCGTCGTCTTGAGCGGAGTCCCGCGCGATGCGCTTGGCCAGTCTCGTCCGTACTGCCGCTGACCGGATCTGGAGGTAAGACAGTGAACGGTTCCAGTCAGGGAAATCCCTCCCCGCTCATGGTTACAAGCCCTGACCTTGCGGGGGGCACATTCCCGCGCGAGTTCACCTGCGACGGCGCGAACCGGCTCCCTCGCCTGCAGTGGAGCACTCCGCCGTCCGGGACCCGGGAGGTGGCCATTGAGATGCTCGACCCCGACGCGCCGGGCGGCACCTTCACGCACTGGCTGGCCTACGGGTTGTCTCCTGGCATGTCCAGCCTGGCGGCTATGCCGGCCAACGCGGCCGAAGGCGTCAACGACTTCGGCCGGCGCGGCTACGGGGGCCCGTGCCCGCCGCGCGGCGCTGCGCATCACTACCGCTTCGTGGTCCTTGCGCTGGACGCCCGGCTGGGCCTGGCCGCCGGGGCGAGGAGGTCCGATCTGGAATCACGCATGCGCGGTCACGTGCTAGGCAGGGGCGAACTGGTCGCGACCTACCAGCGGGGCTGACCGGGTCCCCGCCAGCGCGGCAAGCCCGATCACTTGCCGGCCAGGGTCCCGCCAGCATGACGCCCGCGGGCGACGCCGCGCCCGGAGCCGACTACGCGTTGCGTGCCGGGGTGCCGCCGTGCCCAGCCCGCCCTGCGGGCGTCCGCGCTGGGTGCCTGGCCTGGCTGGTCATTGTCGCGCTGACGGTTGAGAGCCGGCAGGAAGTCTGGACCTGAACCGGCGGAGGAGCCGGCGCAGGTCTGCCAAGACCCTGGGCGTGCGAGGACCCGCCAGACGGATTGTTCTAGTTCATCAGCGGGAACGCGAGCGCACGCGGCCAAGACGGCAAGTCGGCGGCTCATGCCGCCAGGAGGGACCTCCGGGACCACCAAGCGCGCCGGCGGACTTCGGCGAGCAAGAGCGCGGCTGCAGTCTTAACTCGGACGCTGATCACACAATGTGGTCAACCAGCCGGCGCCAGCCGCGCATGTAACCGCCTTTCGTTATGCATGCTTTGGTTACGGAGCGGCATTGCTATGACGGCGCACTGGAAGAGATGTTCTGCACCCTCCGGACAGTTGGCGCTCACGTGGTTTCCGGGGTGAGCTCCTTTGGCCGCGGACGGCGCTCTGGCAGACTGCGGTGTGATGAGCGACCGCCCGCCCGACCTGCACATGCTCAACCTGGTGGTTGGTGACATGTCAGCCAGCCTCGATTTCTATCGCCGGCTGGGGATCGCGGTACCTCTAGGCGAGGACGCGGCCGGTGCCCACGTGCAGCTGAGAATGCCGGGTGGTTTCAGCCTGGAGTTGGACACGGCGGAATCGGCCCAGCTTTGGCACGCGGGCTGGCGCGCCGATCCGGCGAGCGTCGGCGTCGTCATCGGATTCTCGCTCCCGACCCGGGAGGCGGTCGATGAGCGCTATGCGGAGCTGACATCGGCCGGCTACGCAGGGCGGCAGCCGCCCTTCGACGCTTTCTGGGGTGCGCGTTACGCGATCGTGGCTGATCCTGATGGCAATGACGTCGGCCTGATGAGCCCGCTCGATGAGTCACGCCGGACGTGGCCGCCACAGGAATCCCCGGCGCCCTGAGGTGATCAGCGCGACGCCCTCAACCGGCGGCCAGACGAGGCGGTGAGGTTAGGGCGCAGGCCGCCGCGGCAATGCCGGACGGTATCCGTTCGGTGTGCCCCTGTCGGCCGGCTGTCGAAGGTGCACCCGAACGAGCGTCCTGAGCGGGCTCGGCAAGCCGAGCGCCCAGATGGCCCAACGGAACCCCAGTGGTGGCAGCGTGCCCAACTGCGCGTCGCCCGCGGCCGGTGACCGCCATGCTGGCAGCGCGCGCCGTACGAGATCCGCCTGATCAGTGCGCCAGCGGCTGCCCGGTAACGGGCATCGGGTAGCGCTCAGATTGGCACTCTGCGCGCACGTGACCTATCAGTGATTCGGTTTCATGCCTTGAAGCGGGCTGCTTCCTCCGATCCGCCTGTGGCGTCGCCCGGCCGGTAGGAGTGCGCGCCCGCTCCGGCGAGCCGGCCGCCTTGCACGATCAGGTACTCCTCCCGGATCGGCCGGTTCTCAAACCAGCACTCGAGGATCTCGCGGGTGCCCGCGGCATAGCGTGCCTGCGCCGCCAGCGACGAGCCGGAGATGTGCGGGGTCATGCCATGGTGCGGCATCGTTCGCCATGAGTGATCCTGGGGCGCGGGCTGGGGGAACCAGACATCGCCTGCGTAGCCGGCGAGCTGGCCGCTTTCCAGCGCCCGGGCGATCGCGTCGCGGTCGCAGATCTTGCCGCGGGCGGTGTTGACGATGTAGGCGCCGCGCTTCATGGTCGAGATGAGCTGTTCGTTGAACAGGCCGTCAGTGCCGGGGTAGAGCGGGGCGTTGATCGTCACCACGTCACAGTGCGGCACCATCTCGGCCGCGCTCTGGTAGAAGGTCACCCCGAGGTCGCGCTCGACCTCTTCGGGCAGCCGGTGCACGTCGGTGTAGTTCAATGTGACATCAAAGGGCTTGAGCCGCCGCAGCACCGCCGAGCCGATCCGCCCGGCGGCGACGGTGCCGACGGCCATGCCTTCGAGGTCGTAGGACCGCTGCACGCAGTCGGCGATGTTCCACCCGCCCTTGACCACCCACTGGTAGGAGGGGATGTAGTTGCGCACCAGCGACAAGATCATCATCACCACGTGCTCGGAGACGCTGATGCTGTTGGAGTAGGTGATCTCGGCGATGGTCAGGCCGGCCTCGCTGGCGGCCTGCAGGTCGTAGTGGTCCGACCCGATCCCGGCGGTGATCGCGAGCTTGAGGTTCTTGGCCTTGGCGATCCGCTCCCTGGTCAGGTAGGCGGGCCAGAACGGCTGGGAGATGACGATATCGGCGTCGGCCAGCTCGCGCTCGAACACCGAGTTCGGGCCGTCCTTGTCCGAGGTGACAACCAGCGTGTGACCCGCGGCCTCCAGGAACTTGCGCAGGCCCAGCTCGCCGGACACGCTCCCGAGCAGCTGCCCGGGAACGAAGTCGATCGCATGCGGGCTCGGCGTCATCTGCCCGCCCGGATAGGAGCCGATCTGCGGGATCTCATCGCGGGCGTAGGACGCCGGGTACCCGTCGACCGGATCGTCGTACAGCACGCACAGCACCTTCGCCATCGGTGCCTCCTCACTTTGCCGACAAGCGGCAAGGTCCTCCTGCTGACACGTTGTGAGCAGAACAGGTGGTGCAGGCCCCTCGCGTCAGCGCGGCGGCCCGGCCGGGCGTGCCCAATCCGCAGCCGCGCGCAGTCGCTGACCGCTACCTGCTCGGCAGAGCGAGTTGCACCACAAGACCAGCCTAAGCACGAGGCCGACACGGATCTGCATCCTCCTCGCCGTGCCAGCACCATCACCCCCGCTATGTGTCCCTGCACGCCGCGCACGAGAACGAGTAATCTGCGCGGTCCGCCGCGCCAGTCCCGCAAGCTCGCTTCGCGCTCGTACTCGGCGTTCTGCGCGGTATGTATGGTTATCCCCTACGCAGAGTGTTTACTTTCCGTAACGGGCCATCTGACCTGGATGCTCTGCGCCGGAGAACGCCAGACGTGCCTATCGGCTAGGCGACCAGACGTGACAGCAGTCAGTGCGGGCGCAGC